>Ga0310691_10006981_pt1 | contig 11912 bp, 8 predicted proteins | sample 176DNAGHGlowgp2_FD_203887 | JGI IMG/M metagenome (GOLD analysis project Ga0310691, IMG submission 203887) | Sheep rumen microbial communities from Palmerston North, Manawatu-Wanganui, New Zealand - 1766 DNA GHGlow gp2 (v2) (version 2) | ecosystem: Host-associated > Mammals > Digestive system >... | reverse complement strand
AAGTAGTACCACTTACCCTTCTTCTTAGCCCACTTCTTCGTGTAAGCCTTTCCATCCTTCTTCAGATAGTATGTATTGCCCTTTGTGTCTTTCTTCCAACCGGACTTCTGCATTACGCCCTTTGCATCAAAGAGATAATAGTACTTACCGATCTTCTTGCCGTTTACTGTTGCAGCACCGGTTGACTTATTGAAATAATACTTTTTCTTACTGATGGTCTTCCAGCCTGTGGTAACGACGCCTGTAGTCTTGTTGAAGTAGTATCTCTTTCCGTCGATGGTCTTCCAGCCCGTCGCCATGACGCCAGTCTCTGTATCAAAGTAGTACTGCTTCTTTGAGACCGTCTTCCAGCCCGTAGCCATGGCGCCGGTCTTACTGTTGAAGTAATACTTCTTGCCGTCTATAGTATTCCAACGCATCGCCATCACGCCGGTCTCTGTATCGAAGTAATACTGCTTCTCTGAGATCGTCTTCCAACCTGTCTGGAATTCTCCGTCCTCAAGATAGTACCAGTTGCCATCGTATTTGACTTTGCCGGTAAAGTCAGTCATAGCAACATCGTCCTCATAATAAACCCAGACGTCGCCCTCTTTCCTGATCCCGGTAAAGGTCTCTTCTTCCTTTGTTTTTCCGCAGTTCATGCATGTGAAGGTTCTAACTCCCGGCTCATCGAAAGTTGCTTTCTTCGTCAAGACACCCTCACTCCATCTGTGACCTGTAGCAGGAATCTCCTGCTGAGCAGTAAATACTTTTCCGCATACCGAACAGTGGCTTCCTGCTGTTTTGCCGGGAGTTGTACATTTTGCAGCAACTGCTTTATCTGTTACTTCTTTGTGCCCTGCAGCGGGAACGACCTGCTGAGCAGTAATAACTTTTCCGCAAACTGAGCAGTGACTGCCTGCTGTAAGACCTGATGTTGTGCATGTTGCAGCAACTGCCTTATCGGTTACTGACTTATGACCTGCAGCGGGAACAACTTGCTGAGCAGTAAGCACTTCGCCACAGACTGAGCAGTGGCTGCCAGCTGTGAGACCTGAAGATGTACATGTTGCGGCAACTGCCTTATCGGTTACTGACTTGTGTCCTGTTGCAGGAACGACCTGCTGAGCAGTAAGCACTTCTCCACAGACTGAGCAGTGGCTGCCTGCTGTGAGACCTGATGTTGTGCATGTTGCGGCAACTGCCTTATCAGTTACTGACTTGTGTCCTGTTGCAGGAACGACCTGCTGAGCAGTAAGCACTTTTCCGCATACCGAACAGTGGCTGCCTGCTGTAAGACCTGATGTTGTGCATGTTGCAGCAACTGCCTTATCAGTTACTGACTTGTGTCCTGCAGCAGGAACGACCTGCTGAGCAGTAATAACCTTTCCACAGACCGAGCAGTGGCTGCCTGCTGTGAGACCTGAAGATGTGCATGTTGCGGCAACTGCCTTATCAGTTACTGACTTGTGTCCTGCAGCAGGAACGACCTGCTGAGCAGTGATAACCTTTCTGCAGACTGAGCAGTGGCTGCCTGCTGTGAGACCCGAAGATGTGCATGTTGCAGCAACTGCCTTATCAGTTACTTCTGTGTGTCCGGTTGCAGGGATCGGTTCGGTCCTTGTGTCACCGCAAGTATAACAAGTATAAGTCCTGATTCCGTCTTCGGTACAAGTTGTTCTTCTTGTTATGACGCCGGAATCCCATCTGTGACCTTTTGCGGCAATGGTTTGCTGAGCCGTAATAACTTCTCCGCAGACCGAGCAGTGGCTGCCTGCTGTGAGACCTGATGTTGTACATGTTGCAGCAACTGCCTTATCTGTTACTGACTTGTGTCCTGTAGCGGGGATCTCATCCTGTTTGGTCGCACCACATTTCGAGCAGGTATAGATTCCAACGCCCGCATCAACACAAGTCGGGTTTGCTGTAGTAGATGTTAGATTCCAGTTGTGAACACAAGATTTAGTAGTAACCGTGAGCGGCTCGCTTGCATCACTTGCAAGCATATAGTTAGCGAGATTTGCTGCACGGCGCCTGTAGAATTCATATGTTGTATCAGGCTTCAATCCTGTGAACTGGTTACTGCTCTGCCAGTTAATTCCATCCATTGAATATTCATAATAAGACAAAGGCGTAAGGGTTACAGAATTCGAAGTAACAGTCCTTAAAACAGGTGCCGAAGGAGTAGCATACTTCTTGTAAACGATTACTTCAAGGCTATCTTGAAGTCCTGAGCCGTCTTTTGCAACAGCGGTGATCGTGTACTTTCCGTTGGTAGTAGCCTTAAAGACGCCGTTACCCATACTCTTGAAAGAATAAGACGAAGATGACGACCACTCCACTTCTTTGCATGTTGCATTTGAAGGATGGATATTGGCTTTATATGTCGCAGTATCTTCTTCGTCCAAAAACAACTCAGTCTTACCCGATATGGACAAGGATGAGATATACACGGGATCAACAACGTTGACCTTGACCGTTTTTGTAAGACTGTCGTAAGTCTTATCTGTGCTGGACTGATAATATACTCCTACTTTCAATTCGGTAGTACCTACGGCAACGCCAGTTACCTTTCTCTTTTTGCTGAAATAGGAAGAGTCTAAAGCAGCAATGTTTTTGTCATTTCCGTAAAAACTGAAATTGACCGGAGAATTTGACGGTACTACAGAAGCTTCTAATTGAACTGTCTGTCCTACGCCGACTGTTATCTCATCAGGCACGTTGATCGCAGTAGGGGCCGGCATTACTTCAAACTCGAAAGAAACCTCTCCAGTACCACCTTCTGCCCGTCCGGTGATCGTAACTTTCCCCTCCTTAACTCCGTAGATCGCACATTGGGATGTTCCATAGTGCTTAACGGTAGCAATTGACTCATCACTTGATGACCAATTTATGATCTGGTTGGATGCATTTTCCGGGGTAAATATAACACTACAGGCGCCGTTAGAACTTCGCCCGGCAATAGTCTCGGGAGTATGAGAAGATAACCTTATGGATTCAACAGGGATATAATCGATACTGAACATGTGCACGTCGTAAGAGATCGGAGAAGGGATCCCGGTGATCTTTACGTTATACACATCACCGTCTCTGTATAGGATGTCTTCGGGAGCAAATATAAGACAAGCTGACTTGGAATCCTTGTCGATCCTCATATACTGATGTCCGGGATCTGAATTGTTCTCAAACTCCCAAACAGTACCCTTATTCACATCAGTAACAGTGACATGTGCAGTCGTAGTGTCTATTGTCTGAGGAACTATTACCGTCCAGGCATATCCCGTACCAAAGTATTCGATAGGCTGATATTGTCCCGGATAAGAAATTGCCTTATCCTCTTTCAAGTAAGCATCAACATATGTAGCCGAATAATATGAGCCCGAAGTGCTCGCGGCAGCACCGAAGCCTGCATCAGTATAGTAGTAATCAAGAAGCTGACGTCTGTGCCCGAAGTCGGAATCTCCGTTTGTTTCCAACATATAACGCAGGATAGTATTAGTAAGGAAATTTCCGCCGCCTGCAATATTCGAATTGAACGAACCGTATGCTGCAAGACTATACAAATCATCACTCATACCGGCAGGTCTGGAGGGGGAGTGGCTAAGTGACCTGTTGGCAGCCATGCAGAGAGATGCTGCCTGTGCATAATCCATTGCCGTATCAGTCAAGGATACTTCATTAACTCCGGCAATATATCTGAAAATGTTCAGGTAATTCAGCGCACTTTGCGCAGACTCGTCAGATACCCTTCCCAGAACGTAAGGATCTGTTGCCGAAGGTTCCGTCTTAAAGGTCACGGCATCATTGTTCCATGGGTGAGCCTTCACATAAGAGATGATCTCAGCCTTAGTGTGCGAAGCTGCATCAAGACCCTTGTAGCTCGTTGCGGCATTGACATCCGCAGCAGTCAAAAAGATACCCGGGACAAACAGAGCGGCACCGGTCAGAACGGCAGTCGCTTCCTTCAAAAATCTTTTGATATTCATGGATATACCCCCATATTTGCTCGATAGAGCATATATAGATGATTATAGCACCGCGGAAAAAGGCTAACAATAATAAAGCCACCCTCGCGGGTGGCTTCCATGTTCAGCTATAAGCTGATTAACCTCAATACTTGGGCTCGAGCAAACCGTAGTTGCCGTCCTGCCTCTTATATATGACGCAGACTGAATCTGTCTGGGAATCGAGATATACGAAGAAATTGTGTCCGAGCATCTCCATCTGCAGGATTGCATCTTCCGTTGTCATCGGGCGGAGATCAAACTCCTTGCGGCGCGTGATCTTAGCCTCGACTTCGTTCTCGATATCAAACTCTGCTGCATCGTCATCCTCGAGGAGGTTAACGATCTGAGGATACTCCTTCTTCTTCTTGAGGAACTTTGTCTTCTGCTTCCTGATCTGGGACTCGAGCTTATCCACTGTCTTGTCGACCGCATTGAGAATCTCCTCATCGATCGACTCTGCTCTGTAGATCTTGCCATCGGCCTTCAAAGTAAGCTCTACTACTACCTTCTTACCTTCGGGTCTGATACGGACGTTCATCGTACCTTCATCACCGAAATACTTGTTGAACTTCGATATCTTGTCCGTGATCCTCTTTGTGAGACGTTCACCGATCTTGATACCGTTACCCTGTGTCGTGATCTTCATAAAATCACTCCTTTCCGTACAGTTACTTCGGTAGGATCCAAATGAGGATCCTCTTACTATCATTATAATCTATCCGCCGGAAATTATTATTAACTATATGTAACAAAAATCGGGTTGATTCTTGTAACTCTCACCTATAGCAAAAGTCCCTTGATCTGACGTTTGTACTTAAGGAATCCCTCCGTCAGTACGAAGTCCGGATCCCTCGGCTTTGCCTCATCGATACGGATCTCATCTGAGATCACTGCTGGGGTACCTTTCATGATGTAGATACGGTCTGACAGTAGTATCGCCTCGTCGATGTCATGGGTGATCAATATCGTCGACAGCTTGATCTCGTTCATGATCTTCAGGTACCAGTCGTGCATCGACGATCTCGTGATCGTGTCGAGCGCCCCGAAAGGTTCATCCAGAAGCACCACTTTCCTGCCGCACAGATAAGTCCTCAGGAAGGCTGCCCTCTGCCTCATTCCGCCCGACAGCTGAACGGGATATTTATCCTCCGTTCCGGTAAGCCCGAACTGCTCGAAATAACTCGCAGCCTTAGCACGCGCTTCCGCCTTGCGGGTACCGTTAAGGAACAGCGGGAGTGCCACGTTGTCAAGGACTTTGAGATGCGGAAGGAGCAGGTCCTTCTGGAGCATGTAGCTCAGGCTTCCGGGCTTGCCGATGATGTCCTCTCCGTCAAGGGTGACGCTTCCGCTGTCAGGCCTTATAAGTCCGGACATGATATTGAACAGAGTGGTCTTGCCCACTCCGCTCACACCGAGAAGGCTTACGATCTCGCCCTCGTTCAGGGTGATGGATATATCACCCAGAACGTGGCGTCCGTCTTCGTAAGTCTTGGATATTCCTTCAGCTCTCAGAAGTTCCTTCATGATCACTCCGGCAGATAATCGTTGGTAAAACCGTAGCCTGCAGGGATGGCATCAGACAGCTTGTTGTCAGACAGCCATGTATAGAAAGCATCCCATCTAGTCTGGTCGATGTAGCCCCATCTTGAGACCTCTGCCTTGTACTGTGATGCGAGCCACTCCTGGCTCTCCTTTACAAGGTTCTTGTCGAGTTCGGGAACCTGCTGGCAGAGGATGTCTGCAGCTTTGGCAGGGTCGGAAATTGCAAGTTCGTAACCCTTCTTTGTTGCTTCGAGAAATGCTTTCGCGGTGTCGGGATTTGCACTCATCCAGTCTGTGTTTCCGATGATGACAGGACTGTAGTAATCGAACTCGGGCGTGATGTCCTTGAAGTAGATCATGTTCGTGTCGAGGCCCTGCTGCTTGCATGAGATCCCGGCCCAAGCGTAGTATACCCAGATGGCGTCGATGTCCTGCTGGAGTGCAGCAGCTTCGTTCTCAACATACTCGGGGATGAGCTCGACCTTGGAGAAATCACCGCCGTCAGCTTCAACGATGTTCTGGAGCATCGCTTTCTCGACAGGGAGATCCCATGTGGCGTACTTCTTGCCTTCAAGTCCCTTAGGGGATGTGATCCCGTCTTCCTTGAGGGAGATGATACCTGATGTGTTGTGCTGGATGAGAGCCGCAACAGCTGTTACGGGAACCTTCTCCTCAGATGTGAATACAGGTGCCAGGTAGTCCTGGAAATCGATCCCGAACTGAGCCTTGCCTGATGCGACCATCGTCGTTGCGCCATCCTCCGGCGGCTGAACGATGCTGACATTAAGGCCTGCATCCTTGTAGTAACCTTCTGCGAGCGCCACATAGAAACCCGTGTGGTTCGTGTTCGGCGTCCAGTCGAGAACGAGCGTGATGTCCGTCAGCTTGCCGTCCACGTCCTTAGACTCGTCCGTCTTGGCATTACATGCTGCCATTCCCATGAGCAGTGAGCCCATAAGTGCGACCGAAGCCGCTTTCCTGAAAAAATACTTCATAACTGATTCCTCCGTTTCAGTGTTTTATCGTATTCAGTAATATAGTTCCACGGCATAGTCTTGCGCTGTATGATTCGCACGAGTCCCATGAGTATGAGACTGATCGCAGACACAAAGAATATGACCGCAAACATCTTGTCATAAGCGAGTGATTTCTTGACTCTCGTCATGTACACGCCAAGTCCGTTAAACCCGCCGAGCCACTCCGCGATAACGGCGCCGACTATGGAGTACGCGACCGCGATCCTAAGCCCGGAGAAAAACTCCCCCAGAGCATTCGGGAACTTCACATACCAGAAGATCTGCCACTTGTTCGCCTTCATTGACTTCATAAGTCTTATCGTATCCCTGTCGGCCGACTGGAATCCCTCGAGCAGTCCCACCGCCATAGGAAAATAAGCCACGAGCACAACGAGTATTACCTTAGGCGTGATCCCGTACGAGAACCACAGGATCAGAAGCGGCGCGATAGCCACAGGCGGCACTGTCTGAGTGATGACAAGAATGGGATACAGCCCCTGCCTTACCTTCGGGAAAGCATCCATCAGCGCCGCGCTGATAAACCCCAGGAGCACTCCCGCCACAAGGCCTATCACAGCCTCCATCAGCGTCACTCCCGCATGGCTCATCAGAAGCCCGAAATCCTCCACGAAAGCCATCACCACCATCACAGGCGACGGCAGCATATACCTGGGCACCCACTCGAGCATCCAAGCCGTTTGCCACAAGATCAGCAGTGCCGCAATTACGGCAACCGGTATCAGGCGTCCCTTCTTCATGCAGTCTTCAGGTCCTTAACGATGTCATTAACATGATGCTTATTAGTCTTCCTGGCAATGGTGAGTTTCTCCCCGTCAGGCTTATACGTGATCTTAACGTAACTCATGACACTTGGAGCACCGGCCTCGATCGCGATATACTGGCATCTCTTAACGATCTCCATGAGCTGCTCATAATCGCCCTCCATCGCCGTTTCACACGGTCCAACATAGTACTCGACCCCGGTGCTCTTTATGTAGTCGATAACCTCGTCCACGACTCTGACGATCTCCTCGTCCCCCTGCACCTCAGGCAGCACCTGGATTGCAACATTTGCATTGATCATTTTATATACCTCCCGGTTTGTGTTTATTTCTGTTTGCATTTGCGGCAAATAAAAAACCCGCTTCCTGCAAAGCGAGCCAAAAATAATTGATACTCCCTTCGCCGGCATTATCCGTCAGGTTCATCGGGTCGGTGCAATAAGCACCCTCTCAGCCTCTCGATTGAAGCTCCCCGGTTATTTGTCGTGAGTGATTATAGTACAAGTGATGGTTGTTGACAAGATGGAGATTATAGGGGGTGGAGCGGATACTACGGCACATTGGCCTTGCATTGGCTTTGCATTGTCTTGCCATGCCGGGATCTGAAGGTGTCCCTGGTGGCATATTTGGGTTGATCTAAGGCCGCATGACGATCCATTCTATAAATTGCTCTATGTAATGATTTTACATAGAGTGGATTATAGAATGAGCTGATCCCGCGACCTGGATTGAAGGTGTCCCCGGTGGCATCCGGCGTTGTCAGTCTCAATAAGTGTATCTGGAAAGGATCGTCATTCAGACAAGTACTCAGACTAACAGTCTCCAGTCTGAACGTTAGTCTGAATAGTCAGACAAGTACTCAGACTAACCGTCTCCAGTCTGAACGTTAGTCTGAATAGTCAGACAAGTCCTCAGACTAATCGCTTCTAGTCTGAATGTTAGTCTGAATAGTCAGACAACTGCTCAGACTAACAGCCTCTAGTCTGAACATTAGTCTGAAAGATCACCTATTGTCATATGATCTGTCCACTCCGCAGTCTTCCGCGCTTTACTATACTATTGTAAAGGTGTCCCCGTTGTCATCCACTCCCCATCCACTCTCCATCCACTCCCCATCCACTCTCCAGTCGCTCCCCGCCAGCGCGAAGGACAATTTTCCGGGGATCTTTGGAGCCGAGCGGCAAAAAAATGCAAATGTGTTGCACACATTTGCGTCCTGTAATGCGAGCGACTGTCCCCGGAAATATTGTCCGGAGCGCCCGAAGCGACTGAATTCCTGAATCTGTCCTAAGCGCCCTTACATCATCCCGTTCTTAACAAGTCTAACGACGCAAGTCTCGATAAACTTGCCGACTTCCCTTTCGTACATGGCGGTAGCCTTGTCGTAGGCTTCAAGATGGCCTGCGCTCTCGACCATGACCATACGCTTGGGGCAGCGCAGGGCATCAAATATCTCGACCTGCATGCCGGGGGGCGCGATGTTGTCCTCGCCGCACTGGAATATAAGGACGGGGACCTTTATCTTATATGCGATCGATACGATATCACATCGATCAATGTCTATCTTCAGATTCTTGAGAGCAAGTTGCCTGATCCTCTTGATGAATGGTGCGGGATCGCGCCTGAAGTGCTTGGAGGCACTGACGCGCATGAGGCCTGTCAGGCTGCTGCCGGGACAGTCTGCGATGACGCCGCAGACGTTTTGGTCGATCGTCTTCTGGGCAGCTGCAAGGAGGCAGGTGAGTGCGCCGACGGATCTGCCCATGAGGTAGATCCTGGCACCGCCGCCGGCTCTGGCTTTCATGAACTTGATCCAGTAGTCGAGGTCGACGCTTTCGCGAAGGCCGTAGGTGCAGACTTTGCCGCCGCTCATGTGGTGCGCGCGCTGATGGATGATCAGGACGTGGCACTGGAATTTGGTCAGGAATAGCTTGGCGTAGCATGCCATGTTCGCGGGGTGTTCGTTGTAGCCGTGAACGAGGATGACGCAGTTCCTTGTGGACCTGTCGGCTGACGGCCTGTAGTAGCCGCACAGGGGCGTGCCGTCAAATGACTTGATCCTTACATTGATGAACTCCATCCTGTTGGTGTAGAACCACGCAAGTCCCCTGCCGTAAATCGTGCTCTGGTCGATCTTCATCGGCGACCTGTCGACCTGCGGAATGGGCTTCCTCCTGTCGAAAGTCTTATGATACAGTTTATTTGACGTATTGATGAATATCAATATATATAGCCCTACGCCCAGGACGAGCACAACAGCCGCTATAATCAGCACAAATGTGAGCGTACTCATTGCAAGGGATATCAGCAAAATATCACCTCCGGCTCGTCGCCCCTGTTGCCGCTGCTTAAGAGTTCGCACCCGTCATCCGTGACCAGGACATCGTCCTCTATCCTGAAGCCGACGCCCCACTCAGGTATGTACACACCCGGCTCGACCGCCAGAGTGCAGCCCGCTTCGAGCGGGTTATCCCTGTAATCCTGCGGCAGGGCATTACTGAGGTCATGGACATCAAGGCCCAGGTAATGTGATGTGTTATGCCAGTAATACTTATGAGCTGCCACGGAGACCTCGTCATCCTCAGCGGCAAGCCCATTCTCCTTCAGGAATTCGAACGTCAGGTTATGCATGATCCTGTTGAGATTATTGAACGTCATGCCGGGCCTGATGTTCTCCCAGCATGCTTTCCGGAGGTCCCTGATAAGGTCGAGCAGAACGATCCTTTTGTCGTCTGTATCATCGCCGTACCCGACAAAGAAGACGCGCGATATGTCCGCGCAATACCCCTTGTACCTCGCACCGACATCAATCTGGACGAAACTTCCGTCCCTGACTGTCCCTTCGTCACCAGACTCAGGGATGTCATGATGCAGATAGAAAGCATTGTCCCCCGCCGACACGATCGTCCTGAAAGCAAAGAGTTCCGACCCCCTGACCTTCAGCTCATACTCCAGCTTCGTGTGGAGTTCGTACTCCGTGACACCGGGGACGATGTCGCACTTCATCGCAGCTATTGCCTCTTCCGTTATCCTTGCAGCCTCCCTGATAAGGTCAGCTTCAGTGTTGCTCTTTATGAGCCTCATCCTGGTCAGGATGTCCTTGATATCCACAAGATCCGAGTTGCCCCTGCTCGATGCCACCTGCTTCCTGAACTGCCTGACGGCCTTCATGATCGACGAACCGTCGATGGCGATGTTAAGGTCCGCATCCTTGATGAAGGCATATGAATCCTCATCAAACCTCTCGACATCCGTTATGTCCTCCACAGAGATCCCCGATACTGCGGAGAGGTTTTCAAAATCCGGCCTCTTCCCGTGCCACCTCTCCTGGTAGTCATCGTGTGCGTAGGCATACAGCCTGGTCGTTAAGTTCCCGTTGTTCTTGCAAATGAGCAGTATCAGCCCGGGGATCTCCAGCCCCGTCAGATAATAGAAGTTCCTGTCAACGAGAAAAGGAAACTCGTCATCCTGGCTCATGCGCGCCTGCTCGCCGGAAAACAGAAAAGCCACCGTCCTGTCGGGCAGCCTGTCAATAAATCTCGATCTGTTGGAAGTAAATAGCTCTACCACTGCTTGACACCGTCAGAACGAACATTGTACTCGTCGAACAGTATCGTATTGTTGATATAATTGAGCGTCGCACCAGGGCTCCTCCTGATAAGTCCGGGGTTGCCGATAACGATGGAACCGTCCGGCACATCGAAATTCACATATGATCCGGGTGCGATAAGCACATTATTACCGATATTGATATTGCCGACTATGATGGCATTTGCTCCGATCCACACATAATTGCCGATCGTAGGCGAGCCCTTCCTCTTACCTCTGAACTGCGTACCGATAACAACGCCCGTTGATACATTGACGTTATGCCCGATCGTGCTCTTCGGGTGGATGATGACCCTGCCGAAATGAGCCAGATAGAATCCCTTGCCGATGTTCGTGTCATAAGGGATCTGGATGTGATACTTCCTCGACAGTCTGTCAAGCCACCAGTTGTGGATCGTGAAGAGGAACTGGTAGTACTTATGCCTCAAGCCGTCATACCTGGCGATCTGGTCATAGTAATAGCGCGTTCTTCTGAACGCACTTATATAACTGAACTCCGGGCTCGAACGGAGTTCATCAAGGTATGTCCTGTATATATTCTTAAATCTGCGGGCATTGCCCGTATATCTGAACAGATCCGAATAAACAATGTCTTTGAGCTCGTCGTTCATTCGTTACCTCCCGATTCACTGAATTCATTGTATAACTCTTGCCCGAATAACTCAATATGCCAAGATTAATATTTTAACAGTGTTAAATACCCTTATTGGACAACTTGTTGAATTTCTCCGCGAAAAACTGTCACTTTGGCATTTCGATTTGCCTTGTTATTGAGAATTTCAAATGCGACACTATGGATGAGCAATTATTTTTTATTATCGGCGGCACTGATATGAAGAATATCTTATCGATCTCTGACTCTTACGAGGGCACGCGTCTTGACGTGCGCCGTGCCGTCATGACCATAAAAGCTTACGGTCTGGATCCCTACATCGCCATCGGCGAGATCAGGCGGGGCGACGGCAGCATAGACACCT
>Ga0310691_10006980_pt1 | contig 11913 bp, 10 predicted proteins | sample 176DNAGHGlowgp2_FD_203887 | JGI IMG/M metagenome (GOLD analysis project Ga0310691, IMG submission 203887) | Sheep rumen microbial communities from Palmerston North, Manawatu-Wanganui, New Zealand - 1766 DNA GHGlow gp2 (v2) (version 2) | ecosystem: Host-associated > Mammals > Digestive system >... | reverse complement strand
GCCGCTCCCTGCGCTGTTCCAGGTGCTGCCGTTATCGGTGCTCTTCTGCCATGCCACCGACCCGTAATTGGATCCTGCGATGGTCATGGTCGCGGTCCCGTTAAGGCCCATGCTTATGGTGGAAGGCAGGTTAGCTGTAAATGAAGGCGCATTCACCTTTAGTTTCCTTGAACACCATCCGCCCGACGTATTCACTCCCGCACTGTCATTATCCGCATACACCTGACAGTAATAGGTGTGCCCTGCGCTGTTCTCATTACCGGTTATGGTAATGCTGCTGCCGGTCTTTCCGGACATGAGGTGTGTAGATCCGTTGCCATTGTCATACCACTGGTACTTCACATGGGCAGGATCATACTTACCGCCTGTGGGCACTGCCGAGAACGTGGTAGTCTTACCATAATCGATGGTATCCGTGCCCGTCATGGAAGCGCTTGTCACATGGCAGTCACTGTAGGTAGTGACAGGACCATAAACCCTTATCTCTGATATCTGCATAAGCGGCGCGGCTCCATCTCCATTCGAATAGTTCATTATGGTGAAATAATGGCTTCCCGTTATGGATGCGCAGTCATAGGTCTTTGTCTCCTTCACGCCCTTTGTCGCAGTCTTATAGATGGTGGTATTCGTCTCTTCCTTCATCTTTTTTTTCAGCGTCGCTGATGATGCGGCCGAATTTCCCGCGCTGGCAGGCTGGATATAACTCGTATACATGGTATCCGATATAGCTGAAAAGAATACGCCGTCTCCCTTATCGGAGCTGTGCCTTGTCAGGTCGAATTCCATGTATTCGATATTCGAAAAGTCAAGTTTCGCAGTCAGCGACACACCGGCTTTTCTGAGCACATATCCATCATAGTGAACGTTGCTGATGGTCCCTCCTTCTGAGAAAGCATAATCATAATTAGATCCGCTTGTGGAATCTGTGTTAAAACGAAGGAGCCACTTATTCTCTCCCGGATAACCATTCCCCTCCGTAACGGAATTAGGACCGCCGGTCCATGCAGCCCTCTTTCCCGTAGTAGTCCCGGAAGCATACTTTGCATACACGTCTTGCGCTCCTATCCCGGGGATATTCATTGAGGTTAAAAATGTAACTGCCATAAGCCAAAATGCGGCTATCCTCTTTATCTTATATTTAATTTTATTCATAAAACTTCTTTCCTCCTCTTTGGGTTCAATCGGCACTGATCTCACCCAGTTCATAATTTTCCACCGTCTCACCGCTTTTTATCCTAAGCTTTGTACTAAGATACTTTCCAACATCAAAGATGTTCCTCTCATCATAATCCGAAAGTTCCTTATATCTTTTATGCTTCGTGATATCATACTTCTTTGATTTAAACGGTCTCACGCCACGTACACGAACGATACACCGGCTGCCATCCATCACAGCTATTTCATCCTGGCTCATAAGTTCTTTCCCTGCCTTCAGATAGTTAAGAGCAAATGAAGGATTCTGTCCCCTGGTATCGGATATGTTGTAAAGGTCAATAGTCTCCTTCCCCAGGATCTCCGACATATCCTTAATCGTCGTCTTTTCACTCCCACCCAGAAAAACAAGGGAATCACAGTTCCCCTCGATGGTATCCGCGTTATACTTATAAATCGCTTTCAGCTGGCTTTTTGACTGCAAAATAATAGAAGCAGAGATTTCCCTGCTTCTAATGGTTGCGATGAGTTTTTCAAACTGTGGTATCTGTCCGACATTTGCAAACTCATCAAGTATAAATCTGACATGGAACGGCAGTTTTCCTTTATGTTCTACATCCGCTTTTTCACAGAGGATATTGAACATCTGTGACTGCATAATGGCCAGGATAAAATTGAATGTACTATCCGTATCCGACATGATCATAAACATGACCGTCTTTCGCTCGCCTATCTTATCAAGTTCCATTTCATCATAATCCGTAAGCTCACGAAGTTCCTTAATATCAAAGGCAGCAAGTCTCGCACCGCATGAAATAAGGATCGATTTCGCTGTCTTGCCGGCTGCAAGCTTATATTTTTCATATTGCCTCACGGCAAAGTGTTCCGGATTATCTTCCGCCAATTCATCAAAGATTAGATCAACGGCATTTTTATAATTCTCATCATCCTCCTTCGTCTCTGATGCGTTGATCATATCTATAAGAGTTGTAAAGTTCTGTTCTTCCCTTGGCACCTCATAATAGATGTAACCGATATACGCCTGATATAAAAGTCTTTCCGCTTTCTGCCAAAAATCGTCAGTCTGCTGCTGGCCCTCTCCCTTGGTATTTGCCATAAGGGTATTCACGAGCTTTAAGATATCCTTTTCGCTATGGATATATTGGAAAGGGTTATAATGCATCGAGCTCTTAAAATCAATTGTATTAATGACCTTTATCACATATCCGGCATTTTCAAACATCCGACCCGTTTCGAGTATAAGCGTTCCCTTTGGATCAGTGACCACGTAGCTGCTGTGTAATTGCATCAGGTTCGGCTTCACCACAAATCTAGTCTTGCCGCTGCCGGATCCGCCGATTATCATGACATTCTTATTCCGGTCATAAATCCCTTTAGGCTTCCCCTTCATGATAAGACCTTCAGTCTCAGAAAGTATTATGTTGTTATCGGGATCTTCAAGATCCATGAATGGTTTTATATCTTTGCTGCTCCCCCACCTGGCTGAGCCATATTCCACGCCTTTACGATACTTTTTTGAATTTTTGCTCTTAATATATACCACCAACCTCATTATAAGGGCGAATACGGCTCCAAATAGCACATCAAACAGTTTCAGGCTTGGAAATATACTGTCAAACGCTTTCCCAAGGTTTCCGATTCCTCCAAGAACCTTATTGAATATGTCTGGTGCCGGTGTGATGCGATAAGCATAAGCCATCTTGTTTCCAAAGTAGGCAAACATCAGATACGGAAATACTTCAGCCAGCAACTTAGTGCCACCAGCCTTAACAAAGGATTTTGAGATCATGGTCACCATACTGTGAAAAGGATTATGAGGAAGCTTCTTCACGCCACTCATAAACTGTGCTCCTTTACTCTGTTCTTTTCCTTTGCAAACTCCTGATTCTTGGAAAGTTTTAAAGACAGATCCTTAAATCTCTTCAGAATATTCTTAAAGGGTTCGCGCTCCTTTTTATTGTTGTTGATCTCCTTAAACTCATTAAAGGCCAGGTCAATGGTATCCTGATCTCTCGCCTTGAAAAACACGATGTATTTTGGCGGGCTGAAAGACGTATTCTTTTTCACTGCGTAATCAACATGATACTTTCTGGCTATCCGCTCAAACCCTTTTATGTTATTTGGATCAACCTCACAGTTCAATGCTCCTGCATTCTGTTCCATCAGTTCCTTCACGGTCATCTTGCCATGTTTTATCTGTGGAGGTTTATTATACTTGCTTTTATTTCGGGCATTCAGATACATCCTTACCGCCTTTGCCAGCACTTCGGCTGTGAACCTTGCGGTCCTTATGCTTAAAACCACCACTCTCTGATTTACTTCCTCATGCATTACTGCCTCCTTTCCTGCGTCCTGTTTTCCCGGCAGTGTCAGGGAGGCACCACCAGTTTTCGCAAATTCTTTTTCATAATTCCTCCTATTTCAACTTCTGGACATAATGTCCAGAAGTTAAGCAAAACAAAAAAGGCGCAGTTTCAAGATTTCTCTCAAAACTGCGCCTTTCGCTGTAAACAATATTTATAGTACGGTGATTACAGAATTAATCCCAATATCAACACATACTTACAATAATGAATAAAAAATGAACCCTACGCAGCTCCAGGACGGAACAACATATGGTTCACTTTCAAGTATACACATTACTCCGATTTTGTCAAGACAGTGTTTTCTTTACTGTTATAATCTAAAAACTTAGTATGTTGAAAACCATACTCTGTGTAATGCGCCCCATCTAAAGTTTTAATCGGAATATTCTCTGTTCTCGAATATATTTTATCATAGAGTTCTTTTATCCATTTTTGATAGTCATTCTCTGGTTCATGTGCGTTGAGCCCCTGTTCATAGTAATGTCTTGTTATTCCGGCAAATATATCTGCCAACTGAACAGATGGCGTTACTGCCGAACTGACAAACAATGGCATCTCCAAAATATGATCAAAACTACGTCCAAGATCAGTTTTAAAAAGAAAGCCCGTTAAAGCATCTGCTATTTTTCGATCTGCCTCTTCGTGTATCTCATCAAAAATCATCATGGCTTTCCCGAGATTATGCTGCCTGCAATAGAATTCAATTTTCTTAAGAAGCAAGTAATACTGTCGCGGTAAATGATGCTCTGGAATTTCGATCTTAACCGATGGTCTATCCATAATAACAGCAAATATAGCTGTATCAAAAGATAGGGCTATTTCAACCATACCTTCCGTGTAAGCTTTGTTTATGCTACGATTCTTTGAAATAGTCGCTTCACGTATCAGCTTAGTAGACTTAATTTCATCTTGTTTACCATATAGACTATCTTTAAGCTTATAAATCTGATTTGTGATGGGCTTTATATCTGTCTCGCGTATGCATATCCCAAGTAAAACCGGATTACGTGTTGAATCTGTTGGTCTCGGATATCCACTCTCGTCAATAAAAGCAAGCATACATCAATTGCTCCTTTGGAAATTAGTATAGGAACGATTATACCGCATCATCAGGAATAATAAAAGAATATCTTTTTATAATCATTCTAATTTCCAATCCCAGTATTCTTCATATGAGATCTCATTGTTCATGTATTTCTTCCGCATCTTCCGCCACTGATCATAATGCTCCAAAAAGTAACTTTGTGTCATATTTTCAGGATCAGTAGAATATGATTTCCTCAGGATAAAATTCGGGCATAGTTCTTCAGCCCAGAGCATCAGATAAAACAGATCGGAGGGTTCACTGAAATCATAAGGGCTGATCAGTCTAACATTGATATTAAGGATCTCAGCTATTTTCTGAAGTTTATCCTCCTTGGGTACCTTCTTTGATCTTTCATAGCGAGCCATGATCCGTTTTGCATTCTTTTTGCTAAGGCCGATCTTCAATGCAAGTTCATGCCGGGTCATTCTTCGAAACTGTCTTACAAAGGCTATCCTTGAGCCTACACTCAAATTTTTTAATCTTGGCTTACTGTAAATCAACGCCATTTCATACTCCCATCTTCCAGTTGAAATATTCCAAATGACTTATCTCACCATTTCGAAATGACCGGCGTTTCTTTTGCCATTCAAAATACTTTTCTGAAAAGAATTTATGAGTGTCGTTTCCGGGCAATACTACGACTGTTCTTCCAAGCGAATAATCCGGACATATTTCCTCGCTCCAAAGGATCAGGTAATACATATCACGGGGATCATTGAAATCATATTCCCTGATCATATTTATGCTTACATCAAGAGCCGCTGCAATGCGTGATAAAAGCTCTCCTCTGGGCACTCTTCCCGTCTGCTCATATCTGCATATCATATTCCTGGCAGTTTTATGATCCAGTCCCACTGCATCTCCCAATTCCTGCTGTGTCATTCCTCTGATCTTCCTGATATATGAGATCCTCCCTCCGACAGTCAGATCCGTGATACAGACCGATCCATGAATCATCTTCATCCAATCGCCCCCTCTTAAACTTCTGGACATTATGTCCAGAAGTTGCTTTTATATGCCCCCACCGCCTGTACGGCCTCGATGGAATCTTTTTCAACATACTCTGTAAATGAGCGGTACAGCAACGCATCCATATATGCGCCCGGATTTGTGATATTACCGGCCATATTCTCCATCTTTTCAATACAGAAAATCAGATGTTCCCCGCGAAGCTTTAAAAACACCGACTTTGCGACCTCACCGGGTATCCGGCGTTCCTTTACCGTGATAGATTCCGGCGTATCCGTCACCATTCTTACGATACGTTTCATCAGCACATCGAAAAGCATCTTGCCTTCTTTGCTGAGGACAGGACTTTCCATGTAATGGTCATACCAGAGATTTTCCCGTATCAGTTTTTCATAAGTCAAAGTCAAGTCATCATCAGGATCTTCTTCGTCATCGCCCTTCACCGTCACTTTGATAGGTCGTGAAAAATCTATATGATCCCACCACTCATTTCCCTCATCCATCTCGCCCGCGGGCGATGTATTGATAGAATGAGTCTGACTGGAATCATTATCACTTAAATCAGTATTATTAATATTAGTATTATTAGTGTGCGATTTCCGCACGTCCTGACGTGCGATTATCGCATCTCCTGACGTGCGATTTTCACATTTCCTGACGTGCGGTTTTCGCATTTCCTGACGTGCGATTTCCGCATTTCCTGACGTGCGATTATCGCATTCCTTGACGTGCGATTTTCGCACGTCAGTTGATTTTACTGGGTTTGCGGCCTCTGATTCATCCATTCCATCCGAATCCGCCTGTTGATAACCCTGTTGATAACTATCGTTAACTTCAATATCCGGCTCATCATCAATCTTCTCATTCTTGTCAAAAATACTCATGAAGTTCTTTACATATATGACAGCGGCCCTGCCAAGGCCGGGCTTATTCCTTTCTATAAGTCCGATATGCTCCAGGGAGATAAGAAGTTTACTGGCCTTACCATTGGCACAATTCATATCCTTCATGACATCCTCCACTTTATAGATGATATAAGCCCTGTTCTCATCGTCAAACCAGCCGTTCTTCCTTGAAAGCGACATCCGATCAAGCATGAGACCATACAGGAGCTTAGCATCATTTGAAAGCTCCGAAAAACGCTGATCCCTTATCAGAAGCTTCGGTATCCTCAAAAAAGCGAACTGCTCTGATTCGGCACCATAGAAATAGTCAAAGATCAATCCGTTATCCATAGCAAATGTTCCTTCCTTTATTTTGCCAGATACTGTTCGAGAGCTTTAATGATCGTCTCCTCGATCTCTTTTACGCTGACACTCTCATCAAAATACTTGCTGAGCTTATCCGCCTTTATGGAAATATTCTTAGGTCTTGGCCTGTCCTCAGACAGAATATGTCTCACAAGCACTTCATTTAAGCTACCATTCCTGTAATAATCCTTAATCTGCATTGACTGTGCGGCAGAAACTGTCACGCCTTCTTCTATGGCATTCTGCACCCACTGCTGTTCCGTACCGCCCAGGAAAGAAAAATCCACTCCGCAGACGAACGACAGTTTTCTGTTATCTACGGCCTCCATAAGTGCGTCATTCAACCTGGAAAGCCAGATATACCTCTGTATTGTCTTTCCACTCTCACCTGATACTTCAGCCATGTCATCAAGGGCTGATGTCCCACCTTTTTTGCCCTGATGCTTAAGTGCTTTATATTTCATCTCATAAGCCCTGGCTTTTTCACTTGGCAGGATATCCTCGCGTTGGATATTCGTATCGACCATGATGATCACGGCCTCATCATCTGTATAATCCCTTACGAAAACAGGCATCTTTGTAAGGCCGGCAAGCTCACAGGCGTGCTTCCTTCGATGACCTGCAATGATTTCATATCCGCCCTTTTTCCTGGGTCTTACTATCCCCGGCATTAATACTCCATGTTTCTTTATGCTCTCTACGGTCTCTTCCATTTTTTCGTCATCCAATACCCGAAAAGGGTGATTCCTGAAATCATGGAGTTCCGAAATATCCACCTGTGTCACTCCGTCACTTACAGAACCGACAATATCCTCAAAACTGTTTATTTTAATCTTTCCCGCAATGCCCCTACTCATCTGCCAGCACCTCCTTTGTCAGGGAATAATAGGCCATGGCCACCTTTCCCTTCGGATCATGCTTATATATGCTCGTGCCTATTGCAGAGGTTTCTGCAGCTCGGACCGACAAAGGAATCTTATTGGAAAAGATCCTCACATCCCTCCCGTATCCGCATGAAAGAAGGGCAAGTATCTCTTTGGCGTAGCTTGTCCTCTCATCCACCATGGTCACCAGTATCCCCTCTATACGAAGCCGGGGATTGATCTGACGCTTCACCTTCTTCACGGTCTTAATAAGCTGTTCCAGCCCCTTTACAGGTAGATATGCCGCCTGCACAGGGATCAGGACACTGTCTGCCGCAGCAAGAGCATTAATTGTGATCATACCTAAGGACGGCATGCAATCGATTATAATATAGCTGTACAAATGTCTGACCGTTTCAATATATTCCCTTAAAATGGTCTCACGGCTCATGACGTTGACCAGCGATACTTCAGCGCCTGAAAGTTCAATATTACCCGGCATCAGATCTATATTCTCATCATGATGCAGGATTCCTTCCTCCGGATCGATCTTTTCATCATTGATGACCTTTGCAAACACCGTGGCAAGGGTATATTCAATGCTGTCAGGCTCATTGTATCCAAGACTGGCTGTAAGCGACCCCTGGGCATCTGCATCAATAAGGAGTACCTTACGGCCTTCTCTTGCCAGTCCAATGCCGAGATTTGCCGCCGTAGTGGTCTTTCCCACACCGCCTTTCTGGTTCGAGACGGCCAGGACCCTGCAGTCATGTCTTGCTCTTTTCGCTGTACTCATAAACACATCCTCCTACTCTCCTTCTTTTCTGTCCACTTCCATATATTTTCTGAAATAACGGTTCGTTCCCTTATTCTCAAATTTTTCCGATATCCGGATCACCTTCACTTTCTTATGTCGTTCCATAAGCTTTTCAAACCATCTGATATCATTAGATGTCCCCATCAATCTCACCTTTAGCATATTTCTTTTTCCTCCCCAGATATGAATCTATGTCTTCCTTTCGTAATTCTTACGAAAACAAAAAGGCTAAACAATAATCCCTTTCGGGCTTACTGTTTAGCCTTGTCAGCAAAAATATTAAATGTAAATATCAATCATCAACTGTGAAAAGCGATTTGCTTTTACATATTCAGTTTGATGTGACATATAATCTTCCACATCATCTGATGTGACCGCCAATGTCGTCAGATATGTGTATTTTTTAAACTCAACTCCTTCTTTCGGTAATAGCAGCCTGTGCAGCAGCCAGTCTCGCTATGGGCACCCTAAAAGGCGAACAAGAGACATAGTCGAGGCCGATCTTGTGGCAGAACTCCACGGATGAAGGATCGCCGCCGTGCTCGCCGCAGATACCTATGTGAAGGTCGGGATTTTCCTTACGGCCCAGGTCGATGGCCATCTGCATCAGCTTGCCCACGCCGTTGGTGTCCAGCTTCACGAAGGGATCATTCTCAAATATCTTGCTCTCATAATATGCCTGCAGGAACTTACCTGCGTCATCTCTGGAGAAGCCGTAGGTCATCTGGGTCAGGTCGTTGGTACCGAAGCAGAAGAAGTCGGCGTCCTCGGCGATCTCATTGGCCAGAAGCGCAGCTCTGGGGATCTCTATCATGGTGCCTACTTCGTACTCAAGTGTGACGCCTGCATCGGCGATCTCCTTGTCTGCGGTCTCCACCACATACTTTTTGATCATCTTGAGCTCTTTTTCCTCACAGATGAGGGGGATCATGATCTCAGGCTTCATATGCCACTCGGGATGGCGCTTTTGTACGTTTATGGCAGCCCTGATGACAGCCTTGGTCTGCATGATGGCTATCTCGGGATAGGTGACTGAAAGTCTGGAGCCTCTGTGTCCCATCATGGGGTTAAACTCATGGAGGGATTCGATCATATCCTTGATTTCTTCGATGCTCTTTGACTTGGCGTCAGCCAGCTTCTTGATCTCGGACTCCTCGGTGGGAACGAACTCATGAAGAGGGGGATCCAGGAATCTGATGGTCACGGGATCGCCCTCAAGAGCTTCATACAGCTGCTCGAAGTCGCCCTGCTGATAAGGCAGTATCTTATCCAGTGCCACCTTACGATCCTCCACGGTATCGGAGCAGATCATCTCGCGGAAGGCCTCTATACGGTCAGCCTGGAAGAACATATGCTCCGTACGGCAAAGGCCTATGCCCTCTGCTCCCAGTTCCCTTGCCTTCTTAGCATCGGCGGGGGTATCTGCATTGGTGCGAACCTTAAGCCTTCTGGCTTTGTCGGCCCACTCCATTACGCGTCCGAACTCTCCTGCTATGGTAGCGTCTACAGTGGGGATGATACCCTTATAGATATTTCCGGTGGAACCGTCCAGACTGATCTCATCACCCTCGGTGAAGGTCTCGCCTGCCAGGACAAAGCGCTTATGAGCCTCATCCATGGTTATGTCTCCACAGCCGGATACACAGCAGGTACCCATGCCTCTGGCTACTACCGCTGCGTGGCTGGTCATACCGCCTCTTACCGTCAATATACCCTGAGCTGCCTTCATACCCGTTATATCCTCGGGGGAGGTCTCCAGTCTCACCAGGATCACCTTCTCGCCCTTAGCTGCCGCCAGCTGGGCATCATCCGCGTTAAATACCACCTTACCGCAAGCGGCTCCGGGAGATGCACCCAGGCCCTTTCCTATGGGCCTTGCCACCTTGAGCGCCCTTTGATCAAACTGGGGATGCAGAAGTGTATCCAGGTTTCTGGGATCTATCATGGCAACAGCCTCTTCGGGAGTCCTCATGCCCTCATCCACCAGATCACAGGCTATCTTAAGCGCCGCCTGTGCAGTACGCTTTCCGTTTCTGGTCTGGAGCATGTAGAGCTTTCCGTGCTCTACGGTAAACTCCATATCCTGCATGTCACGGTAATGCTCCTCCAGAGTCTTGCATATGGTCTCAAACTGTGAGAAAGCCTCGGGGAATTTCTCCTTCATCTCGGCTATCTTCATGGGAGTACGCACGCCTGCTACCACGTCCTCGCCCTGGGCATTAGTAAGGAATTCTCCGAAGAGTCCCTTATTACCCGTAGCGGGGTCTCTGGTAAAGGCCACGCCGGTACCGCAGTCATCACCCATGTTTCCAAAGGCCATGGACTGTACGTTTACGGCCGTGCCCCAAGAATAGGGGATATCGTTATCTCTTCTGTATACATTGGCCCTGGGATTATCCCATGATCTGAATACGGCCTTGATGGCGCCCATCAGCTGTACCTTGGGATCATCAGGGAAGGGCTCGCCTATCTTGTCATGATACTCTTTCTTAAACTGCTCAGCCAGCTCCTTAAGGTCTTCGGCGCCAAGATCCACATCCTGCTTTACGCCCTTTTTCTCCTTCATCTCGTCGATGAGCTGCTCAAAATATTTTTTGCCGACTTCCATTACCACGTCGGAATACATCTGGATGAAACGTCTGTAGCAATCCCAGGCCCAGCGGGGATTATTGGACATCTTCGCAATGGACTCCACCACTGCCTCGTTAAGTCCCAGGTTCAAAATGGTATCCATCATACCGGGCATGGAAGCGCGGGCTCCCGATCGCACCGATACCAGCAAAGGATTGGCCACATCGCCGAACTTCTTGCCTGTCTCTGCCTCCATCTTTACTATGTACTCGTCGATCTGAGCCTTTATCTCATCATTGATCTCCTGACCGTCCTCATAATACCTGGTGCAGGCCTCAGTGGTGATGGTAAACCCCTGGGGTACCGGAAGTCCTATACCGGTCATCTCTGCCAGGTTGGCCCCTTTTCCGCCGAGCAGATTACGCATATCGGCGTTACCTTCTTTGAAGGAATAAACCCATTTCATATTCAATTCGCCTCCTATTTTTATTCCGTTTCTGTGCCGTTATGATATTAACACACTTTAGGAGATTTTACCACAAAATATTGTATCGACGGGACCGGCCTCACTTAAAGCTCTGCTTAAAGTCTCGCTCGGCTTCGCGTTTCATATCCTTTTTCGCGATGTCATCACGCTTATCATACAGTTTTTTACCTCTCGCAAGCCCTATCTCCACCTTTACCAGTGAACCCTTTAAATACACCTGCAAAGGGACCAGGGTGTAACCCTTTTCCTTTGTCCTGCCGATGAGCTTCCTGATCTCATATTTATGGAGCAGAAGCTTCCTTATGCGAAGGGGATCCTTATTGAAAATAT
>Ga0310691_10006974_pt1 | contig 11917 bp, 10 predicted proteins | sample 176DNAGHGlowgp2_FD_203887 | JGI IMG/M metagenome (GOLD analysis project Ga0310691, IMG submission 203887) | Sheep rumen microbial communities from Palmerston North, Manawatu-Wanganui, New Zealand - 1766 DNA GHGlow gp2 (v2) (version 2) | ecosystem: Host-associated > Mammals > Digestive system >... | reverse complement strand
GTCATAAAGAGTCGGATCCTGGACGAGTATAGGAAGCAGTCTTCCTATAATAAGGAGCTTCTCCTTTCACCGGATTCCTTTTCCGGGGAAACCGGGGACACAGAGAGAGATGCAGAGATATCCATCAGGACGGAACTCAGCAAAAAGACCGCTGTTTATATCGATAATTCTCTTAAGGACGAACTATCCGCACTGGATAAAGAATTGAAAGCCTTTGACATCGATCTTTTTGACCTGCCGCAGGTTTCTCCAAAATCCGAGAAAACGAAAAAAACCTGCCGTGAACTTATCAGTGCGTTTTTCCTGCCTCCTCCTTTAACAGACCTGCTGAGAAAGACCGGAAAGCTTCCGGTAAACGATCTTATCAGGAGATATGGCGCCAGCCGTAAATTAATCGACAGGCACAGGAAATTCATCGTGGCTTCTATCCTTATTAAAGACGGTGACTATAAGGAGATCAGTGAATATATATGAGAGTTGTGGTAATAGCCGTAAAAAATGACAGAGCTGCAGTCGCCGGAAAGGGCGGCTCTCTTAAGTACATAGAAAATATGAATTACGAAGTGGGACAGATCCTGGATGTTCCCATGGAAGTCAGTATTGCGGATAACGCAACCATCGGAGGCAGCGTTTCGGATACTGCTGAGAGCGGCGTTTCGGAGCCCGTTGCGTTTTCAGGGAAGAAGGTATCTCTTTCCGGAAAATTACTGTCATTTCGCCGTTTCGGATCTTCCTTTGCCGCAGCAGCTGCTGTTCTTCTCTTTACCGGAGGAGTCTGTGCCTATGCCCTGCCCCTGTCCTTCGTAACGATAGATGTAAACCCTTCCCTTTCCATGGGAGTCAATGCCTTTAACCGGGTAATAACGGCAGAAGGTACAAATGATGACGGCTCAGAGCTGCTCCACGGCCTGTCGGGAGAGATCATGGGTAAGGAGCTGCCTGAGGCTGTTGACCTTGTCTTTTCCGGATTACGTGATAATGACTATATAGCCGAAATAGACACTCCCGCTGAAGGCACCGTAAGAGGTCTGTTTTCAGACAGGCATAATGAGCGCATGATGAATGAACTGAAGACGTCTGCGGAAAGATGGAATGAACAGCAAAAGGACTGTTCAGTATCTTTTGAAGCAGTCAGTGTCACGAAGGAACTCCGCCTGGAGGCAGAAAAGATGGGAATGACTCCCGGCAGAATGATGCTGGAAAGAAGGCAGGAGGAATTATCCGATAAAGAACCCCTGCCGGAGGTATCTCCTGATGTATCGGATAAAGAGGAAGACACCTCTAATGGCTCAAAGGTCAACGAAGATCCCGCTTCTCCGTCAAATGACGGAAGAACTCCCGATCATGATGATCCCAGCGGACCGGATGCTGTAAAGCCCGGCCTCTCCGGTGAAAATGGCGGGAACGGTGCTCTTCCCTCCGGCGGTAATGGCTCTGGCCCTTCCGATGCTAACGGCGGGGATGGCGCTCTTCCTTCCGGCGGGGATAGCAGGAATGGCGGAGCTTCTCCCTCCGGCAAAAACGGCATTGATAACGGAAACGGCCCTTCAGGTGGAAACGGCAGCGGTAACGGCTCCGGGCCTTCCGGTGGTAATGGTGGCGATAATGAATATGTTCCTTCCGGTAGCAGCGGCGGCAATGGATCTGCTCCTTCCGCCGGGTACGGGGTCAATGGCGATAACGGCTCCGGGCCTTCCGGTGGCAGCGGCGGCGACAATGGATCCGGGCCTTCCGGTGGCAGCGGCGGCGACAATGGATCCGGGCCTTCCGGTGGCAATGGTGGGAATGGTGCTCTTCCCTCAGGCGGTTATAACGCCGGGAATAATCCTGGTGGAACCGGCAGTGGCGTATCTCCCCTTCCTGCCGGAAACAGCAGTGGTAGTCAGGCTCCTTCCGGCAGTGGTGCTGTCCCCTCCGGTTCCGGGGTCAATGATCCCTATCTGGATCCCAATAATGTAATGGTCCCTTCAACTCCGGCACCCTCCACCGGAACCCCTACAGGCTCCGATTCAGATCATAATGATAACGGCGGCAGCGGTAACATCGAACCTTCTCCCTCCGGAGGTGACCATAACAGCCATAGCAATGATCATGGCAGCCACGATGGTGAACCCCGCGGTCACAACAGCGGCGGCAACGGCCCCGGCCGTTAATACGTCGGAAAATTGCTGCCGCGGCAGTAAACCCGCCATCCGGCGCTATAAAACAAGGCAATTAACTCAGTTAACATCACTGCGATCCTGGAGTCAGATCATCCCCTCACCACCTTGGTATTTACCATGAATACCAATGGAAGGTCACACCTTCACTGTCAGTTCCTCCAGGGTCCGGCCCTTTTTGTACAGGGTCCTGTAGGTGTCTGTGCACATCCTGTATTTGCGGAATGTTTTTTCCGCGTTCTTTTCATTGGAGTATACTTTCCAGTAGCCGCACTGTTTTACGCCGGCCTTCGGGTCATTCATAAAGGCTGATACATCCGAAGGTGGATAGCCGAGGAAGAGGCCTATTTCATGCGGGAAGGAACTGTCTTTCTTCAGATGTTCCAGGAGCTGCACTATGCATCTATCAGGATCGTTCAGACAGTATCCCCTGTCTGCAAGGATATTTGCGGCTTCCGGATCATCAAGGTCCTTTTTCAGGAGATTGGGACGGTAAATATAGATTAGCGCGTATCTTACGCAATTTCTGCAAAGCAGTGCCCTTAACCCCTTGCGCCTGAGCATGTGATTCAACCGTCTGACCTCACCGTACACATCCTCACCCGGCACCGGATATATGGTGAAAAGACTCCCGGTCTTAATGCCGGCAAGGGTCGGCGCGCAGTAATTTATCAGATATTCGTCTCCCATATTTACCGTCTCCTGTTTTACATGATATCTGTGCCTTATAGATTACAGGGCGATCCCGAGTCCCTTGCAGGCCTCGATAGCCTCATCATCCGGTGCATTATTTGCCATCACTCCTTCACTTACCAGCACGGCGCCGTCTGACCTGCATCTGTCCTCCCAGTCTCTCATCCACTGTCCGTCTCCCCATCCGTAGGACCCGAATAAAGCAATCTTTTTCCCGGATAGAGAACCTTCTATGTCTGAAAACATGGGCTCGAATTCGCCTTCCTCCAGCACCTCTGCTCCCATTGCCGGACATCCGAAAGCGATGCCATCATATTCTGCCACTTTATCGGCGGAGAATTCTGAAGGCGTAAATAAAGAAACATCGGCACCTTTTCCCTTTGCGCCCTCTGCTACGGCCTCTGCCATAGTCTGGGTATTTCCTGTTCCACTCCAGTAAACTACTGCTATTTTGCTCATCTTTCTCCCTTTCTTTGTGGTTAGATTTATCTAACTACATGCTTAAATAATACGGTGTCGCTAAACACCGTTGGTTTGATATAACTAACTATAGAACTATATCTCTAATATGTCAAGTCAGTGCCCCTGTATTTCCTGCAGTCATCATCACTTAAATCCCCTGCATCCAGAACATTCTGTATTTAAGACTGTCAGGACCTCTTGTATTTCATGTTAAACTCGCAAACGCTTCGCTTTTTGCTCGTTATAAAATCGCTGTTTACACAGCTCTCCGGGTACGGGGCTTATAACCCCGCACCCGAAATCAAGATATTCCCACCACCTAAAGGTGGTGGGTTATCTTGAATATTTTATATATCCCCCATCCACAAAGGAGCAGAATGGATAAAACAGAGATAATGTCTGACAGCATCTGCACAGTGGTGCCTCTGTAATAAACGGTAAATTCCTTTACTCCTCCGTTTCTGACACGCACACGTCCGTTTGTACCGGTACCGTCCACCGGAAGCTCATGCCCTTTACTGTCTTTTGCGGCATATCCAAGGTAATAAATAAAAGGAACATCCAGATATTCGCCCTCCGCCTTTGAAACCGTGATCGTATTTTTATACCGGTCAATATATATCCTGTCGCCCCTGTCATTAACCCCGATGTCCGGCTCTCTTCCCAGGGAATCCCGGTCTGTAACGGTTTGCGGCAGCCATTCTCCTCCGATCACGCTCTTAGTATATTTCACCTCATCATAGTAATCGTCCGAATAGGAATAATATCCCTCATCATTTCTGTTGTAATTTGAAACTGCAGAAACCGCCATTATCATTAAAACCCCGATCACGACCGCTTTTGCATGACCTCCAGCCGCATTTGACAGGTAGACCGCCGCTGCCATTGAGAGAAGGACGCTCGTCATTATAAAGAGTCTCCACGGAAACTGCACGGAGGAAACATATCTCTCCAGTCTTTTCCAGGGAAAGAATCCCGTAGTGCAAAGGGCAAAGACAAGCCCCGCTGCAGTCATCAGATCCGCAGTTCTCACTATCTTTATCCCCTTATGCTCTATCATGAGCGCGGCAAACAGAAGGATAAAAACCGCTACTCCCATACGCCCTGCTTCATTTGCAAATATGTCTTTTAAGAGCAGCTTTTCGTAATTCACGTCAAATATGGAATCCAGATACTTGAATCTCGTTGATGACATCTGCTCCAGCATGGGTATCCAGTAAAATGCTGTGATGGTAAGGGTAAACACCCCGGTTAACATAACTTTAAGAACCCTCACGGGTTCCTTTACAAATACCTTATATCTGATAATGACCACCGCCACACAGAGGATCAGGCAGAATAAGGTTGAGAGAGTGTGGCAGAGGATCACCCCGGCCATCCCTGCACCCAGTATCCAGGGCTTCTTAAAGTCCTTTTCCGTGAGATCGTAGAGCCCTGCTATCACCGCAGGGATGAATATCATTGCCGTAAACTCGCCAACTGCTGACCTTGTATAAATATCATCTATATGGTACTGGCATAATGTGTAGACTACTGCGGAAATAAGGGCAGTCACGGGACTGTCTGATATATAGGCCGCAGAAAGGTACATGACTGCAAAGGTCATGAAAATGCAGACCGCTACAAAGATATGGTAGGAAAGATTGATCCCGACTCCTAAAACTCTTAACAGTGCAGGAATGTACAGCAGAAAATCCGGATAGAACATGGAGCTTGCGTATCCCTCTCCTCCAAAAAAGAGCATATTCACCCTGAGATAGGGAAGACCGTTCTCTATTCCGGTTTTTAACGCCTCTATCCTTAAGAGATGATAGTCAATATCATGTCCCTGTATGCAGTTGACGGAAAACAGCGGAAGCGTCGCTATAAAGAGAGCGATAAGCGACACCGCCATGATAAATCCGGGTGTTACTTCCTTACTGTCTTCTTTTAAGAATAAGATGGATCTCAGATGCAAATTCATTTTTATCTACCGTAAGCTGCAAGTCATCTATCATTTTCAGGAATTTCGGTGCGAAATAGTCTTTAAGGGCGCTGTTTCCGTTCTGTTCTAAGCTTACACAGAGCATCCTGTAAAGATCCATCATATCGGAGCCGAATTTCCAGCTCGATAGTTCCTCAAACCCCATTTTATCCGCCATGAATTCAAGTGATGAATCCGAGAAAAGATGGGTGTGGGTCCCTCCTGCATGCCTGTTGTAGCATTTCTGGTGGGATGCCTCGAATACACAGCTCATGGAAAACATTGGAACCGAGAGATAAACATACCTGATATTCCGGTTCTCTCTTATGCTTTTCAGAACTTCATCGAGGTTAATGATATGCTCGAATACTCCGATAAAGGACAGTACATTGGCATCTGTTGTCTTTAGAATATCCGCTATTTTTTCACTGTCTGCCTGGATCAATACCTCTTCTCCGTTCATGGCATTGGCGAAATCCACCTGTGCTTTTGATATCTCGATCCCGGAGGCGTCAACCTTTAGCTTTCTCATGGCTCCCACGAAATACCCGCTTCCGGCACCGTCATCTAAGAGCCTGATATCCCCCTTTGAAAGCCCGTCGTCTTCAAGACTCTTTATCAGGAACTCAGCCTTGGGGATATAGATGGTATCCAGTCTGTGTGCGTATTTTTCCTTATCCCCTTCGGAATAATTGTTTTCGTAAGTATCCTCAATATATACCCTGCGGGCGAAGTCATCAGTGTCCTCATAGGCGCTGTTCACGTGACCGCACTTCGGGCATAGGTAGTAGCTCATCCTCTGGCTGGTGTAGAGGATATCTCCCTGTATGGGCTCATGGCATATCTTGCAGCACTCCCTCTTTTTCTGGGCAAGAAGTGCATCTGCCTGCCTCGCGGACATTTGGAGCATTTCTTCGTTGTGTTCGAAAAAGTCGCTTTTTATCGCGAGTATGTCGCCTACTGATTTTCCGTACTTTCTGGTTTTCATGTTGTTCCTTTCTATATCCTCACCCATCCCGGAATGGTCTTTATGTCGCTGTCCTTTTCTATCAGATATTCTTTTGGGTATATTATCACACTGTCTTCTCTTCCGTTTAGCAGTCCTGCCCATTCGGAAAAGGTGGAATTTGCAGTGATGAGCCCCAGGCTCTTACTCATAAGGAGCATGTCGATATAGCTCTTCTCTCCTGTATTATTTGAGACTACTCTCTTCTCCGGCAGCCAGTCAAAGGCAGTATTTATATACTCCTTATCATCCGAAAAAATGTAGAACTCCGGATTCTCTATTCTTTCTCTTAAGACCTTCACAGCCTCTTTATAATAATCCATTCCAAGATTTATAAAAGCCTCTGTATAGCCTTTATTGAGGTAATCCCCTCTCCTCACATGGATGGATACAGACGGTGAAGAGCTCATTTCGCGTAAAAGCTCCAGGTTCTCCCTCCCTATATCCTCTTCCTTTTCGGAAAAAGACAGGGCTTTTCTTAAATACGGCAGTTCGTCCTTATAATATGCTTCATCCAGGAAGTAACCTGTGATATAAATATTCCGTCCCGGAGGCAAATTGTCGATCTTTGTCTTTAGCACATTTTCCTGCTCCCGTCCGGTCTCGCCATAATGGATCTTTTCAAAATGCCTGCCGGCGCAGAGTCTGGTCACCCTGTTGACCAGGTACTGCAGCTTTCCGGTCTGAGGTATCATACCGGAACAGCAGTAGGTTTCAAAGGTACCGGCTTTCTCTAAGACAAAGTACGGATTATCCTCTCTCTTAAACAGCTTCTCCAGTTCAAACCCCTGGTGGGCCTTATTCCAGCTGTACCAGGAAATATCCGCAAGGACCCTCTCCTTCGGGTACTTCTTCCTTATGTAGTTATGAAAAGCGTACTGGAACATCTGGTTCCCGAGTCCGCTTGTGAATCGCTGGATGTACATTGTGTCCTCATTACCGCCCTCATCCGTCAGCTCCGCTGACACCTTCCCCCACAAGTGGGGGAAGGCATGTGACGGCCTTCATCCGTCAGCTCCGCTGACATCTTCCCCCACAAGCGGGGGAAGGCATGTGACGGCCTTCATCCGTCAACTTCTCCTCAGCTTCACCTTCCCGAATTTAAGGTGAAGCCAGTATTTAAAACAGGGGAAGAACATCTTTCCCGTATCGGGGGAAGGGTGCTTTACAAATACAGAAAGAGCAGTCTTAAATTCACGGTCAGCTCTTAATAAGCCCTTTTCCGTAAGCCCAGCGTTTTCTTCAACCCACTCCATCATCTTTCTTTTCAGGTCGCACTCTTCGATCATGTAATTCCGCTTGAGCTTTCTGGAGTTCCAGCTCCCGCCTCCGGATTTTTCCACATATCTGTGCGCCACCATCACATCATCAAACCTGAATATCTTTCCCTGCAGAAGGATAAAGGTAAATATCACGCCGTCATCTATGAAATCATGGGCTCTGTACAGGATCGTATAATCCATCTTTCCATTGTGGAAAAAATTCCTGCAGACATTCCCCGCAGTCTGTCCGGGCCAGGGTCCTGCATCCTGCCAGTCTGAAAAGGTATAGTCCCCGCTCCAGCTGTAGAGCTTCGTTATCCTCTCATTTTCAATGGGCTCGCCCCCTTCTCCTATGAGTGAGAAAGTGCAGGTGCTGCCCATGTATTCGGGGTGGGAATCGAGAAAATCCACCTGTTTCTGAAGCTTGTGGGAATCTGTCCAGTAATCATCCCCTTCCAGGAATGCGAGGTATTCCCCCTCTGCCTCCATGGCAGTTTCATACACATTCAGTGTAGGGCGTCCCAGGTTCTTCTCCCTGAATAGGAGCTTCATCCTCCCGGGGTATCTCTCATCATACTCTCTAAGTATCTCACGGGTATTATCTGTGCTGCAGTCTTCTCCTGCGATTATCTCGAATTCAAAATCCGTTTCCTGCATGAAGATCCCGTCAAGAGACTTCCTCAGGTATGGTCCGTGATTATAGGTGATAAAGACCACCGAAAGTTTAGGTTTACTCATATATCTCTGATCTGTCAACGGGATACACCCCGCCCTTTTCCACTCTGTAAATGTATTCGCAGTTTCTGATAGTCGTGAGCCTGTGGGCTATGATAAGGAGTGTCTTCCTGCCGTGGAGTCTTTCAATAGCTTCCATGACCGCGGTTTCTGTTTCATTATCGAGAGCACTGGTGGCTTCATCAAGGACAAGTATCTCAGGATCCCCGTAAAGAGCCCTTGCAATACCTATCCTCTGCCTCTGGCCTCCGGACAGCCTCACACCTCTTTCTCCCACTTCAGTATCAAGCCCCTCCGGAAGAGATCTCACAAAGTCGCTTAGCTGAGCCTCATCAAGAGCCGCCCATACCTTCTCCTCATCTATCTTTTCCGCCTCTATCCCGAATGCCACGTTGGCTCTTATGCTCTCGTCCGCGAGGTAGATGGCCTGGGGAATGTATGCCAGCTTCTCCGCCCATTTAAGGGGGTACTCGTGAACATTCATGCTTCCGTAGAGGACACGGCCCTGCCTCGGGAAAAGGATCCCCAGTATCACATCCGCCAGGGTCGATTTCCCGGCACCGCTTTCCCCTATAAGACCTATGGAAGTCCCCAGGGGCACGGAAAAGCTCACATCCTTTAGCACATCGCTTTCCGTCTTCGGATATCTGTAAAAAAGCTTATCTATCTTTATCTCGCTTACACCCTCCGTGTGCTGTGATCCGTCATCAAGATCACTTATCTCCATGTTTTCCATATCCTCGGTTTCCTTCAGATCATGATGGATAAGGTCGATGGAGGGCTTCAGAAAGGTGATATTATTCATATAATTACTGATCTTCCCCACTGACGGCAGCAGCTTAAATGCCGCAACAGCAAAGGACGCAAGGACCGGAAGTATGGCATTTAAGTCAGTTCCCGTTAAGAGCTTATAGACCAACACCAGCATAATGGCCGCAACGGTTATAGTCTCTATGATGTACTTTGGTATGGTCCCGAAGAAATTGGTGTTTATAAGAGCTGTCATCTTCTTTTCGCCGCAGGAAACGAAGCTGTTTACAAAGTACTTCTCCCTGTGGAGGATCTTAATATCCTTTACGGCTCCAAGAGCCTGATTAATGGCCTGATGCATCCTGCCATCATACTCCTGATTCATCCTGCCGTAGCCGTGAACCTTTTCCCTGGTAAGGATCCTGAAAACAGCCATGCAAACCACCAGGAGACCTGCCACAGTTACAGACATTACGGGATCACTCACCAGTAGATAGATTATCAGAAGGAATGACAGGAGTCCTTCACTCATCATATTCAGGAATGACAGTATGAGCTGGAAAAGCCTGTCCGTATCCAGCATGATATTCCTTATCATATCCGAGGTATTATGATCCAGGTGATAAGTGTAGGGCTTCTTTAGATAGCAGTCTATGAGCCGTCCCGCCACCTTCAGCTGATTACGGTAGATAAAGCTATACTGGAAATAATACATAACGGAAAGGTATAGATTCTTCAGGAAATAGATGACAATTATCACTATAACGAGAAAGATGAAGAAGTCCGTTACACTCTTCATATTAAGGGCATTATACACAGCAGACACTATTCCCGGCTGATTTACAACTTCCGGCGTAGATATTAGCTGGATCAGGGGCATGATAAGAGAAACCCCGACAAGCTCCAGGGCAGCACCGATAAAGATGCAGACCATTAAAACCGCCATCTTTCGTTTCTGCGATGCGTTGAATATATAGTTTAATTTATTCAGTATATCTTTCATTTCTCTTAGATTCTTCGCTGCGCTCAGAATGACAAAGGCTTTTTACTCAGAACGACAAAGGCTTTTTACTCAGAACGACAGTTTTTTTACTCAGAACGACAGGTGCTTTTGCTCAGAACGACAGGTGCTTTTGCTCAGAACGACAGGTTTTTTGCTCAGATCATTCTTTTCATTCTATCGCCAATGAGCTTCATTATCTTCTTCTTATTCAGTCCAGGGTAGAAATACCTTTCAAGCCGTGCTGTTGCTTTGGAAATAATCTTTTGTTTTCCGGCCGGTCCATATAAATATATCCCGTCTCCCCCGATATTAAAAAGGATATTGCTGTCAACAGGCCGGAGGCTCAGGCCAAAGCTCGCCATCCTGTCTATATTGAGTTTTTCCGATGAATAAAAGGGCTTACTAAAATCAAGAGCCCTATCTTTCCTTTTTAATCCGTATATATCCGCCTCGTATTCAAGTCCCGCATTTTCAAAATACTGGTCATATTTAGCGGCGGATTCGCCGGGAAGTGAGAAGCAGTAATCCTTTTTCTTCCCGATCCTTAGAGGTACCTGCAGGTCCGTCACGGCTTCTTTCGAGTGTTCACCCTCATCAAAAAAATTGGTGGTGTAGGAGATCCTGGGATACAGCCAGTACTTCTTTTCTTCTATAGCATATTTCAGCGCATACTTAAGCCAGGATGAGTCTCCCCAGGCTGCTGCATAGGAGGGCATGCCGTTTCCCCAAAGATCCTCTCCGTCATGAGCGATAAGCCAGTTCTTAAACCCATCCCATTTACTCTTGTCCCATGCCTGTCCCCAGCTGCAGGGAAAGCGGAAATAGTAATTGTCAAAGCCGTCATCCACGGCATCAAAGGGAAGTCTTGCAAATACATTAAACTTGTGGCTGTACAGGGAGATCCCTGCGATATCCTTATTCCCCTCTGCTTTTTCAAGCGCTGCCACGGTATATGAGTAGAATAACGGCGATACAAAGAGGTCATCCTCCAGCATGATTATACTGCCGTATTCCTCAGTAAGATCCCCGCAGGACAGTATGTGTTTCTTTAATCCCATCCGTTCAGGACGGTTAATTACCCTTTTTTCACCGTACTCCCACTGAAAGGTCTCTGCAGCTTCAGCGACTTCACTGACTCCGCTTTTATCGAGACTGATTATCAGGGGAATATCGTCAAAGCCCTCGTAATCCGCATTGGCAAGGCTCTGAAGCAGTCTTTTAAGGGCCTTTTCTCTTGCATAGCCCACTACGACTATGGCTGGATGGATCATTTCATTATTTTCCGGTGAGTCTTTTGACATCATTAAAATCCTTTATATGAGAGCGGATCCAGTTTTCATCCTTCTCCCACCATTTGAGCTTCAGAAGCCTGCTTATCTCTTCATCACTGAACCTGTATCTTATGGTCTTCGCCGGAACACCTGCATTTATACTGTATGGTGGCAGTTCGCCCTTTACCACCGATCCTGCGCCCACAACCGCTCCGTCACCTATCTTCGCTCCGTCCAGGATGACCACGTTATTCCCGATCCAGACATCGCTCCCTATTGATATCCTCTCAGTTTTATCTTCGTACGTATCCTGATCCACGTACGAAAAACCGAATACCTTCTTTTTATACGTAAAGGCCGGGTGAAGAGCAGCATATCCGTTCAGGGGATGGCTCCCCACCGCTGTTGTCACATTGGCGCCTATGGACGTATAGTAGCCAATGTCAGCATGGGAAAAGTCTCCGTTATTATTGATATATGAGCCGTACCCCAGTCTGCAGCCATGGATAGCGGTATTCTTCCCGAGGTAATTCCTTCCCTCTATCACAGAATCCTTCGAAAAGTATGAACCCGGCAAGAATATACTCTCTGTCATACACTCTACGGCAAAACG
>Ga0310691_10006973_pt1 | contig 11921 bp, 10 predicted proteins | sample 176DNAGHGlowgp2_FD_203887 | JGI IMG/M metagenome (GOLD analysis project Ga0310691, IMG submission 203887) | Sheep rumen microbial communities from Palmerston North, Manawatu-Wanganui, New Zealand - 1766 DNA GHGlow gp2 (v2) (version 2) | ecosystem: Host-associated > Mammals > Digestive system >... | reverse complement strand
ATCCGGGTAAACAACACTTGCAAGGTAGTCAAGGTTTGAGTATTTTTCATTCTTGAATTCAGGCGGATAATCAATCTTATCTATAGCCTTCTTGAGTTTCATCCTTTTGATCAGTTCCGGAGAAAGGTAATCCCTCATATCTTCCGGAGTGAAACCGAGTATGTCACAGAAAGCATATTTCAGAAGTTCGGACACTTCGCTCTCTTTGGCATTATGCTTGATATAGACTGAGGAAAAATCCTTGTTCTTGCCAAGAAGTATCTTTTCATATTCCTGAATAAGCCCGACATTTTTCAGTGCCATAACAATCATCTCCTTTGTTTTTATTCCGACTCATGCTGCCGGTTATGATTATATTATATCCTTATCAGGACAAATTAAAAATCCGTGGGAGGATTTTGGACTGTTCTTTCCCAGATTTCATGGTTTTTATAGGGAATTTTAGAGATCATCTGACAGTCTGAAATTTTTGTCCGTCGGGCAAAAGTGCTCAATACTCCCTTTTATCCCGGAAGGCAACCTTATATATCCTCGTTAAGACCGGCTGGTTACGGCAATATTCCCTGTATTTTCATGCGGGGATGGATTTTTATAACTACCTTTATGGATTTTGCGGGGACCTATAATGGGTTTTCCGGTTACCTTTCATGGATTTTACGGGGACCTATAATGGATTTTATGGTTGCTTCTATGGATTTTACGGGGACCTGAAATGATTTCGCGGTCTGTTTTAGGACGAAATTTACCGTTATTTCCTGTAAATTTATTGATTTATGGAAGAAAAAATGCTGGTTTTATGGATTTCGCGGTTACTTTTCGTGGATTCTACGGTGACCTATACCGATTTATGGCTCAGGGAACGCTCTGGCGGGCTTTCATGGATTTTATGGTAATTTTTCATGGATTTTAAGGGGACCTATGATGGATTTCATGGGGACCCATAGTGGATTTTAAGGGGACCTATGATGGATTTTAAGGGGACCCAAAATGGATTTTATGGGGACCTATGATGGATTCTATGGGGACCCATACTGGATTTTACGGGGTCCTATAGTGGATTTTAAGGGGACCTATAACCCTCGCAAAGCCTTGAAAATAAAGGGTTTTGAGAGCCCTTAATATATATCTATATATTTTAATATTATTCTATATTATTCCAATGGATATATCAATCATTCAATCAAGGGACGGAATGAGCGTGTGGATATCCCATTTTTGATGTCATTTTCATTCTTTAGGGCAATCCGACATAATAACTCATATGAACAGCATATTATAAGGAGCAAAGATTATGAGTGATAGTTTTAAGGCTGATGCTAACGGCTTAATACAAAAAAGCAGACCGTTGCTTGCACTGAAAACCGCAGATTTCTCTCTGATGGAATTTAAGATCATTGATGCATACTTAAGCTGCATAGACTCGCACAATCCCCAGCAGAAAAAAGTCCGCTTTGAAAAAGGTGAAATAGAACAGCTCTTAGGTGTTGACCGGATCCGGAATGAAGTCCTTAAAGAGAAGATCAACAACCTCTTCCGGCCGGTCGAACTTCCTGATATCGACAGACCCGGCAAGGTAAGGACTTTTGCATTGTTTGATGAGGTCACCAGGGAACTTGATGAAAACGGGAAATGGACCGTTGAACTCGAATGCAGCCAGCAGGCTATAAATTATATCTTTAACATTGAAGCCATCGGTTATATTAAGTACAGGCTCAACAATGTCAAGGACATAAAAAGCTATCAGACTTATATGATGTATCTATACCTTGAAAAATACAGAGGGTTCAAGACCGAATGGGAAGAAGAACTCAGCAACCTCAAGAAGATAATATTACAGGATGAGAATACAGCGTACTATAATGAGTACAAGAGATTCAACAACAAGGTATTAAAGAAGATCAAAGCGGAACTTGATGACAAGTCGCTGCTCTCTTTTGACTATGAGCCCATAAAGTCCGGAAAGACTGTTATTGCATTAAGGATAAAACTCATAGATAAAAATGTGATATCAGATCAGGGCGACATACAGCCTGAAGAGCAGTCCGATGAGGATGGAAAACCTGATGAGTCGTCTTTTGCTGGATGGGAATATGACTGGGAAGAAATAGACCGCAAGGGACACCATTACCAGAGCGAACGCCTTGATTTTCTGGCATCGGAATGCAAATATGAATTCACGAATGACGAAATGCTTTCCATTAACGACCTGCTTTGCAGACTGATGCCCGGCGCGTATGATATAGAACGCGCCGACTTCCTTCGCTCAGCATACCATAATTTCGTCAGGAGTGCGAAGGATCTGCAGAAGGAAGGAAAGCCCGTCAAGAGGAGATGTTCTTATTTCCTCTCACTGATAGAAAACCAGTATTATACAAAAGAAGTTTGAAAGAGGGAGTAAAATGGTAACAGATGATCTGATAGGGAAAGAGTATTGCCTTCTCTGCCAATACGAAGGCCCTGATAAATTAAAGAGTATAGTCAGGGATGTGGTAGACGCAGGCAAAGGCGAAATAAGCTTCACCCCCTATAACTACTCAAACAATACATTATCAAGCCTGGACGTGAAACAGAGCGACAGTATTTACTTGATGCTCCGGGCTTCCATAAAGACTGGCGGCAAGGATCTTGTAAAGGGTGACTACCTTATCGGCCGGGCGACCATATCAAAGACCGGGCTGTTTAAGAAGGAGTACTCTTTTGATATGCCGGATATACATGTGATAAGGGAATTTAAAAGAGGCACGAAGCCCGTATATATCATAGATGGGAATTACAGCAGGGAGCAATATGTAAAGCAGACTGATGAAAGATACCTGTATGGTATCCCTGCCTTTACCGATGACCTGAAGGAGTTTACAGCATATGAGAGTTTTAATGATGCCATAGGGAAAGTCAGGGAGAACATAGGTATTAGTTAAGGAGTGTCCTGTGTGATGGGCTCACACCTGATTTTTATATCCGAAAAAATATCAACATAACTAAACGGTTAAGAAGAAAAAAAGAGTCTTTCGAGGCTCTTTTTTCATTTTGCCAACAAATCTTACATAATACTAAATGAGAACCAAAAAGGGCGGATTTGAGATGTTAAGGAAGTTACGGGCAAAATATAACAAAGGGACAGGTGAGATGTTAGGCCTTTCGATAGTAAGCCTCATCATAGTCGCAGTCCTCATCGCGCTTGTTGCGATAATTCAGTATTCCTATGCGGTGGATTCGGTTGTCAATGCCACTAATGTCTCCGCAAGAGCGGCGGCTCTGTGCAACAGCTTCAGCGAGGCAAGGGACAAGACGCTTACCATAACCGAGAACTCAAACACCAACCCTAATGTATCAGAGATAAAGGTAATAGACATAAAAAACCTTGAGGGGAATGACTGGCGGACAGGCGACATGATAGAGATAAAGGTCACTGCCCGGATACACACCATACTCCCGATACTTTCCGGAGTTTACGAGACATCTTCCATGGTCGTTATCGAAAACCGGAAGGTCGATATGAACAGGGATCTCAGCACCGTGGAAGGAAAGCTTGTCGATATCTTCTCCAGAAGGGGATATTCGCAGGCGGCGATAGCAGCCATGCTCTCTTACATATATGACGCGAGCGGATATTCAGCCTATTTCTATGATCCTGATACCGAAAGGGCAGGACTCTGCGGCTGGAGGCGGAACACGGCAAGGTTTGACAGACTGATGGAAGCAGGCGGAAATTCCGGAATACTCCCGGAACTTGATGTACAACTTGAGTTCATACAGAGTGAACTTGACGAGCATTATATGGGGACTGACACGATACTGATGAATACGGGCGACGACATAGAGGAAGCATATTATGCCGCTGCCTATGTATGGCAGTACTTCGGGCTCAGGGCACCTGATACGGTAAAGATAAGGGATTATATTGACGGGTTTTACAGGACAGGCTATATGCACAGCTGATGGCTGTCATTTATAATACCGGATATTCCGGATACAATCAACAAAGGAGGTACTCAGAAAAATGCAGAAGAAACTTACAGCAGTTCTCATCGTTCTTGTCTTATCGGCAGCCCTTATAGGCTGTGATACGGACATAGGTCCTGAAAAGGACGGCTCGGGAGACACTTACTCGACGCAGCAGCGCAATTCCTCTATCGAGTATTCGATATACATGAATAAGCAGATAGTGGTATTCGCCAACCAGTTAAATGCAAGGGTAACGGCCGTCAACAATATGAAGAAATCATATTATTCGGATGAGGCGGAGATGGCAAAGCAGAGCCTTAAGACACTTAAGGAGACAAGGGATGAAGTCGATGTGACATATCCTTCCGTGGGGCAGGATGAAAACAGGCTGACAACGCTCAAAGCAATGGACACGACACTCCATGACTTTGAGGAATATATTAAGGCTCTTGAAGCGGGCAATGATGTGAGCGGGTATATAGATATATTCATGAATGATTATAACCAGCTTACAGGTTTAGCAAATCTATATAATCAGTAACGGCACAGAGGTGACAAAATGGGAAGAGAAAACACAGTCTACTTATACGGAAGAGTCGATGACGTCCGTATAAAAGTCGATGATGAATACCACCTTATAAGCGGCAGGATGGCCATAAGGACGATAAGGAGGACTTATTCAAACAAACAGCATATGCTCCTCGGGCAGGACAGATGGGACAGGCCGGCAGTCTACTCAAGGAACGAACATATCCTTACCGAGATGAAGGAAGTTGACAGAGGCGACATGGTTCTGATAAAAGGTACTCTCTGCACGGCAGACACCGCAAGGAAATTCTTCTGCCCCGAATGCAACCATGAGCAGATCGAACCTAAAGCAGTAGCGATCTATGTCGATCCGATATTCATAAAGGTCATAGAACACAATGACGACATATCCGAAGAAGAGGCAGACGAGCTCATCCGTAAGAATTTCGAGATAAGCAACCAGGTATACCTCTTGGGCACGGTATGCCGTGAGCCGTTTGATGAGAGGGATTATGTAAGGGATGAGGAAAGGAATACGGACAGGTTCCAGTTCCAGCTTGCATCAAAGCGTATCAGGCGTATCAGGGAGGATGAACCGGAAAAGATAGTGGACTTCCCCTGGTGCAAATGCTACGGTGAGGAAGCGGTAAAGCATCACGGGATGCTCCATAAGGGCTCATCTGTCTACATAGACGGAGCCATACAGACAAGAAAGATAACATTAAGCACAATATGCGAGGTCTGCGGAGAGACACTTACGAAGACAGGCATCGCAACTGACATAGTGCCCTATCATGTTGAGTATATCGACAAATGCGGGGAACCGTTCGAGCCTGTTGACATTGAAGATGTCATTGAGGATGACGGCAGTATTCCAAACTGAAAGGAGTAATATATGGCTAAGAAAAACCGCCTCTCGGAAAGGTTCGGGGATGCTTATGAGTATGACGATATGCCGGCACCTGTAAAAGATGGCAGCAAAAAGGCCCGTGACTCCGTAACCGTACCAGCCAAACCCGCACCTGCCCCGGTAAAAGAAAAACCCGTAAAGGCAAAGAAGAAGGAAAGCCTTAAGGACAGATTCGGGGACGATGACATACCGGAGAAAAAAGGCTTTTTCAGGAAGGAAAAGGAACAGCAGGTCATCACGAAACAGGAGCTTGTCGAAAGGCAGGCAGAGATAGAGCGTGAAGTCAGGGAGGATTTTGCAAAGATAAAGGCTGAACAGGACATGAGGGAGAGAAGATGGAAGCTCTCGGCTACCATCTTCAATGTCCTTCTTGTCGCTGCCTGCATATACATATTGTTCCTCATCTATGGAGTGTTCGTAACGCAGTACGCCTATAATGACAAAGGCGTGATTAAGCCCCAGATAATGACCGTGGACGATATAAGGAAGCAGAAGGCGTATGAGAAGATAATGGTGCAGTACGAAAAGTGCAGGCTGTTATATGAAGAAGTGCTCATGCTCAATTACAGACTCGGTGAAGGCGTGGAGGATCCCTTGGTCCTTGCCCCCGAATATGAATCACTCCTTGAAAGCAAGGGGAAGGTCAATGTATCAGACCTTGCCATAAAACTCAACGCACTTGATGTAGATCCGCAGTATTCCACGCTTAAGGGCATGCTGCAGAACTGGATAAGCAACGATACCGCCCTTTATCTTCAGTATATCTCCGCAGCGATCGCTACGAATGACGGAGAGAAGGCTGCGCTCGCGCTCCAGTACAAAGACATGATGTATAACGACTTTTCGATAATCACACAGAACTTCACCACGATCGGTGATACCATAAAAGGCGTGGACATAACCGATATGAAGGAGTGGAGTCCTGAGAAGTATATAGACGAAGAGGTGAACGGCAAAAAATGAACGATTACGACAGATTATTCCAGAAATACAATCTTGCTGTGGCACAGAACCAGGATCTCCATGAGCAGCTTGAAACAAAGATGCAGCAGTGGAAGAACCGTGAGGAGCAGATGAACATAAATGAGACATCCATAAGGGAACTCTGCTCGAAGATACTGGCAACGAACCGCAGCGAATTAGCACTCGGGAAACAGAAGACATGGGACCAGATGCCTCTTGATGAAGTCATAAAGAAAGCAACGGTATCCCTTGACCTTTACATGAAGAACCGCAGGGAACTCCTAAAGGAACTGCTCGATGAGTCCGAGAAGAGGCGTAATGAGATAGAAAAACTCAAGGACGATATTTCAAGAATGACTGCAATGGGACTTAGCGGTGAGGATCTCAGTAATGTGGATGATGTCCAGAAACGGATTGAAAAGGAAAGAGAAGCCGAGAAGTTCATAGAAAAAATGCCCGAAAGCCTCAAGAAACAGAGAGCAAAGATAGACCGTGCCACTGCGGATGAGGAAGACGATTTCACTGAGAGCGAAGAAGACCTGTACGGGGATGTGGGGATGTATGAGAAGATCACGCCCGGTTCTATCCCGTACAAAGAGAACGACAAGCGCAAGGAGAAGAAGGAAGTCGTCAGGGATATGGCGGTGCAGAAGGCTCACGAGGAGGAGATAAAAAACCTCCGTGATGAGATCAAGGAACAGCACTGGCTGATCATAGACTATATCGGAAAGACCGGCAAATCCGTGAATGCCGACATAAAGCAGGAGATAAAGGAATTGAACAGTTCCGCCTATAACAGCGCATTGATGTTTCTGAACACGAAAAGGATAATCCGGAAGGAAAATATAAAGAATCCGATAAGGAAGATCATGACCATCATTGAGTTCACGGAATTAGGAAGGATGCTTTATTTTGACAAGCATAAGAAAACACCTGCCGAGTCTGAAGCATCCGTTGTCAGACGGAACCACAATAACCTAAACCACGGATACGGGATAAAAGCCATTACAAACGAACTTAAAAACAGCGGCGAATTCGTTGAAGTCACGGACGACACAAGAAGGAAGTATGTAAAGAAGTTAGGCAGCGGCATAGAATATATCCCGGATATCGTATGCAAGGACGCCAACGGCAAGATAGTCTATATCGAGTATGAAGTAGGCACCACATCACAGACCGACTTTGAAGGGAAGGTCAACAAAATGATGAAAGTGACCGATACATTAAACATTGCCACCCCTAACCGTGACGTCGCAGAAAAATACTGCACCTGCGTTAAGAAATGGATCATCAACATGACCCCCACGAGGCTAAAAAACATAACTGTCCGTATAATGAGTGCGGAACAGATGAAGGGGAATGACAACATCATCAATAATGATTCATGGAAGTATGTATTTACCCCGGGGACAAAAGGCGATGAACCGCTGATAAATAACTGATTTTTAAAATCAGAACCTTTTTCAATATAACAATAAGCAGAAGGAGAGATGTTTAATGAATTCCAAAAACAAAAAGATAGTGCTCGTGTTAGTGCTCGCCATTATCATCGCCCTTATCGGTGCGGTTGCGATCTTCTCGTACCTGAGACCGCAGAGAGTAACGATGTATGTATTCAAGGATGATTACAAAGCAGGGACTTATGTGACCGATGACATCCTTACACCTATCCTCGTAGACAGGTCGATCACTTACGGCGGCAGGAATGCAGAACTTGACGAAGCATTCATCACTAACAACACAAAGGAAAAACTGATCAATGAGACCACCAACTTCCTTAAGATTGATGTATCAAAGGGCATGCCCCTTACGCAGTCGATGCTCACGATAAACAACTGGTCGAAGATACAGATGGAAATGGACGAGAAGAAAGTCGCCGTGACCATCCCTATCAACTCCATATCGGGCGTGAGCAAGGAACTTACTTTCGGCTCAAGGGTCAATATCTATATGAGCAGTTCAAACAACAGCGGAAACGGCACTGAACTTCTCTTTGAGAACATGAAAGTGCTCGCTGTCAATAAAAACGATTATGGCGAGCTGATATCAGCGACCATAGAGGTAAATGTAGCGGAATCGCTTTCACTGATAAACGCTGCAGAAAACTATTCAATATACTTCGCACTGGTAAACGGTCAGAAGTATCAGGCAGTTAAAGGCAACAGTACAGTAACACAGGCACCTGAGGTAACAAACCCGCCGGAACTCCCGGCTCCGTCTGAGACGGAAGATACCCCTACGCCGGAACTTACGGATACCCCGGAACCGACAGAAACAGCGACTCCGGAACCTACCAAGGCTCCCACATCGACTCCGGTTCCAGCCACACCGACACCTGCAGGGACCACTGAAAACTGAAATTCATCAAGGAGGATCCAAAAATGCCAAACATCTTATTGGTAGACAAAAACCTGATGTTCACACAGGACATCACAAAGTATCTGATGATCAATGATTATGAAGACCTTGAGGTCACATGCATCAATGACATCAGCGCGTTCAATGACAAATTAGTAAACGGCGGTTATGACTTTGCAGTGATCGAAGCAGGGCTCATATCAAGCCTTTCAACAACGGAAATAGGCATCCCTCTCTATACTTACTGTACAGGACCGGAGGGTGTAAAAGCCTCATCAAAAAAGAGATTAATGACATACGGCATAAAGAATACTGCCGGGGCACTGCTTTCAGCGATCGACGAGGAAAAGTTCTTAAAGATAGAAATGTCCGAAGAAAAGGAAGAGGAACCCGAAGAAGAACCGAAGCCTGTAAAAGAGCAGCCTAAGAAGGCTGAAAAGAAGCCTAAGGAACCCGTTTATGAAGATGATGACGAGGAAGAAGAGCCTCCGAAGAAAAGCCGGAAGAACAAGGAATACGAAGAGGACGAGTATGACGAGGAACCCGTAAGGAAGCCAAAAAAACGCCGCGAAGAAGATTTTGACTACGACGACGAAGATTATGAAGAAGAAAAACCGGCAAGAAAGCCTGAGCCCAAACCTGCAAAGCGCAGACAGACAAGGGACGAGGAAGAACCAGATGAGGAGCCTGTAAGGAAGAAGGACAGGTACAGGGACGACGAGGAAGAAGAAGTCCGCCCCAGGAAGAAACCGAAAAAGCAGGAAGAGGACGAGTATGAAGAGCGTCCAAAGAAAAAGGCCGAGAGATACGAAGACGACGAGGATGATGAAGAAGACGGCTTCGTAGCAGCAAAGATGGCCAAGATAAGAGAAGAAGAGAAACGCAAGGCAGAAGAAGCAAAGCTCAGGGAGGAATTTGAGCGTGATGCCGGAAGAGGTCCTAAGACCACCAAGGTAGTCACCATCTACTCCTCAAAAGGCGGCGTGGGTAAGACCACCATATCCTGCGAACTTGCCACATACCTTGCACTGACCGCACATGGCCGTGGGAACTATAAGGTATGCCTCGTCGATTTCAACATAGACTTTGGCGATGTAATGGCTACCATGGGGCTTGAAAAACTCAAAAAAGACCGTGAAGGCAATGTCATAGTACCCCCGAGCATCACGGAATGGTCTATGGAGATAAATGACAGGCTCTCTGAGGTCCTTAAGAAAGAAGGCTTCAAGAAATGGGGCAAGGATATGACCGAGGAGGATAAGGAGAGGATCATAGGAAAGATGAACTTCGCCCAGAAGGACATCATGGACTACATCCAGGTGATCCCCGATACCGGCCTTCACGTCCTCTGTGCTCCGAGGGCGCATCAGGACTCCTTCGGCATAAAGGAACCCGCATTCTCCATAATGCTCGAAAACCTGATAAAGAACGGTGATTACGACTTCATTATCTGTGATACGGGAAACAACACGAGGGATTCCTCGATGGTCGCAGTCAAGTATGCGGATTCCATATACATAGTCGCCACACAGGATGTAAGGACTGCTTTTGACATCCAGACATTCCTCAAGACTGCGGACAGGATACTGCCCATTGATTTCGGAAAGGTCAAACTCGTGATAAACATGGCAACGAGTTCATCCATCGGGGTAAGCCTTGAAGAGGTAAAGGATTTCATAAGGAATCCCAAGACAAAGGAGCGTTTTGACTGCGTTGCGACGATACAGGAGAACAGCAAGGTCAAATTTGCCAATAACAAGAGCGAACATCTTGTGCAGAGCGAGCCTAAGGGCAAGTTCACGGCAAGCATAGGGCGTATCGCTATGGAAGAGATAGGAGACACATTTGTACTCAAAGAGCCGGAGAAAAAGGGACTGTTTTCCGGACTCTTCAAAAAGAAGAAGTAATTCTTCGATAGAGGGCTGAAAAATAATCACGGAGGTTTTAAGCATGAAAAACATCAACAAGGTAATCCTTACTGGTACTGTCGTAGGCACGAGAGCATCAACAAGGAGTTTCACAATGCGTATCGCCACTGACGGCGGTAGCATGAGGGGAAGGAACGATAATGTATCGGCCTATCCCGAGGTAGTATTTTCAAATGTAAGGGAAGCCGCTGAATACAAAGTAGGAGACAGAGTGACCGTACAGGGTCACATAAGCGGCAGGGTAACGATGTTTGACGGAAAACGCAGGCATGTAATGGATGTGATAGGCGACAAGATCGAACAGACAAAGCGCATGCTGGCATCTTATATCGACATAGAGCCGGTATACGGCGGGGGCTATCCCGACGACAAGAACATAGTGGTCGTGGTAGGAAGCGTTGACCATGTCTATACTGTTGGGAACAACCAGTTTACATCGGTCACATTAACGACAGTTACAGGGAAAACAGCCACGAAAAATTATGTTACCGCTCTTGCTTTCAGGAGACAGGGTATGGCCGCAAAGGAATTAAAACCCGGCGATACCGTGGCGATAGCAGGAGCGCTAAGGACAACTAACAACAAAGATGTGAAGATACAGTCCCAGTCCATCGTTGTTCTTGATATTCAGAAGATAGAAGAAAAAACGGAGTAACAGCCCAGACAGAGAAAATGGACCGGCATATCAACTGATATGCCGGTTTTCCGTAAGAAGCGGAGGCATAATATGAATACATACAAGAAACAGACTCTTGCCGAATGGTGTATGGAGGATGCGGAAAAACGGGCATTCCTCCTTGATGAATGGGACGATGAAGAAAATGAAAAAGAAGGTTATCGTGCAGATAACATACTCCGGACGAATATGAAGTACAAAGCATTCTGGAGGTGCAAAAAGTGCGGGAGGCGCTTCAGGCAGTTTACCGGGAATAGGACCTACCTGCGGCACGGCTGCAACAACTGCCGTGTGAATGAACGCCACGCATCGTATGTCGGAAAGACTTACGGCTGTTTTACCATTACGAAAGATCTCGGAGTATACATAAAGCCCGGGAACAAGAATAAAAACTGGTATGTCGAATGCAGGTGCGAAAAATGCGGCAACACAAAGATAATGCCTGCCGCTTCCGTACTGTACGGCAAAGCCTTAAGCTGCGGCTGTGTGAAGTCTGGGATAAAAGAGGAGAAAAAGAGGAATGTCTATATCCTTACATGCATTGCCAACGGAAAGAAGCTTGCTGGATATACGACTGAACAGCCCATCATATATTTCATGCAGGGGAAACGCT
>Ga0310691_10006972_pt1 | contig 11921 bp, 6 predicted proteins | sample 176DNAGHGlowgp2_FD_203887 | JGI IMG/M metagenome (GOLD analysis project Ga0310691, IMG submission 203887) | Sheep rumen microbial communities from Palmerston North, Manawatu-Wanganui, New Zealand - 1766 DNA GHGlow gp2 (v2) (version 2) | ecosystem: Host-associated > Mammals > Digestive system >... | reverse complement strand
CCGCCGTTCGAGTAGCTGACGTATCGTACAATGTACAGGAGATTGAGAAACTCATTTCTATGGCAGATAGCCAGAACGTAGAATTGCTGTGTTTCCCAGAATTATCGTTGACAGGTTATACTTGTCAAGACTTGTTTAAAGAGAAGTTATTGCTTGACAAGGCTGAAGAGGGCTTGCTCCGATTATTGGATTTCACGCGCCAACTCGATATCGTCTGTGTAGTGGGGTTGCCTGTTCAGGCCGGTGGACTGTTGCTCAATTGTGCCGCCGTCATCCAAAGTGGCGTATTACTGGGTGTAGTGTCTAAGACCTATCTGCCCAACTACAACGAGTTTTATGAAAAACGTTGGTTTGCTTCTTCGCAAGACCTCAACAATACTGATGTCTATCTTGCTGGCACTCCTGTCCGTCTTTCTGCTGAACCCAAATTGTTCCAGATGGGTGATGTCAAGTTTGGAGTAGAAATATGTGAAGATGTCTGGGCACCTATTCCCCCCAGCAACCATCTCACCATGGCAGGTGCAGATATCATCGTCAATTTGTCTGCAAGCGACGAACTGATTGGCAAGCACAACTACCTGCGCTCGCTGATTGCTCAGCAGAGTGCACGCACCATGAGCGGCTATGTCTATGCGTCCAGCGGTTTTGGCGAGTCTACCCAAGATGTGGTCTATGGTGGCAATGCCATGATTTTTGAGAATGGCAGACTGCTCGTTGAAGGCGAGCGTTTCTCATTCCAGCCGCAACTGCAGACTGCTCAGATAGATGTGGAGCGCTTGCGTACAGAGCGCCACACTAATTCTACATTTATCAATGCACAGCGCGATGCTCATGCAGCTATCATTGCAGCCAAGACTCCCATTAGCAGGGACTTTGTTCTGACACGTGCTATTAATCCTCATCCATTCATCCCTGCTGATAGTGAGATGACTGACACGTGCGATGAGATACTGAATATCCAGACAGCAGCACTGGCCAAACGTCTTATCCATACTCACTGCCAACACGCGGTTGTGGGCATTAGCGGAGGCCTTGACTCGACGCTTGCTCTTCTCGTGTGCGTGCGTACCTTTGATAAATTAGGACTCGATCGCAAAGGAATTGTTGGCGTAACCATGCCAGGCTTTGGTACCAGCGACCGTACCCATGACAATGCTGCTTCGCTGATGCAGTCCTTGAATATTTCGCAAATGGAGATTTCCATTGTCGCCGCTGTCACACAGCATTTTCAAGATATCGGTCACGATGCCAACATCCACGATGCTACCTACGAGAACTCGCAGGCTCGTGAGCGTACCCAGATACTGATGGACCTCGCCAACAAGTTCAATGCTATTGTAGTGGGTACGGGCGATCTCTCCGAGTTGGCCCTTGGCTGGGCGACCTACAATGGCGACCACATGTCTATGTATGGCGTTAATGGTGGTGTTCCCAAGACGCTCATCCAGTATCTGGTGCGCTATATTGCCCAGCTCAGTGATTTTGCCGTAGTTAGCGAGACTTTAACAGATATCGTTGACACCCCCATCTCACCAGAGCTGACACCCGCTGACGAGGATGGCAACATCAAGCAGAAGACGGAAGACCTTGTAGGTCCCTACGAGTTGCACGACTTCTTCCTCTACTACATGCTACGCTTCGGATTCCGCCCTGCCAAGATATACTTGCTGGCACAACGCGCCTTCGAGGGAACCTACGACGATGAGACTATTAAGAAGTGGCTCACCACTTTCTGCCGTCGATTCTTCTCGCAGCAGTTCAAACGCTCCTGTCTGCCCGATGGTCCCAAGGTGGGCAGTATCTCCCTGTCGCCCCGTGGCGACTGGCGCATGCCGAGTGATGCATGCAGCACGTTGTGGTTACAAGAATGTGAAGAACTCTAATATGTGTAATCTCCAATGTTTGATATCATCTCCAGTGCCCAGAATCCCAAGGTGAAGCTGTTGCTCGGTTTGCAGCAGAAGTCACAGGAGCGCCGCCGTCACGGACTATTTGTCGTAGAGGGTAGGCGAGAGATAGAGCGCTGCATTCATACCGGTTATCAGGTAGATACTCTCTTTTGGTGTCCAGAGATTTATGGCGATGAACAGCCTATGGTTGATGGAGCCCGACTCTTCCAGGTTTCTGCCGATATATATAATAAGGTGGCCTATCGTGGCGGCACTGAGGGTATCATTGCCGAGGTCGTCGCCCGGCAGCACACCCTTGACCAGCTTCACCTGAGCGAATCCCCCCTGATTGTTGTCATGGAGCGTGTTGAGAAACCAGGCAATGTGGGAGCCATTCTGCGCTCTGCCGATGCCGCCCATGTCGATGCTGTTATTGTCTGCGACCCACAGTGCGACCTCTACAATCCCAATATCATCCGTGCCTCTGTCGGTGCTTTCTTTAGCGTGCCTACTGTCGCCTGCACCTCTGAAGCATGTATCCAGTGGCTGAAGTCTCTTGGCATCCAGATTCTCACTGCCCAGTTGCAGGACTCCCGATACTACTATGATACATGCATGAGTTCTCCCACCGCCATCGTGATGGGTACTGAGGCTACTGGATTGACCAACCAATGGCGCCAGGCAGCTGATGCCCATATCAAGATTCCCATGCTGGGCATTGGTGACTCCCTCAATGTCTCCGTTTCTGCCGCCATTTTGATGTTTGAGGCAGTCCGACAACGTCAGACCTCCGTTAAACAATAACATCATGTTAGACCTTCCAATAATCGGAAGGTCTTTATTTTGGTAATTTTAGGGTAATTTTCTTAAAAGTTAAATATTGTATACAAGTTCCTGCTCGTCTAAAGTATTCAGCGGAAATCACCTAAGATTAAAACACTCCCGATTTTGGCCTTCTTCTGTGAGAGAAATAACAAACTTTTTGTTACAAATAACAAAGTACCCAGTTGATAATTTCCTTACCTTTGCAGCAACCATTAACATAATATAATTTTTATTTAACCAAATTATTAACTATTCAAACTAACGTATGTGGAAATTTAAGTCACTACAAAAGCAACTAGTTTTGTTGTTCTTGTTCTGTGCAATTCCGTTCGGAATGTCTTTCGCTCAGAGCACGATCAAGGGAACAGTTAACGACGAGTTAGGTGAACCAGTTATTGGAGCCTCCGTCAAAGTTCAGGGAACTAATGATGGTAGTATTACCGATTTGGATGGTAATTTTACTGTTAAGGCAGATCCCAACGCAACCCTTCAAATCACCTATGTAGGTTATGTTACTGAAACCATCAAACTTGGCGGTAAGACCAACATTACCGTAGTGTTAAAGGAAGACAACACCACCCTTAATGATGTGGTTGTCATCGGTTATGGTGTTCAGAAGAAAAAATTGGTAACAGGTGCTACCGTTCAGGTCAAAGGTGATGACATTGCCAAACTGTCTACAACGGATGCTTTCACAGCTTTACAGGGTCAGACTCCTGGTGTGATGATCCTGCAGAACAGTGGTCAGGCTGGTGAAGGTTACAAGGTGAATATCCGCGGTATTGGTACTACTGGTGATTCTAATCCGTTGTATGTTATCGATGGTGTTGCAGGTGGTAGCCTCAATGACCTTAACCCGTCAGATATTGAGACTATTGACGTTTTGAAAGACGCCGCTTCAGCTGCCATCTATGGTGCTCGTGCTGCTAATGGTGTTATCTTGATTACCACCAAGCAAGGTAAGGCAGGTAAACTCCAGATTAATTACGATGGTTATGTAGGATGGCAATACTTGGCCAAGGCTGCTGATGTTCTCAATGCTCAGGAATACGTTTATAGCCGTAAGCTCCGCGAATTTAATGGTGGTGCAGCAGAACCAGACTGGGCGTCTAAGCTTCCTTCTGACATTAATCAGAAACTTCAGAATGGCTGGGAAGGTTATGATTGGCTTGATGCCTCTTATCATAAGGGGGCCGTAACGCAGAATCACTCTTTCAGCATGGTTGGCGGTAATGATGTTTCTAAGTTCAATTTAGGTTTTGCATACACCAAACAAGATGGTATTCTTGGTGGTGAGAACCAGTCTAAGTTTGAACGTTACAACATCCGTCTGAATTCTTCGCATGTTATTCTTCGTTCAAAGAATAGAGACTTTGACGTTATCACTGTTGGTGAGAATGTGAACATTAACCGCAGAATCCGTAGCGGTATCTCGCAAAGTAATATGTATTGGAATAACGTTCATGATCTTTTGAATGCGAACCCATTGCTTCCTATCTACGATAAGGACGGCAATTATTATACTAATAAGGAGATGGCTGCTGATGGTTGGACTCTAGGTTCTGCTGTCAACCCATTAGCCATAGCTGCTACTACCAGCCAGGGCCTGAACGAAAGCAATAACTGGAATGTTAATGCTACTGGCTATTTAGAGATTCAGCCAATCAAAGGTTTGATCTTCAAGTCACAGTTTGGTTATCGTTTCGGTTTCAGCTCTTATCGTGCTATGACAAGAGTTCATGCATCTGGTACCAATGTTGCTGACCAGGATGAAGCATCTCAGCAAATGAACCTGTGGTCACGTATCTCATTAGATAATACTTTGACCTATACCTTCAACCTTGACAAGCACAATATCAATGTTGTTGCAGGCCAGTCTATTGAGAAGAATACCTATGGTGAGAATTTGAACGCTTCTGGTAAGAACCTTCTTTTCGGTGATAGTTGGAAACACGCTTTTGTGGGAAATTCGCAGATTAAGAAGTTGGCTGACGTCTCAGTCGGTGGTACACCAACAGGTGACAACTCACTTGCTTCTTGGTTTGGTCGTGTAAGCTATAACTACGATGAGAAGTACATGTTCCAGGCAACGCTGCGCGCTGATGGCTCATCAAACTTTGCTCGTGGTCATCGTTGGGGTACCTTCCCCTCTGCATCTGCTGGTTGGGTAATTACCAATGAATCATTTATGGAGGGTACAAAGAGCTGGCTCGATTTCTTCAAGATCCGTGCAAGCTGGGGTCAGAATGGTAACTGTAACATTCCTAACTTCCAGTATCTGACACAGGTAGGTTTCGATACTTCCAATAGCTATTTCTTTGGTGTAGGCAACCATGAAGAGGCTACTACAGGTGGCTCGTTCAATGTTCTGGGCAATCCTGATCTTACATGGGAAACCTCTGAGCAGATTGACCTCGGTATTGATGCCCGTTTCCTGAACGGTCGCCTCGGATTTGCGTTCGATTGGTATAAGAAGACCACAAAGGATTGGCTGGTTCGTGCTCCAATCCTCGGTGTTTATGGTATTGGTGCTCCTTATATTAATGGTGGTGACGTAGAAAATAAGGGTATTGAGATTGCTCTTAGTTGGAATGACCAGCTTGCTAATGGTTTACGTTACGGCGTTTCTGCTAACATGACATACAATAAGAATGAGGTTACTAAACTTGCCAACTCTGAAGGTATCATCCATGGTCCTGGTGCTGTATGGCATCAGCTCGAAGGTGAAGTCTATCGTGCACAGGTAGGTGAGCCTATTGGTTTCTTCTATGGCTATAAGACCGATGGCGTATTCCAGAATGGTGAGCAGATTGCTGAGTTCTCTAAGAAGTATCAGGATAAAGTACATGGTGGCAATGACAAGTTACGTCCTGGTGACCTGATATTTGTAGATACCAATGGTGACGGTTCTATTGATGACAATGACCGTACAAACATTGGTGATCCTCATCCCGATGTTACGTTGGGTGTAAATGCCAATGTTTCATTTAAGGGTTTTGACTTCTCTATTTCAGGTAATGGCGCTTTCGGACAGCAGATTCTTCGAACTTGGGCAAACCAGGACTTCGTAGAGCAGAACCTCAACAAGAAGATTGTTTATGGCTCTTGGAAGGGTGAGGGCACAAGTAACAAACTGCCTATCTTCGATGGCTTCGACACACCCAACTGGAAGAATATGTCATCAGCAATGCTTGAGGATGGTGATTATTTCCGTATCTCTAACATCACGCTTGGTTACGATTTCAAAACAATCTGGAAGTCTTGTCCTCTGCAGCAGCTCCGCCTTTATTTAGCAGTTAACAACCTTTATACATTTACCGGCTACACAGGAATGGATCCTGAAGTAGGTGGCGAGGGTGGCTCAGGCAATTCATGGGCATCAGGTATTGATACAGGCGTATATCCTGCTCCACGTACCTACTTGGTTGGTGTTAACATTAAGTTCTAATATAGCATTTTAGCAAAACAACAGAAATTATGAAAAAAATATTAATAATTGCGGCTACAGCAATGCTTGCCTTTACTTCTTGCGAGGACTTCCTCGATTCAAAAGACTATACGGGCAAAAATAGCGAGAACTTCCCTACGACCAATGAGGATGTTGACAAGATGGTTGCTGCCGTTTACAAATCATGTTTCTATGGTCCGTTCCAGGGTAACAACCTCGAACAGTACTTCTCTGTAGCAAATATTATGTCTGACGATATGTTTGGTGGTGCCGGACTCGGTGACCCATGGTGGCAGGCACTTGACAAACTCATGTATGCCCAGACCAATCAGATGCAGGATTTATGGACTTATGCGTATGAGACCATCGCTCGTGCTAATGCTGCTTTGGCCGTCATTGATAACATTGCTGACGAAGAGACCCGCAACCAAACCAAAGGTGAGTTGTTGTTCATGCGTGCATATAGCTACTATTACCTTGTATTGACCTTCAATAACGTTCCGTTTATTGAAAAGGCTCCAGAGACCGTTGCTGAGGCTCAGGTCGCTCCCAAGCAGGTTGAGGGAAAGGAAATTTTCAAGCACATTGCCGACGACATCTATGAGGCTACCTCTATCATGCCTTCCTATAAGTACGATGGTTGGCAGAAACTGCCTTTCGGCAAGGTAACCCGTTGGGCTGCTGAGGCTTTCTTGGGTCGTGCATTCCTCTTCTATACCGGTTTCTATGGTGAGACCAGTTGGCCAAAGACTGAAGGTGTTATTGACAAGGCTTACGTCTCTGAAAAGCTGAAGGACTGTATTGAGAATTCTGGTCATGATCTGCTTTCTGACTATCGTTCGTTGTGGTCTTACTCTAACCAGTATACGGCAAAGGATTACAATTATGTCAATGACATGATTGATAAGGGAACTTGTTATCAAGAGGGTAACAAGGAGGTTCTCCTCGCCATCAACTTCCAGTATCAGTCTGCATGGTCTGCACAACTTCATCTGACCAATCAGTATGGTTTGTTCTTTGGCATCCGTTGTGATGGTAACAACCAGGATGACGATCGTTACCACTGGAGAAATACCCTCACCAAAGAAGAAATTGAGGCAGGTAAGAGTCTTCAGGATATTAATCCTACTTCTGTATATCCATTCAGCACAGGTTGGGGTTGTGGCACTGTAGCTACCAATTTGGTGAACGACTGGAAGCGCATTGAGCCAAACGATCCTCGTCTTGAGGCTTCTGTACTTGACATGAGCAAAACTCAACTTGATCCAGCAACATTCTCAGATGCTGTAGAGCTGTCAATGTATCACCAGAAGAAGATCACCTCTGTACGTTCGTCAGGTGGTACTAAGTACTCTTGGTCAATTGATGCAATGGGTTCAGATGGTAATGGTAACTATCAGGCATCTAACTGTACACCACTTACAATCTTCCGTTTTGCAGATGTGCTCTTGATGTATGCTGAGCTGGAGAAGGATGCTAAACCTTTGAATCGTGTTCGTGCACGTGTTGGTTTACCAGAAGTTCCCTATTCTGAGGAGGCTCTTCGCAACGAACGCCGTTGGGAGCTGGCCTTTGAGGGTAGCCGTTGGGATGACCTCCGTCGTTGGGGCATTGCCGCCGAAGCTCTTTCTAAGCAGACTGGTCAGGCCATGTACAACCTGGGCAAGAAAGTTACGATGGACTTTAGCAACTATGCTGCCCGTTACAACGCTACTAAGGGCTTCTATCGTATTCCTAAGGCACAAATAGACCTTTCTGGAGGCGTCTATAAACAGAATGCTGGCTGGGAAGACGATGCAGCAAATCAGTTTGCAGGTTATTAATTTTTAATTAGTTAGAACGAATATGAAAAAGTTAATATATTCTTTAGCTGTTCTGGTTTCTCTCGTGTTCACTGCTTGTGATCCTTCCGAGAAGTTTACTGAAAATACAGCTGCAAATATCAGTGGTGATCAGATTGATGCCACGCTTGTTCAGGAGGATGGTGACAACCTTGTTAAGGTTACTGTTCACTCTGCTGGTACGGCTCAGATTTCTAATGGTAAACAGACCATTAAGGCAAACTATGCAGACTTGATTTTGCGTGAAATGGGCCAAAACACTGTTTACATCAAGTTGTTTACCGCTAATGGTGAAATTGTTGAGAAGCAGTATCCTATTACTGTTACTAAGATGACTCACCCACTTCCTGTGCTTGAGACCATCGTATGGCAAGGTGAGGCAGCTCAAGATGGTACTTGGAATGGTACGCTCCGTTTCTGTGTTGGTAAGACCAATGAAGGTATTCTACCTTGGCTCGACGATGATACTTACGACTGGATGGTAGGCAAGAAGATGAGCCTCGACATCAAGGAAGCCACGCCTGGTGCCAACCTCCGAATCACCACTGGTTGGTGGTCTATGCAACTGTGTGATGACATTCCCATCACGGAAGTTCCCTGCAAGGTTCAGTTTACCTTTACTCAAGAGTTTGCTGACAGATGTAAAGAACAGCACCTGCTCTTTACGGGCGATGCCAATATCACGATTACTAAGTTCTATTATGAGCTGTAATACCATAGTGGTGTAATTTATTAATGGGCTGACTCATTTATTTGTGTCAGCCCATTTATCCTTTAATTATCACGATGAAAAAAATAGTAGATTATAGCGTTTCCTGTATAGTCGGTATTATCGTATATCTTTTTTGGGCTATACCCTTCCGTTGTATGCTTAATTACCACGAGGAGTTTCAGTTGTTCCAAACGGATTCTGACTATTTCATCGCGCATTTGATGCAGAAGGGTGGAATTGCTGTCTACATATCAGAATTCCTAGTCCAATTCTATAATAACTATTGGATTGGTGCTTTGATTTTGGCCTTAGAGTTTGTCTTGATTCAAAGGCTGACTCTTGATATCTTGAAAAACATTCATCAGACATGGAACCACAAACATAGCTATCTGCTTTGTATCTTGTCGTTGATTCCTATGTCATTATTATGGATCGTCTTAGGCGATGTCAATGTCATGCATTCTTTGATTATTGCCGTCATCATTGCATTACTGTTCATAGATTTATTGATTCGAATATTAAAAAACAAAACATATAGGTTTATTGGAGCCATTGCCGCAATGTTTTTATTTGTTTGGTTGGCAGGAACCAGCCATTATCGCATTCCATTCATGATATTGGACATAACCAATATTTACAATCCAAAAACCATTGAACTATTGGATTATGACCTGTTGGTTAGGGGTAATCGCTGGGAGCAGGTTATTCAGAAAGCTGAAAAGCAGCAACCTGACTTGCCTCAGAGCGTTTGTGCCACGAACCTCGCTTTGGGCATGACCAATCAGATGGGACGTCGTGCTGGCGATTTCTACCAGAATGGTCCAGAAGGTCTTTTCCCCACATTCAGCAAAGATCCGTTCTCAACGTTAACCACAGCTGAAGTCTATTTCCAACTGGGCTTGATCAATACGGCTCAACGATATTACTTTGAAGCCATGGAAGCTGCCCCTAATTACAAAAAGAGCTGTCGGTGTATCAGGCGTCTTGCTGAGACCAATCTGATTAATGGTCAGTATGATGTTGCCCGAAAGTATCTTCACATCCTTGAAAAGACTGTTTTTTATAAGAAGTGGGCCCAGCGTACTTTGTCGATGATTGACGATGGAGAACCTTCCATTATGAAACACCCTTTGTATGGCCGCCTTCGTCGTATGAGTCTGGACGAAGACTTTCTGTTTAGCGACCAAGAGATTGACAAGATATGTGGACGTCTGCTCATGCATAATTACAAGAACATATTAGCCATGCAATATATGCTGTTCTATACGTTGCTGGAAAACAATTATAAAAAGTTCGTACAGTACATGCGCCTAGTCAAGGACGAGGTCCCTTATAGTCGGGAATACGCTTCTTTTGAAAAGCATCTTCGCAATCGTTAAAACTGAAAGAAATGGATAAAATCTATATATTTGTCGCAATCACTCTTTGTGCATTGTTCTCTGCTTGTTCCAGTACTCCTGAGAATGTGGTCCCAACGGATCGGCTGCCTCCAATTTTTCCTGATTATACTGACGTAACCATTCCCGTGGGCATCGCTCCGCTCAACTTCAATGTCTTAGTTGACGTGGATTGTGTGGATGTCGTTGTTAGAGGAAGTAGGTCTGGTGAACTTCACGCCAATGGCGCATGGGCTTGTTTCGATGTAGACGACTGGCACGAGCTTGTTGCTGCCAATCGTGGAGGAAAACTAAAGGTAACCGTTTGCACAATGACAGACGGCAAATGGACTGGCTATCGCGACTTTGATATTCACGTCAGCCGCTATGACCTTGATGAATGGGGACTGACATATCGCCGCGTAGCCCCAGGCTATGAGATTTACAGCAAGATGGGAATATATCAGCGAGACTTGAGCTCGTTCGACGAATCTACGATTATTGACAATTCTGAAGTCTATGGCATGTGTATCAATTGCCACACAGCTAATCGCACCCAACCAAACGAATTTGTTTTCCACGTAAGAGGCGAACATGGTGCCACGATAATACAACAGGCTGACCATTGCGAGTTACTGAAGGCGAAGAATGAAACCCTTGGTGGCTCGATGGTATATCCCTATTGGTATCCGTCCGGACAGTTTTGTGCATTTTCAACCAATCAGACCAGGCAGGGTTTTCATGTCTCTGACCAGAACCGCGTAGAGGTGTTCGATGTTTCGTCAGATGTTTTTGTTTATCATCCCGCCACCCATGAGATAATCTCTGACTCTCTATTGTCCCAGAAAGACTGGTCTGAAAATTGTCCAGTATTCTCTCCCGATGGCAAGAAGCTATATTTCATTACCTGCTTTCAGAAGAGCTATCCCCTGCATTACAAGGACGAGCAATACAACCTTTGCTGCATTGATTTCGATCCGCAAACCAAAACTTTTGGTCATAAAGTTGACACGCTATTCAATGCTGTCGCTATCGGTAAGAGCCTTACCTGGCCTAAGCCCTCATATGATGGGAAATTTCTGATGTTTACGCTCCTTGATTACGGCTATTTCAGTGTTTGGCATAGAGAGTCAGACCAGTGGCTACTCAATCTGACAACAGGAGAGGTCCAACCGCTCGATATCATCAATAGCCCCGAGGCAGACAGCTATCATAATTGGAGTGCTAATAGCCGTTGGATAGTTTTTACCTCACGACGTGCCAATGGTCTCTATTCTCAACTGTTCCTCGCCTCAATTGATGAGCACGGTCATGCCACCAAACCCTTCTTGTTGCCACAAAAGAATCCTCTGAAGTATTATAATGAAACGTTGTACTCATTCAACACGCCCGACTTCACCTCCCGTCCCGTCAAGATGGATGCTCGCCAGATGAGTCGACAGATTATGAATGACAAGCGTATACCCACTGAACTGCGATGAATGTTTTAACGTTGCAAAAGTACAAATAAAAAATGGGTAAGATGCAAGCATCCACCCGTTCTCGTGCGCTCCGAAAATAAACAGCTGATAATGACCCCGTATCACGCTAATACTGCGCTGTATTAGCGTGTCCTGTTTGCGTATCAGCCTGTCTCGTGTTATTCTATATACACCCTACCTACATATCCCATCCCCTCTCTAAAGAGAGGGGTGGGTATGGTAGTAGGGGAAATGAATAAACACAGACAGTTACCATACGACCATAGCATCGATGAAAAACAAGTCTGGCTGTAAGGCGTCAGAGGGATACGTTTATCAAGTTTATTAAAAGAACGATAATAGTTGAGCA
>Ga0310691_10006971_pt1 | contig 11921 bp, 10 predicted proteins | sample 176DNAGHGlowgp2_FD_203887 | JGI IMG/M metagenome (GOLD analysis project Ga0310691, IMG submission 203887) | Sheep rumen microbial communities from Palmerston North, Manawatu-Wanganui, New Zealand - 1766 DNA GHGlow gp2 (v2) (version 2) | ecosystem: Host-associated > Mammals > Digestive system >... | reverse complement strand
GAGAACAAATTAAGCAAGTTGCTACAATTTCAGCACAGGATGAGGAAGTCGGAGATTTGATAGCTGATGTATTTGAAGAAATCGGTAAAGATGGAACTATTACAGTTGAAGAATGAAATACTCTCGGATTGAGTAAAGAAATCAAAACTGGAATGCAATTTGATCAGGGTTATCTTTCTCCTTATTTCGTTAGTGATAGCCAGAGAATGGAATGTGTAATCGATAAACCATATGTATTGGTAACTGATAAAAAAATCTGATCAATGAAAGAGATTATTCAGCTCCTTGAATCTATGGCAGCTACTGGAAAAAAAGATATGCTTTTGATAGCTGAAGATGTAGAATGAGAAGCTCTCGCATCACTTATCTTGAATAAGATTAGAGGAATGCTTAATGTAGTTGCAGTAAAAGCTCCTGGATTTGGAGATAGAAAAAAGGAAATCTTGAAAGATATCGCAACTGTAACATGAGCTACATTAATTACTGACCAATTAGGAATTAAGCTAGAAGATGCAACTATAGATATGCTTGGTAAAGCTGACAAAGTTATCGTAAATAAAGATGAAACAATAATTGTAGATGGTAAGTGAGATACTGATGAAATCAATGATAGAGCAAATCAAATCAGAGCTCAAATCTGAATTACAAAGTCAGATTATGATAAAGAGAAATTGGCTGAAAGATTGGCTAAATTAGTTGGATGAGTAGCTGTAATCAAAGTATGAGCTGCTACTGAAATGGAAATGAAAAATAAGAAATTCAAAATCGAAGATGCTTTGAATGCAACTAGAGCTGCTATCGAAGAAGGAATTGTCGCTGGAGGTGGAAGTGTTTTAGTTCAGCTTTCTAAAAAACTTTGAGAATTAAAATTGGAAGACCAGGAAGAACAAGTAGCTGTAGAAATTATTCAGCAAGCTATTCAATATCCATTAAAACAGATTGCTGATAATGCTGGTTTCAAATGAGACTGGGTTGTAGAAAAAATCAAAGAATCAAAAGATATGGATTACGGATTCGATGCTAGAACTGGAGAATTTACAAACTTGAAAAAAGCTGGAATCATCGATCCTGCAAAAGTTATCAGAGTTTCACTTGAAAATGCTGTAAGTACTGCTGCTATGTTATTGACTACTGAAGCTGTAGTAGTAGATAAACCTGAAGATAAATGTAATTGTAATCACGGATGAGATGCTGGTGCAGGAATGTGAGGATGAATGTGAATGTACTAAAATTTAATTAAAATTTATGAAAAAGCTGACCTTGGATGATCAGCTTTTTGTTTTTTTATTTTCTTTATGTTCAAATCTGATTTACCATATCGGCCATTGGGAGATAAATTGCTCCAAGCAATGTTCATACTATTCATGCAATAAATCACATCAATAAAGGCTCGAGAGTCGCCATTAATGCATCGATATTATTTTTTAGCGAACTTTCATAAAATGGTGAAATCCTACTCAATACTGTTGGTAATGCTCATGTATTTTCTCATACATTAATAATCTGGATTAAGATTGGGTCAAATAAATCTGTTCATTCTAATGAATCATAAATTGAAAATCATGCATTGATTGAATTTCTAACCTCTATCATTTTTCTCTTGTAGTTGAAGTTATCAAAGATTCATGCCAATAACTTGAATGAGATAATTGGACTCACTCATGCCTCATAAAATTGAGCAAGCAACGATGTAAATCTACTCATATAAAACTGTTTTACTACATTCTTTACGATTGGAAGTTTTAATAACAACGTATCAATTCATATTTTAAATAATAACCATCTACTATACATCACATTATATGCAACAACTATTATTATAAATCATATTAATAATTTATACCGATTTCACTGAAGATAATCAGAAGCTGATAAGAAAAACTTCGTAATTCATGGAAGAGATTCTGGATCTCAGTACATGTCTGTAATTGTTGGAAACACTTTAATCAAAAGCACGATTACAGCCACCACAGTTAAACCGATCATCATAATTGGATACATTGATGCTTTTTTTATTTTTGCATTAACTTCTTGGGATGATTCCAAACTATCTGCAATCTCTTCAAGAGTTTGCACCATATTTCAGGTAATTTCTGTAGACCTAACCAACTCAATTTCATCAGAATTGAAAAAATATGATTGGGCTTCCATAGCTTCAGCCAAAGATCATCACTCTGTTAATTTATCAATCATATCATTTATAATCAATAACATTCACTTACTTTTTTCTCATTGTTGAAGGGATTTTAGTGAATCACGAACTCACAGACCGGCTTTTTGAGATACTGCTAACAACCTAAAAAAATTCGCTTTTGCGTCTAAATTTGGTTTATTAATCTCAATGATTATTCAGTCGATTTTTTTCTGTAAGTTTTCAAGGAATCACATTAATTAATATAAAATAGTAAAACATTATAGATCTTGAAGTTTAACAAATCTGTATACCTCGTGTAGGTCAAACTCTCATTTCATAGCTTTAAATATTCCATCTCTCTCCAAATCAATCATTCATCTACTGAGCGCAAATTTTCCAACTTCAAATGCTGATTTTCCATCAATTAGCATTCATTTAATATCATCTGTATAATCCATCATCTCATAAATTCAAAGCCTTCATTTATATCATGTTCATTTACACACTGGACACACTTCTCAAGTCTTTGGATCTTTTCATGATCATTCCATTACGTATCAATTTACGAAGAAATCATTCCACTCTTCTTGTGAAATATTACGTAATTGAAGCTCCTTTTTTAATAAATCCTTATCAAATACACGGAATGAATTTTTTGCATTTCTAAATTTTACTTCGTCCTCTGGTCTGATTTTTACTTTTTGACCACAGTTTGTACAAACTTTTCTTCAAAGTCTTTGTGCAATTACGAGGTTGAATGTACCGGCAATCATATAAGGTTCTGCTCCCATTTTTGACACTCTGGTAATAGTTTCTACAGCCGAATTGGTATGCACTGTAGAAAATACAAGATGTCAGGTCATGGAAGATTCCATCGCCATTTCCAAAGTTTCTCTATCACGAATCTCTCACACCATGATAATATCAGGGTCCTGTCTCAGTGCAGATCTTAGTCATGAAAGGAAAGTAAATCCAATATCTGACCTAACCTGAGCCTGATTTAATCAAAGCATTTTATTTTCGACTGGGTCCTCGAATGTTGTAATATTTACCTCAACTTTGTTGATATCAGAAAGAGCTGAATATAGTGTTGTAGTTTTTCATGATCCAGTAGGTCATGTATTCAAAATAATTCAGTTTGGATATGCTAGATTCTTTTGCATAATACGTCCGTTTGATCACTCTAGTCAAAGTGAAGAAAGAGGTGGAATTTCTTTAGATTTATCCACAATACGCATTACCAATTTTTCTCACCAAACTGTGGGCAATGTATTGGCACGCAGATCGATTTCTTTATTTGTTTGTGTAACTGCAGAAACTCTGGCATCCTGAGGCAATCTTTTTTCATCGGGTCTCATCTGTCCAGATTCAATCTTAAACTTTGAAATAATGGAATCATGAAAAGACTTTGGATATTGCACCAATTCTTCCAAGACTCAGTCAATTCTGATTCTGATTCTACAATAATTTTCAAAAGGCTCAATGTGAATATCTGATGCACCTTCTTCTACTCAAATAGTCAAAAGATAATCAAAAATTTTCACAATATCAGATTGAAGAATTGCTTTATTGAGTAAATCCCTATAATTAACTGTTTCCATATTGTTTTCTGCCATTTACAAATCTAGGTATATAATACAAAGACGTTACAATTATAATCGAAATTTTTTAAAAAGCAAAAAATCTGAGACATTTTTAATGTAATATTTTATTGCTTTTGTTGTTTTATTTTTTATTTTAATCTTGTTTTGACTTTTTATGAACAAAGGCATGTGAAGCAATAAAGAAATCGGTTATAAGAATGAAGAACTAGTCAAACAACATTATCTCAGCAATTGATATGAGTTGATAAAATGAAATTATACAATCAGATGATGAGAAATCGACCTTTTAATGAAAAAATGATGAGAATTAGTGGTAATTGAGGTTAAAACTGTGAATAATATGGATGAACTAGATAATTATATCACAGAGAAAAAAATCTGATTTTTACAAAGGACTTTGGAAAATTTTTTGCAAAATATAGATGAAAGCTGGATTGAATATATTAGAATGGATGTAGTTTTTGTGAAAAATAATCAGATTTTGGAAATTTATGAAGATGTCACGAATAGATAATTTTTTGAAATTGTATTTTGATGGTGGAATACTATAATTAAGTATTGTAATTTTATTTGGAGAATTAAGGATGATGAACAACAAGAAATCACATAGAATATACGTTTTGGATGCTATACTTTTCATAGTTTTCTGAATGATAATCTGATGAGGATTGATGGTGTGGAAACAGAATGCTGTTTTCAACAAATTAATTGAAAAATATGAATCTAGATATATAAAATTTTGAGCGATTGATGAAATATTAGAAAGTGAATATTATGATGAAGAAACATTAAGTGGCTCAAAAGCTGACATGGTAGAATGAGCTTTGGTTGGATATGTGGGAGCGATTGATGATCCTTATACAGTTTATTTGAAAGAGGAAGATAATACTGAATTGATGAATGAACTCGAAGATAATGCAGGATTTGCTGGAATTTGAGCAGTAATTGAAAAGCAAGAAAATTACGTAGTAATTTCTGAGGTTTTGAAAAACTCTCCTGCTGCCAGAGCCTGACTTTTACCTTTGGATAGAATTTATATGGTGGAAGATCAGACTTTAGAAGATTTAACTGCGCAGGAAGTAGTGAAATTAATCAGATGAGAAAAGTGAACTGAAGTAAATCTTTTCATAGAAAGAGAATGAAAGAAATGAGAAAACCCTACAAGATTTTGGGTGCCAATCATAAGAGATGATGTAAGTATTCCATCTGTCACTTCTGAAGTGTTTGAAAAAGATGGCAAAAATCTGCTTTATTTAGAAGTTTCTATCATTTCTAATAAAACTACTGCCCTACTTTTGGAGGAAGTCAGAGATGCTTTAGAAACAGCTGGAAAAATCGATGGAATTATCCTGGATTTAAGAGGAAATAGTGGATGATACCTAGAAGAAGCTGTAAAACTGCTCGGACATTTCTTCCCAAGAGACACTCTACTCGTAAAAAGTAAATATAAAGCATACGAAGATATCGATCATGTTTCAAAGTGAAGATGAGAACTTTGAAATTATCCAATCGTAATTCTCGTAGATCAACTCACTGCGAGTGCTGGAGAAATTATCGCTCTAAAATTTCAAGAAGAGTGAAAAACTATAATCTGAATGCAGACTTTCGGAAAATGAAGCATTCAAGCAGTAGAAGATTTCAATGATGGTTCAAGTTTGAAATATACCGTTTGAAAATGGTACTCTCCAAATGATGTGAATATTGATAAAGAATGAATTACTCCTGATATTGAAGTTGAGCGAGATTATGAGAAATATAAAGAAGATTGAACTGATAATCAGCTGGAGACGGCAAAAGAAGAATTATTAAAAATTATTGAGTAAATAAAAATTTGCCCCCCTTTTAATAAAGGGGGATGCCAAAGGCAGGGGGATTTTTATTTTATGTATATTCTACAATACTGTTATAATATCATGAATTTTTATACCTTATTTTTTATTTTTACTTGACCCTTTATATTTATGCATATCTTAAAATAAGATATTTTGTATATATGAATATTATCTATTCTTTATCCTTCTTATTTTTTTGAGAAGCTTTTAATTTATCTTCTTCTTCCCATTGTTTAAATCTTTCTTCAAACATTTTACTTACTTCTTCATTTGCTTTTTTTACTCTAGCTTCTTTGTGTTCGGGAGTTTCTAAATAACATGCAATATCTACAAGTCGTTTCATCATTTCTTTATATTGTTCTTGTGCCTTATTATCTCTTTCTTCGTCCCATCTTCTTTGTCTATCATTAAATTTATGTAATTCACTATAAATAGTCCATAGAGCTACTAAAATACAGATAGAAATTACGATTAAAGTATTCATTTTTTTGCAAGTGAAAAAATAAAATTAAAAGTAAATTATTTTTTCTTCTAAATCTTTCAAGTCATTATTTTTAAAAAAATACCCTCTCCTAATAGGAGAGGGTAGGGTGAGGTTTCCTACAAAATTTTCATTTCTTGTAACAACTTTTCATACTCTTCATAATCGTTTGGATATTGCTTTTTGAGGAACTTTTTGAGCAATTCTAACCAATTTCAAAAACTCAACTGCCCTGCTAAATCAGGTTTTTCTAACTGCTGTAATAATTTTTCTGTAGATTTCGTATCCTTTTTGAGCTGAACATTTTGGAGAGATTGCTGAAGTTTTGGCTCCACAAACTCATCCATATTATCATATTGAAGCTTTTCTACCGACAAAGAAAGCGAAACATTTTTCATATCCAAACTATCTTTATAATTCGTTTCCACCGTGAACGAAGCATCCTTGAAATTATCCGAATTTTGCAAAGATTTCCAGTGCGAGAGAATATCATTTTCCGAAATCGCCTGAAAAGACTGAGTGAATAAATCAGCATTCCCCGTCTTTCTCTCCATTGTGAAATAATAATTTATTCCAGTTTCGTGAGCTGCAAATTTCCCATCATTCCAAGTCCAAAAATATTTAATCTGATCTATTTCAAGTGGAGATGTTGCCCGCAGACTTCATGTGCAAAGGTAATTTTTGTATGCAAAAGCCTGATGCAAATGTCATGAAATAATTTGCAAATTCGCCTGGTCTAGCCAATGCTGAGACAATGCTCTATCTCTGAAACTGAATTTTGCCTTTTGTCATGGAAATGATACTCATTCTACATAATAGTGGTGAATCAAAGTTAAATCTGAATATTTTTTGGTAAATCGCTCAACGACCAAGTTTAACTGAGTTGAAAAAGTCAGATTTTTATTTTTACTTTTCATTTCTTCGGCATATTTTTGGTCTTTTAGGTCATCAATTCATGGAAAATCTTTTTCATCAATCTCAAGCATCGCTGGCAAAAAGCAGATATTTTTTCATTCGATTTCTTTCACTATCGGCCTCGTGATAAAGCAGATTTCATTGTCTTTATCTCCGATTCTGGATAGAATTTCAAAAGCCTTTCTTCCTTCTTCAAAAACGAATGTATTCCCAAGTCGGTCGTGATTTCATGCCAAAATGTAGAGATTTTTTCACTGAGTATATAATTCGAGAAATAAGTCGTAAAGCTCGAGAAGTGCATTTCTATCATAACTAAAATGATATACAAAATCTCCCAGAAAAATCAGATTTTTTTCTTCGTTATGCTCTTGAATAAAGGTTTTGAGTGAATTCAAGAGTTTATCTTTTATTCTTGAAGTTAAGTGTATATCTCAGATAAGTAGCATATATATAACATAGAATTTAAATTATCATTCAATTATATCTTTCAGCACTTCGGATAATGATAGTCATCCTGCTTTAATTTGTTGTGGAACTAGGCTAGCACTTGTCATTCATGGAGTTAGATTCACCTCTAAGAAATAAAGTTTCCATCCATCATAAATATAATCAATCCTAACTATTCAGCTACAGTTTAATCTCTCATAAGCTCTAATTGACGTTTCTTCTATCAAATTTTTTAAGTCTTCTGGGATATCGGCTGGTGTAATTTCTTTTGAATTTCACTTGTATTTAGCCTCATAGTCAAAGAATTCCTGATTGGTTATTATTTCTGTGATTGGCAGAACATTTATTTTTCAGTTCGTTTTATATAATCCACAGGTAAATTCTCTTCAATTCACAGCTTCTTCTACAATTATATTATCACTTTCGGAGAATGCTTTATCTATAGCTGGTTTTAATAAAGATTTCTCTTTAACTTTCGAAATTCAAAAGCTAGATCATCATTCATTAGGTTTTACAAACAAAGGCAATCATAAATCTGATATAATCTTATTCTCATCAAATTCATCTCATTTTTTGATATAAACTCATTTTGGAGTAAATACACCACAGGATTGTACAACAGTTTTTGAAAAATATTTATCGAATCATATTGAGGTATTCAATACTCATCATGTTGAATATGGAATTCATAAAATATCAAAATATCATTGAATTTCTCAGTTCTCTCATGGAGTTCAGTGGATAGTTATATATGCATAATCCAAAAATATTTTTTCTGCTCAAATTATGATGGAAAAATCATTCTTATCTACCTCTACAGAGGCTCAATCATTGGCTTCATAAATCCATTTATTTTTTCATTTACATAAAATCAGAAAAACACGATATTCTTCTACTGATGATAACGCATCACAAATATTTTTCGCACTTTGTAATGATACTTTGTACTCTGATGAGTCCCCTCATGCAATTACTGCAATGTTTTTCATTTATCGATAGCAAATGATAAACTAAATTTTGATTACATAAGTTTCTTTACTCTCTCTTCTACAGCTTTCAGGCTTGAAAACTTTGATACTTTTTCATCCATATTTCTTTTTGAGATTCGCCACATATTCATCAAACCCAGGCCCCATAAATATTTTAGTACAGAATTTCCCATCAGGTTTGAGATATTTATCATAAACTCGTAAAGTTTGCTCCAAAAGTCCAATTGACCTGATTGCATCTGTTTCTTTGTCCCCTATCGTATTTGGAGCCATATCGGATTGGATAAAATCCACTTGTTCAATTCCATTTTCAGCGAAAATTGCATTTACTTTATTTTGGTCAGTAATATCTTGCACATATGTATACATTCATGGAAGCTGAATTTCCACTTTTTTCAAATCAAATCAAATAAGTTTATAGTCTTTTACGTGCATTTTTTGTAATAGTGAAATCGTGTATTGCATTCGGCTTCATGGAGCACAACCAATATCGACAACTGTTTTTGTATTCTTATCAATTATATGAAATTTATTCTGAATTTCTTCCAGTTTAAATGCACTTCTGGCTTTATATCACTCTTTCTTAGCTTTTTTGAAGTAGAAATCGTATGGATTGTACGTCATTGATAGGCTTTAAAATTATGTATAAATTGCCATCCTGAACGAATGTGAAGGATCTTGTGTATACCTTCTAAGATTCTTCGGCCACACTTCAGGGTGACACTATATTTGTAGTATAAATAAAAAATATATCCTTTACAAGCAAAAATTATAAAAAAAGCTCTCCTTGATTTTATAGTCAAGAATAGTATTTTAGATTCAGAATTTTATATGTTTTTTGAGTTGAAAAATTATGGATTACATTACAACGATTTGACTAGAAATACACTTAAAATTAAATTCAAATGCAAAAATATTCTGTAAATGTAAAAATGAACAGGATTTCTCTGCAAAGCCAAATACACATGTTTGCCCAGTATGTACCTGACAGCCTGGATCTTTACCGCTTCTGAATCAAGAAGTAGTCACGAAAGCTATTCATTTTGCAAAAGCTCTAAATTCACATTTGAATAAAAAATCATCATTTGATAGAAAGAACTACTTCTATCCAGATTTACCAATGGGGTTCCAGATTACACAGTTTTATCATCCAATTATCACTGAATGAAAGGTCTCTTTTTTCTTGAATAACTATGAAAGCCAAAAAACTGTCACAATTCATGAGGCACATTTGGAATGTGATGCTGCTAAAATGATTCATGAAAATGGTAAAAGTCTGGTAGATTTCAATCGTGCATGAACTCCACTTTTGGAAATAGTTACTGATCCAGATTTTTCTAGTGCTGATGAAGCTGTAGAATTTGCAAAAGAAATACAGCGTTTGGCTAAGTGGAACGATTTGGGAGATGCTGATCTAGAGAAATGACAGATGCGTGTGGATGTAAATATTTCAATTCGTAAGAACGAATCTGATCCACTCGGAACGAGAGTTGAACTAAAGAATATCAATACTTTTTCTGCAATAAAAAGAGCTATTGAGGCTGAATCTCAAAGACAGTGGGATTTAATTTCCAAGTGAGAATCCATTTCACAGGAAACTCGTCGCCGAGCTGATGATGAAAATACTTCATATATGATGAGAAGCAAGGAAGATGCTGTAGATTACCGTTATTTTCCTGAGCCAGATATGCCTACTTTGGAATTATCTGAAAATGATTTAAAAGAATTTGATGAGGTTCAGATTGATCGTCCTTTTGATTATATCACTAAATGTAAAGAATTCTGATTTAATAAAGAATATATCAATGCCCTACTCCTGGACAAATCGTTATTTGATTTCTTCTTCTCAGTGGTCAATGAATGATTTGAGCCAAAAACTGTAGCAAAATGGATGGTTTGACCTATGAAATGGGCCTTGGATTTCGTTCAATGAGATGAAATAACATTATTAAAATCTGTTTCAGAGGAAGCTAAAAAACAGTGAACAGATGCTGAAAAATTATTTGAAGAAAAAACTGCATTCTTGAAATCTTGCTGAAACTTAGAATGATTCTTGTCTAAATTCCAGCCTTTATTTAAGGAATTTTTACAAGTAGAAAAAGAGAAAAAACTGGTTGATAATCAATTAAAGATTGTATTTGATGTAGTTTTGCAGTCTGGTAAATCAGTTCAAGAAGTAATCAAAGAGAAATGATTCGATGCTCCAGCTATGGATGACAGTCAATTAGCCGGAATTGTAAGTGAAGTTTTAGCTGCAAATCCATCAATAGTTGAACAATTCAGATGATGAAAAGAAAGTGTAATATGATTCTTCGTTGGACAAGTAATGAAAAAAACCCAAGGGAAAGCTAACCCTCAGGCTGTTAATGCTGAGTTGGTAAAGCAATTGAAATCATAATTATAATAATATGCAATTACTCCATATTGATGCAGATAAAGTTCGTGTAAAATGAAATAATTTAGAACTTTTTTCTATGCCAGAATTACTTTCTCAACTCCGTAAAGTTCTTCGCATAAAAAAATGAGATAAAATCTGCATCCAATTTTCTGATAAGAATTGAACAATGAGGTATGAACTTTCTATTCAAGATTGGACCGATAAAGACTTGAGTGGTGAAATCATTTCTAGTCAGACTTTTTCTTTTCCTGAAAAAAATATTTCAATGCTGATTGCAATGCCAAATAAACGAGAAAAAGCTGAATTAATCGTGCAGAAATTGACTGAAATCTGAGTGGAAAATATCTACTTTTGGGTAAGTGAGCACAGTATAATTCGTCAACGGAATGAAAAAAAAGCTGAGCGTTTAGATAAAATTTCTCGTGAAGCTACAGAACAATCTCGATGAATTCAAATTCCTGAAATTAAGTTTTTGAAATCAGAGAATGAATTGAAGAATTTTGTGGATTGAAAAGATGTAATAATTGCAAATATGAACTGACTTCCCTTTTGAGATTTAAGTAAAATTGAAAGTAACGATTTATGTGGAGTAATTTGACCTGAGGGATGATTCTCTCCCAAAGATTTGAAATTATTTGATTGAGCTAAAATTATAGATTTATGAGAAAATGTGCTTAGAATGGAGACTGCGAGTATAGTTTTGTGATGGCTTTTGAAAAATATGTAAAATATTGCCACAATATTTGCAAATGATTCGTTTATATGTATATAAGTTGTATATGTAATTTTATTTATTTAAAATATCTATATGAAAGCAAAAAGCATTTTATTTTCTATTGCTTCAGTGATTGCATTGTTAGGATTCGCTAGTGTATCTGCAGTTAATATCGATACACAGATTGAAGATGAACTAAATAAAAAATCTGAACAAGAAATGGTCAAAAAAGCTCAAGATTTGAGTGAAAAGATTACTTTCACAAAAGTAAATTCTTGTGAATCTATGGAAAAAGTTATGAATGATTTTTTAGAAACATATAAAAAACTTAATCCTAAACGTTCTGAGCACTGGTATGACGCCCCTATTACTTTATATACAAATGGTGCAAGAGATTTTGCTGTAG
>Ga0310691_10006970_pt1 | contig 11923 bp, 9 predicted proteins | sample 176DNAGHGlowgp2_FD_203887 | JGI IMG/M metagenome (GOLD analysis project Ga0310691, IMG submission 203887) | Sheep rumen microbial communities from Palmerston North, Manawatu-Wanganui, New Zealand - 1766 DNA GHGlow gp2 (v2) (version 2) | ecosystem: Host-associated > Mammals > Digestive system >... | reverse complement strand
AGCATTAAAAGATGTCGAATTACCATATTTAAAAAAAGTATTATTTGCTGGAGAAGTAATGCCTACGAAACAGCTTAATATGTGGGTAAAAGCATTACCAGAAGCTATGTTTGCTAATTTATTTGGACCAACAGAAACAACTGATATTTGTTCTTACTATATTTTAGATAAAGAGTTAAAAGATACTGATTCAATTCCAATAGGAAAACACTGTAATAATTGTGGATTAATTATAGTAAATGAGAATGGACAAGAAATAAAATATAAAGAAAATGAGGAATCAGAGTCTGGAGAGCTGTTAGCAAGAGGTTCGTTTTTAGCTTCTGGATATTACAAAAATGAGGAAAAAACAAAACAAGCATTTATTCAAAACCCTATTAATAAATGTTATCCAGAAATTGTATATAAAACAGGAGATATTGTAAAATATGATAAAACAGGAAACTTGATTTATTTATCAAGAAAAGACTACCAAATAAAGCATATGGGTTATAGAATTGAGCTTGGAGAAATTGAAAGAAATATATATGGAGTTGAAGGGGTTACTCTTTGCTGTGCTATTTATGATGAAGTAAATCAAAAGATAGTGTTGTATTATCAAGGTACAATTAATGAAAAGGAATTAGCAATTGAGTGTGAAAAAATTCTTTTACCATATATGAGACCAAATGAGTTTCATAAACTGGATGTTATGCCGTATAATGCTAATGGTAAAATCGATAGAAAGGCATTACAAATCAAATGAAAAACTTCGTCTTGCTTTGTTAAAAATAATTAAAAAATAGTATATAAAAGTTATAAACCATCTAAATGTAATTATTTTAAATTAATTACAAATAATAAATATAAGGGGAAATAATAATGAATGATATTATTAAAATATTAGAACAAATAAAGCCAGGAGTAGACTTTAATACAGAAGAAAATTTAATAGAGGAAGAAATTTTAGATTCTTTTGACATTGTAACATTAGTTGCAAAATTAAATGAAGAGTTTGACATAGAAATTACACCTGCAGACTTAATACCAGAAAACTTTAATTCTGCACAAAAAATATTTGAGCTAGTAACTAGGTTAGAGGAAGAATAGAGGAGCAATCAATATGTTAATTAATTCAATTGAATTTATAATATTTTTATTTGTACTTGTAATATTGTATAAACTCATGCCAAAAAAAATTAAATGGATAGTCCTATTAATAGCAAGCTATGTTTTTTTTGCGCTAAATAGCAAAAAATATACAATATTTATTATACTATCGACTTTAAGTATTTATATTACTGCTTTAAAAATAGATAAAATTGGAAATGAAGCTTCGCAAAAAGTAAAAAGCATAGAAAATAAAGAAGAGAAAAAAAGACTTAAAAATGAAGCAAAGAAAAAGAAGAAAATAGTCCTAACAATAGGAATTATAATTAATATTACTATGCTTGTAGTACTAAAATATTCAGGTTTTATAATTGGAGAATTAAATAGTTTATTTAAAGTAAACGTACCAGTATTTAAATTCTTATTACCACTTGGAATATCATACTATACATTACAAGCAATTAGCTATATAGTTGATGTATATAGAGGAAAAATAAAAGCAGAAAAAAATTTTGGAAAAGTTGCTTTATTTTTAGTGTATTTTCCACAGCTTGTGGAAGGCCCAATTGGCAGATTTGATAGACTAGCAGACCAACTTTATAGACCAAATGAAATTACATATAAAACTATTACATATGGTTCTCAATTAATGTTATGGGGATATTTCAAAAAAATGGTAATTGCTGATAGAGTTGCAATGTATGTAAATTATGTATTTGAAAACTATACTGAATACACATTTTTAATTATTATACTTGCAATTGTAGGATATACATTACAAATATATGCTGAATTTTCGGGTGGAATAGATATTGTAAGAGGAGCATCTGAGCTTTTTGGAATTGAATTAGATAAAAACTTCGAAAGACCATTTTTTGCAAAATCAATTGATGAGTTTTGGAGAAGATGGAATATTACATTAGGTGCCTGGCTTAAAGAATACATTTTTTATCCTGTATCACTTTCAAAACTATCACTTAAAATTACAAGTCAATCAAATAAAAAATTCAAAAAATCAAATTTATCAAAAGTTAGTGCAGTAGCACTTTCATTATTTTGTGTATGGCTAGGAAATGGAATTTGGCATGGTGCAGGTTGGAAATATATTGTTTATGGATTGTACTATTATTCAATTATGATGTTAGGTAAAATATTTGCACCATTAGGAGATAAATTAATAAAATTCTTAAAAATAAAAACAGAAGTATTTAGTTATAAATTATGGCAAATAATAAGAACAACAGGTTTTGTGTGTATTGGAATGTTAATATTTAGAGCGGATAATTTGAAAGTTGCATTTAATATGTTCAAATCAATATTTAAGGTAAATCATTTAGAAAGAATTTTTAGTGGTGAAGCATTTTTACTTGGGGGGATAAAACCTCAAGATATAATTATTCTCATAATTTCAAGCTTTATTATGTTATATATCAGTATTAAGCAGGAAAAGGGAATGAAGGTTAGAGAAACACTTGCTAAACAAAATATTTTATTTAGATGGGCTATTTTGTATGGAGTGATTTTTAGCATTATTATTTTTGGAATATATGGAGAGGGGTATAATGTACAAAGCTTTATTTATGGAGGATTTTAAATGAAAAATTATATAAAAGCATTAGTATTTATAATTATTTTCATAATTATTATATGTTTGCTAAATAGAGTATTTTCTCCAGTTGGTAGTAGCGAAGGTGGATGGTATGTAGCAGGAGCAATGAGAGACATGTATAAGCAAGATAAAAATACAATTGATGTACTTTATGTTGGAGATTCAAATGTATATACAGGAGTATCTCCTTTAGAAATATATAATAACATTGGAGTAACTGGTTTTTCGGCATCAACACCAGGACAAGATACAATTGGGTCATATTATGTAGCAAAAGAGTTTTTTAAAACGCAATCTCCAAAGGTTATCATGCTAGATACAGGAGAATTCTTTACAACTGAAGAGTTTTTTACAGAATTAAGTACTAGATCAGAAATTGATTATATGAATTTTAGTTTAGATAAACTTGATTTAATCAATGAGGAATATTTTGACTTCGACATAAAAGAAAAACTATCATTTTTATTTCCTATTATAAGATTTCATGATAGGTATCAAAGGCTTTCTGAATTTGACATTAGAAAACTTGTGCAGAAAAGTGAAATATCATATAAAGGATATTTATATGACATAAAAACAAACAAATATGAAAAAAAGGGAAAAGATAACTATGAAAAATATAAAGAATATAAAGAAAAACGTAACACGGAAAATATTACGAAAGCCTTTAATATAGAAGAATATGCTAAGGAAAAAATATCTGAGTTAAATGAATTGTGTAAACAACACAATTGTGAATTAGTACTTATAACTATGCCAACAACAGATGAAAGAGCTATAGAAAAAAATGAGGTTTTTAAAGATTATGCTAAAGAAATTGGACTAAAATATGTAAACTTTAATTTTGAAGTAGATGAACCAATTGATTGGGAAACAGACACTCAAGATAAAGGAGCCCACTTAAATATCAAAGGAGCTGAAAAGGTAGGAAAATATATATCAAAATTTTTAAGCGAAAATTTTAATTTAGAAAATAAGAAAGAAAAGCCAGAATACAAAAAATGGAACGAAGTTTTACAAGCATATAATGAAAGAAAAAAAGAAGATAATGTATAAAAAAGGTATGGTTATAGATAAGATACTAATTAAGACTATCTAAATATTTATGTATCATAAAAAATTATAAGGAGATAATAAAGTGCAAAGAAAAATAAACTATTTTGATACTTATGAAATAAAAAACCTAAAAGATATGCTGTACAAAACAACATTAAAAAATCAAAATAAATTAGCTTTTAGATTAAAAGATAACGAAGGAAAAATAGTTAATAAAACATATTTAGATTTTAGAAAAGATGTAGAAGCATTAGGAACAAAGCTTGTAGAAATGGGTCTAAAAGATAAAAGAATAGCAATAATGGGAAAAAACAGTTATGAATGGTCTGTTTCATATTTAGCATGTGTAATAATTGGAATAGTTGTGCCAATAGATAAAGAATCATCAGATGATAATATAAAAGAATTCTTAAATACATCTAAAGCTGAAGCAGTAATTGCTGATATAAAATATTTAGATAGAATAGATAAATTAAAACTTAATAAAAAAATAATCAAAATTGATATGCAAAATACATTAAAATATACAAATTTTGGATATCTAATAGATGATGGAAAAATGTTGATTTCAAATGGAAATAGAGATTTTATTGATACTCAAATAAATCCTAATGAAATGAAAATACTTTTATTCACATCAGGAACTACTGGAAATTCAAAAGGAGTAATGCTATCACATAACAATATTTGTTCTAATATTATTTCTGTTGCAAAAATTGTTAAAGTAGACAATTCAACATCAGTACTTTCCATACTTCCACTTCATCATACATATGAATGTACATTAGGCTTTTTATTAGTATTATATGGTGGTGGAAATATTGCATATATAGATGGTTTAAAATACATTACAAAAAATATACAAGAATATAATCCAACATTTATACTATGTGTTCCATTATTACTTGAAAATGTATATAAAAAAATTATAAAAACATTAAAAACAAGTTTACCAAAAAAATATATCCAAGATGAAGATAATATAATTCAAAATATACCTTTTTATTTAAAACCAATTGTAAAAAGAAAAATCAAAAGATCATTGGGTGGAAAAATAAAAACATTTATAGTAGGGGCTGCAGCAATCAAACCAGAAATAGTAGAAAGCTTTTTTAGTCTTGGAATAAAGGTTTTACAAGGATATGGTTTAACAGAGTGTTCTCCTCTTGTTGCTGGTAATAATGACACATGTTATAAAGCAGCATCTTGTGGAATGCCTATACCTGATGTTGAATACAAAATAGACAAGCCAAATGAAGATGGTGTTGGAGAGATAATAGCAAGAGGACCAAATATAATGCTTGGTTATTATGAAAATCAAGAAGCAACAAATAAGGTTTTAATAAACGGATGGTTTCATACAGGAGATTTAGGGTATATTGATGATGAAGAATTTCTATATATTACAGGAAGAAGTAAAAACTTAATACTTACCAAAAATGGCGAAAATATTTATCCTGAAGAAATAGAAAGTATATTAAATGATAGTGATTTAATAGAAGAATCTTTAGTAATAGGCACTTCAAATGGAAAAGATGATGTACAAGTTAAAGCAAAGATTTTCCCTAATATTGAAGCAATAAAAGAGTATTTAGGAAATAAAGTACCAAGCAAAGAAGATATATCAAAAATAATGAATGACCTAATAAAAAAAGTAAATGAAAAGCTTCCAAATTTTAAACACATAAAATCTTATAAAATAATGGATGAAGATTTTGAAAGAACTACTACAAATAAAGTTAAGAGATTTGGGAAAAATGTAGAAGATGATGATAAATGAATTGGAGGAAGTAAATGAATAAAGTATATGTAGTTTTAGGTAGTTTTTTTGGAGATGAAGGAAAAGGAAAAATTATAGATTATTTATCTCAAACAGCAGATTATTCTGTAAGATGTACAGGAGGGAATAATGCAGGACATTCAATAGAAATTGATGGCAAAAAATTTGCCTTTCATTTAATACCTTCTGGAATTTTAAGTCAGAATACTGTTGCTGTAATTGGTAATGGTGTTGTAATTGATCCTAAAGTTCTAATTGAAGAAATAGAAAATTTGGAAAATAATGGATATACTACTGCTAATTTAAAAATAAGTGACAAGGCACATGTTATTTTTCCATATCATATTCAAATGGATAAACTCCAAGAAGAATTAAGAAAAACAAATAAAATAGGAACTACATGTAGAGGTATTGGACCTGTTTATTGTGATAAATATGAAAGATGTGGAATTAGAATAGGTGACCTTATAAACAATAAATATGAAACACAACTTAGAATTAATATTGAGAACAAAAATAAAATCTTTGAAATTTACAATTATCCAACTTTTGATGCAGATAAAATAATTGAAGAGTATAATAAATATGCTGAAAAGCTTAGAAAATATGTTGTAGATACAGTTAGTCTTTTACATAATGCTTTAGAAGATAATAAAAAAATACTATGTGAAGGTGCTCAAGCAACATTATTAGATATTGATTTTGGAAATTACCCATTTGTTACATCATCTAGTCCAACAATAGGTGGAATTTGTACAGGTACGGGGATAGGTGCAAAATATATAGGAGAAGTATATGGAGTACTTAAAGCATATTCATCAAAAGTTGGAGAAGGACCATATATAACAGAACAAAATAATGAAATAGGTGACCAAATTAGAGAGTTAGGACACGAGTATGGAACAACTACAAAAAGACCACGTAGATGTGGATGGTTAGATTTAGTTGCTTTAAAATATGCTGTAATGATAAATGGAATTACAGGTTTAGCAATTAATCATGTTGATACAATAGGAAAATTAGATAAGATAAAACTATGTGTTGCATATAAAAAAGATGGTGAAATAATAACTAATTATAGTACTGATTTAGATTATATCTCTAAATGTGAACCAGTATATGAAGAATTTGAAGGAAATTTCGGTGATATAAGCAATATAAAAACACGAGAAGAACTTCCAGAAAATGCCAAAAAATACTTAAATAGGATTGAAGAAATTGTTAAAGTTCCGATTAGATTTATAGGTAATGGAGCAGGTAGAGATGCAATGATTATTTGCGAAAACAAATGAAAAACTTCGTCTTGCTGTGTTAAAATTTTCTTTAAAAATCCTCAAGTACTACATGTACATTCCGGTTTTTAAAGAAAATTTTGCCTTGCAATACTCGTTTTTGATTTGTTTTAGAAAAAATAATTGTCAAAATTTAATTCTTTTTCAACGGTAAAAGATTAAAAAGAGTATATATAATATTTTGAAATCCCGCGTAAGCCGAACAACCGGAGCGAAGCGCAGGGCGACTGGAGAAATCGACATCGTAGCTGAATTTTTCGTAAGAAAAATTACAGGTACATAAAGATTTCGACACCAAGGGATTGAAAAATAATATATATACTCTTTTTTAGCAAATATTATAATCATACTTCTTACATTTGACATCTTACCTCGAACCAAAAAGATGGAGAGAAATCTCCATCTTTTTGGTTCTCATCTAATTATTTATCGATTTTTGTACTGCATTAAATGTTTCTTTAGCTCTATTAAAGTATTTAGTTAGAGGTTCTTTTTTATCCATTGAATCTATTACTTTTGCTGTTAATTTTGACATATCTACTGCATAAACCCAATCTAAATCTGTTATTTCTTTTGGAATGTAAGATACATTAGTAGTATAAATATAATCTAAGCTACCTTCATCATGAGCTTTTTGGAACATTTCAAATCCTTCTGTAAATAAAGCAAAAGTTACAGCAACTGATATTTTATTAGCTTTCATTTCTCTTAATTTTTTTGTCAAATCTATTACAGAACCACCTGAAGCTATCATATCATCAACAATTAATACATTTTTACCTTCAACATCGCTTCCCATATAAGTATGTGCAACAATTGGGTTTTTACCATTTACTACTTTACTTAAATCACGTCTTTTATAGAATACGCCAACATCACATCCAATTATTTCAGCATAAAAGCGAGCTCTTTCCATTGCTCCAAAATCAGGGCTAATAACTATTGAGTTTTCAAAAATAGTAGGGTCATTTTTAGCCATTTCTTCAATAATGGCATTAGATGGGTAAAAATTGTCGAAAGATAAGCTTGGAGTAGCGTTAATTACATTAGGGTCATGTGCATCAAATGTTATAATGCTTTTTACACCTAATCTTTCTAATTCTTGAAGTGCAACTGCACAATCTAAAGATTCTCTTCCTTTTCTTCTGTGTTGTCTTCCTTGGTATAATAGAGGCATAACTACTGTTATTTTTGATGCATGTCCGCAAAGAGCTGATATTACTCTTTTTATATCTTGAAAGTGTTCATCAGGCATCATTTCGTGATCTTTTCCATGACATTTATATGTAATGCTATAATTTCCAACATCACAGAATATATAAACATCTTTATTTCTAATTGATTCATTTATTATGACTTTTCCTTCACCATTTGTAAATCTTGATGCAGTTAATTTTTTAATGTAATGTTTGTCTGTTTCTCCACGTAATTTTAAAAGATTTTGTTCAACTTTTTCTCCGAATTCTTTTGAACTGTCTAGCACAAGTAATGCTAAATCATTTTTCGACATTTTTTACCTCCTATATTTTTATATTATAATTTCATTATATTTGGAATACAAGCAAAAGTCAAGGTATTACTTGAATTTTTTGACAAAATAGTGTATAATTGTAAAGAAGCTTATGAATAAAGAGATATTAAGTAGGAGGCAAGAGGTAGGAAATTAAATATTTGAAATCTGACATCAAACCCCTAACATGTAGAAAGGAAAACAAATGTCGAAACCAATAGTTGCGATTATCGGAAAACCAAATGTTGGAAAATCAACATTTTTTAATTATGTAGTTGGAAAAAGAATTTCAATTGTTGAAGACACTCCAGGAGTTACTAGAGATAGAGTTCAAGGGGAGTCAAACTGGAGAGGAGTAAATTTTAATCTAATAGATACTGGTGGAATTGAACCAGATTCAGATGATATTATTCTTTCACAAATGAGACTTCAAGCAAATATAGCAATAGATATTGCAGATGTAATAGTATTTTTAACAGATGTAAGGCAAGGAGTTACCGCAGCTGACGAAGAAATTGCAATAATGCTTAAAAAATCAAAAAAGCCAATTGTACTTGTTTGCAATAAAGTAGATGATTTTCAAAAATTTCAAAATGATATATATGAATTTTACAAATTGGGAATAGGGGACCCAATGCCTATGTCGAGCGTAAATGCAAGAGGTATTGGAGATGTACTAGATAAAATATTTGAATACTTTCCTACAAAAGAAATAAATGTAGAAGATGAAGAAAATATTAAAGTTGCAGTTATTGGAAAGCCTAATGTTGGTAAATCTTCTTTAATTAATAAAATTTTAGGTGAGAATAGAAATATAGTAAGTGATATAGCTGGAACAACAAGAGACAGTATAGATTCTGAATTTGAAAATAAATATGGAAAATATGTATTTATTGATACAGCAGGAATTAGAAGAAAAAGTAAGGTGACAGAACGAATAGAAAAATATAGTGTAATGAGATCAATTCTTGCAATAGAAAGAGCAGATGTGTGTTTAATGTTAATTGATGCTAATAGCGGTGTAACAGACCAAGATGCAAAAATAGCAGGAGAAGCCCATGAAGCAGGAAAAGGAATTATAATTGTTGTAAATAAATGGGACGAATATGAAAAAGAAACAGGAACAATGGAAAAATACAAAAAAGAAATATACAGTAAGCTTTCATATTTGAATTATGCACCGATTATATTTATATCTGCAAAAACAGGACAAAGAGTAGAAAAACTTTTTGAATTAATAAATAATGTAAATGAGCAAAATTCAAAAAGAGTTACTACTAGCCAATTAAATGAGGTTATAAATGAGGCAATTTCAATTGTACAACCACCATCTGATAAAGGTAAAAGATTAAAAGTATTGTATGGAACTCAAGCTTCAATTAAGCCACCAACATTTGTTATTTTTGTAAATAAAAAAGAATTATTCCACTTCTCTTATGAAAGATATCTAGTAAACCAGATTAGAAAAGAATTTGGTTTAGAAGGAACGCCAATTAGGATAATAGTAAGGGAGAAGGGAGAGAAGGAGTAGAAATCAAAGGATAATAAAGGGGAATTAGTAAAATGACAGATATATCTATTATTGTGCCAATTTATAATGCGGAAAAATATATTGAAGAAACAATAAAATCAATAATTGACCAAACTTTAAAAAATATTGAAATTATTCTTGTAAATGATGGTTCAACAGATAATTCGAAACAAATTTGTGAAAAATATCTTAAACTGGATAAAAGAATTGTTTTAATTAATAAAGAAAATGGTGGTTTAGCAGATGCAAGAAATGCGGGGTTAAAAAGAGCATCTGGAAAATATATAATGTTTATAGATGCAGATGATTTATATGAGCCATATGCTTGTGAGCATATGTATAGAGTAATTGAAGAAACTAATTCGGATTATGTTATTGGAAACTATCAAATGATGGATGATGATGGAAAAAGATGGAATAATGTTGCTTTTGATGTTAATGTATATGATGAAATGGAATTAGATTTAAATGATCATAAAAAATCATTTTTTGTGATGAATTCAACAGCTTGGAATAAAATATATAGAACAGAATTCTTGAAGAAAAATGGAATTATTTTTAAAGTACCTGCTCCAGCGGAAGATTCATATTTTACACTTATGTGTTTTATAAAAGCAAAAAAAGGATTCTATACGCCAAAAAATATATATTTATATAGAAATTCACCAAATTCATTATCTAAAGATTGCTCACTCAAATATTTTAATGGGATTAATACGTCATATAGAGCAACATATGAGGCAATGAAAGAGAATAAAGGATTATTTTTTTATAGATATGTATATGCAAAAATTAATGCATATATACTATGTCAAATTATAGATTCAGAAAAAATTACGGATGAAGAAAAAATAGGTTGTTTATCAGATTTTTCTTGGTATTTTACTTTAGGAGAAGAATTAAAAGTTGATATAATCCACGAATCTCTACAAAATACAATGATATATATTAAAAATCATGATTATATTAATGCATTAAAAGAAATGAATGTATTAAAAGAATATAGAAAAAATATTAGTTTAGATAAGAGAAAAAGAATGTCATTTCCTACAAAAGAAGATTATTTAGAAATGGAAAAACTTGATAAAGATTTTATAGGAAAATAGACTTAAAGAAAGTGTGAAAATAATGTTACATGTGATATATAGTAAGAGATACCAAAATCAAATATACACAAAATATGGAATAGAGTTTCCAGAAGAAGATTTTTTTTGCATAGATGATAATATTTTTTGTATTGGAGATGGAGTAACAAGAGATTTAATAGGGGGAGAAATTAGACCTTATCCTAAAACAGAAGACGAAGCAAAATATATTGCTGAGCATTATCCGAATCCAAGTGGTGCATTTATGTCATCAAAAATTATTGCAAATAATTTTATAAAGTATATAAATGAAAGAAAAGAAGATGTTGATGAATCTGATGTAAAAGAATCTATAAAAAAGGCTAATAAAGATGTATGGGAAATCAACAAAAATAGAAAAATTGATTATATAGGCGAAGATTTGTATTGTTCAGTTGCTGTAGGTGGAATTATAAAAGAAGACTTTTTATATTGTTTTAGTATTGGAGATTGTTATATAAAAACATTTGACGAAAATTACAATGAATTATTTACAACTGAAAATGATCATTTTTATATGGAAGAATATGAGGAAGAATTCTTAAAAAAAGGATTATATTCATGGCAAGATCCTAGAAGTAGAGTGTTAATAAGAGCAGGTGTAAGGAATAATCCAATAATCTCATATAAAGGTAAGAAAGTAGGATATGGGGCTTTAACCGGTGAAGATTCAGCAATGGAATTTGTAAAAACATATAAAGTAAACTTAAAAAACGCCAAATATATATGTGCATATTCAGATGGGTGTATGCCATATTTTGAGAATAAAAATGAATCTGAAAAAACAATTAAAAACCCTGAAAGAGTAGCAGAGCATGGTAGTGAGAGAACATTAATATTATATGAAAACAATAATAAGTAATAGTGTATATAATAGGAGTATCAATATGTGTAATCAAGAATTTAACAATAATAATGAAAAAGAACTATTA
>Ga0310691_10006969_pt1 | contig 11923 bp, 10 predicted proteins | sample 176DNAGHGlowgp2_FD_203887 | JGI IMG/M metagenome (GOLD analysis project Ga0310691, IMG submission 203887) | Sheep rumen microbial communities from Palmerston North, Manawatu-Wanganui, New Zealand - 1766 DNA GHGlow gp2 (v2) (version 2) | ecosystem: Host-associated > Mammals > Digestive system >... | reverse complement strand
TTCGTACACTATTTCCTGGAAATCACTCTGGTCCTTTTCAACAGCTCTCTTGATAGCCCTGTCAATGTTCTCCTTAGGCATGTTCTCACTCTTAGCCGTCTGGATGATTGTTCTCAGGGTAGGGTTATAGTCCGGATCAGGACCGCCGTTCTTGGCTGCTATGGTAATTTCCTTTCCCAAACGGGTAAAGACGCGGGCCATGTTGCCCCATCTTTTGAACTTTCTTTCTTTTCTGAATTCAAATGCTCTTCCCATCGTGAACTATTTTATAGATGCTTCCGCTCTGGATATGTATTTCTGGATCTCCATTCCCTCAGGTGAGTTAGGGAACTCATTCTTGATCTTGTTGTAGCAAGAGAGAGCCTTGTCAAACTGTCCAAGTTCCTCATAGCAGATGCCGGCCTTGAGAAGATACCCGGCACTGAAGATGTTGTTGCTTATCTGTGCGGCTTCCTCAAACATGGATACAGCAGCTTTTACATCGCCTTTATTGACTGTAGCGTCACCGATGGCTGCTTTTGTCCTTGCCTTCATGATGTTGTCCTTGGTGCTGTACTTTTTCAGATACTCGATAGCCTTGTCATTGTCTCCAAGCCTGAGGCAGCAGATTCCTGCATTGAAATAAACAGCAGAACCGGCCTTGCTGCCATAATTGTCTATGATCTGGGCAAAACCCAGGGAATTGCCGTCTCCGTTGAGGGCCAGGTTGAATGAATCCATCCTGAAATAACGCTCAGCAACATACGTCTGGTTGACGGCTTCTTTCTGCTTAGGTAAATAAAGGAATGAGTACCATGCGTAAATAAGGGCTGCCAGTACAATTATGCCTACCGCCACATATCCGATAGTCTTCTTGTTGTTTTCGAAGAACAATTCTGTCTTTGAAAGTGCCTCGGCAACATTAGCCTTAGGCTCAGAGCTTTCTTTGTTGATTTTAGCCATTTTTATTAAGATTTTTTGCGAAGTGCAAATTTACGCATAAATATTCTAAATTTGCAATAGTTTTAAACGATATGTTTTTAAGCAGGATAATCATAACGGATTTCAAAAACATAGCCCTGGCTGACCTGGAGTTCTCAGACAGACTGAACTGCATCTCAGGCAGCAACGGCAGCGGCAAGACCAACCTCCTGGATGCGGTTTACAGCCTTTCCATGGCTAAAAGCTTCTTCAACTTCCAGGACTCGTTTTCCGTGCGTCACGGCAAGGAGACTTGCGCCCTGGCCGGTTATTACACGATGGATGACGGCTCTTCCAACAGGATAGGGATGAGCATGGCCTCGGATGAAAGCAAGGCCGGCAAGGTTGTCAAGAGGAACGACAAACCCTACAAAAGGCTGGCGGACCACATTGGCCTCATACCTATAGTAATGGTATCTCCACAGGATTCCTCCCTGATAAACCTTTCAGCTGAAGAAAGGCGCAGATTCATGAACGCCCTCCTTAGCCAGATAGACAGGGAGTATCTTGACCGTCTCCAGCGTTACAACAAGACGCTTGGCCAGAGAAACAGGATATTGAAAGACTTCAATGTGCAGAACGAGCTTCTGGAAGTGTTCAATGCCCAGCTTTGCGAGAACGCTTCTTATTTATTCCAGGCAAGGGAGAAGTTGTCTCAGATGCTGTCTGAAAGCGTTCAGCACTACTACACGGAAGTAAGCGGAGGAGCCGAGAAAGTCAGGCTTTCCTACATTTCCGAGATGCACAAATACAATATGGAAGAGATTTTGGCCAAGAATCTTGAGAGGGACAAGATAATGGGATTCACGACCGGAGGCATTCATCGCGATGACCTTGCTTTTGACATGGCGCTGGGTGAGGGGGGCTTCCATCCTCTCAAAAGGACGGCCAGCCAGGGGCAGCAGAAATGTTTCCAGATAGCCCTCAAGCTTGCCCAGTTTGACATAATGAAGAGCCGTTCAGACGGCAGGGCCCCGTTGCTTCTTCTGGACGACGTGTTCGACAAGCTGGATATGAGAAGGGTGGAAAACCTTCTCCAGATGGTCAGCGGAAGCGGATTCGGACAGATATTCATAACAGACAGCAACAAAGTCAGGATGGATGCCCTGATGGAGAAAGTCGGCGGAAAATGCCGCAATTTCGAGGTTTCAGAAGGAATAATCGCGGAGATAAAATGAAAAAGCAGAGCAGCAGAAAATTGGGAGACTTGCTGAGGGAGTATCTGGATGACATTGGCAGGAACCAGGGAATACTTTCGGCCAGGGTGGTCAGATGCTGGGACGAAAACATGGAAAGCAACATAGTCAGGGCCACATCCTCACGCTTTTTCAAAGACGGCGTGCTCTATGTCAACTTCTCTTCTTCCATTATCCGCAGCATTGCCTCCAGGCGCTCAAGGTCCATAATCTACATTCTGAACAAGAGTCTGGGCGGCTCCTATGTAAAATCTTTGGTATTGAGGTGATATGATAGCAGTAATTGACAATGCCATTCCTTATATAAAAGGCGTTCTGGAACCGTACGTGGATGTCGTTTATGCCCCTGGAGACGCTTTCAAAGCTGTGCTTGACAGCCATCCGGAAGAAGAGTTATGCCTTCTGGTCAGAACCAGGACCAAGTGCGGCAAAGACCTTCTTCAAGGCCACAAAGTGAGGATGATAGCATCTGCCACAATAGGCAAAGACCATATAGATGAGGATTATTGCCGCGCAAATTCAATTTGCGTAGTCAATGCTCCTGGCTGCAATTCAGCTGCCGTGATGCAGTATGTGTTCACATCTTTGGCATACTCCGGCATACTCCCTGAAACCGTTGAAAACAGGAAAAAGACAACGATAGGGGTGGTAGGGGCCGGGAACGTTGGTGGAAAAGTAGCCCGGCTGGCCGAAAGATTGGGTTTCAGGGTCCTCAGGAACGATCCGCCCAAGAAAGCGGCACAGGATGCCGCTATGTCAAACGGACGGATTGCCCCTGGAAACATAATAGATTACCATCCTTTGGAGGAAGTCCTTGAATGTTCGGACATAATAACACTCCATACTCCGTTGGATGAGACTACAAGAGCCCTTGCCGGAGAGCGGTTCTTCTCCGCGATGAGGAAGGGTGCTCATCTTATTAACGCCTCCAGAGGCCCTGTAGTCGATGATAACGCCCTCCTAAAATCAAAGAACCTCGGGCTTTTCATCTGCGATGTATGGAACAATGAGCCGGATATAAACAAAGAAGTACTCCAAAGAAGCGCCTTGGCCACTCCGCACATTGCCGGATATTCCGTTGAAGGCAAGCAGAACGCCACCGATGCCATCGTGAGGGCATTTGCAAACTTTGCAGACATAAACGCCCTTAAAGATTTCACGTGCAGATCGAAGGATGAGAGGCACCATCTTGACATAAGCAAAAACCTCAAGCCACAACTTCAAGATTTCTTCCCGATCGCCGAGCTTGACAAGGCCCTGAGGCAGCATCCTGAAGATTTTGAGAAACTTAGAAAAGAATATATCTATCGCCATGAGTTTGATTATTGAAAAAGCCGCAAGCATCCAGGACGGAACTATCCTAAAACTTACTCCGGAGGAAGAGGCCAAGTATCTTGAGATTGCCGATTCCTTTGATGGTACCTTGTGCAAGTTCACTCCTGCCAGCGGTGCGGCTACCAGGATGTTCAAGCCTCTGTATGAGGAAGGAAAAGAGGCTGACCGCCTGAGAGAAGAACTCAAGTCAAAGACTCCGATAGATTTTTCCATAGACCGTGACATCCTGGCATCCACTCCCAAAGGCCTTCTGCCTTTCCATAAATACGCGATGTTCACTCGCACTCCACTTGAAGAGCATCTGGTGGAGGGTGCAATGTACGCCAAAGACAAGAAAGGTAAGGTTAAACTCCATTTCACTGTCTCCGAGGAGCATCTGGATGATTTCAAAAACCTTTTCAACAGATTCAAGGCCGGTTACGAGAACAGATATAACTGTACATACGAAGCTGTTTTCACAACTCAGGACCACTCCACAGACGTTATTGCCTACGATGAAGCGGGCAATCCTTTCCTAAAGGAAGACGGCACAATCTTGACCCGTCCTGCCGGCCACGGAGCTATACTGAAGAACCTTAATCTCTGCAACGAGGATTTCATCTTCATAAAGAACATCGACAATGTGGTTAAAGAACCTTTCCTGGACGATACCATAAAGTGGAAAAAGATCCTTCTGGGAATGGCTATCCAAACAAAAAACACCATCGGAGATAATATTGACCGCCCAGTCAGAGTCTGCGGTATGGTCAGGAACGAAGGTGAACCTGGCGGTGGACCTTTTGTCTGCAAAGAAAAGGACGGCTCCACTTCTCTCCAGATCCTGGAAAGTGTCCAGATCGAGGACAAGTCCCTTATGGCAAACTCAACCCACTTCAACCCTGTCGATATCGTCTGCTGCATAAAGGACAAAAATGGCAACAAATTTGACCTTCAACAGTTTACTGATCCGACAACAGGCTTGAGCGTAGAAAAGACCTTTGCCGGCCGCAAGGCAAAATACACGGAACTCCCCGGACTGTGGAACGGCTCAATGAGCCGCTGGCACACAATATTCGTGGAAGTTCCGATATCTACATTCAATCCCGTCAAGACCGTAGTCGATCTTCTTAGACCTGTCCACCAATAGATATAGTGGTCCGATTTTACGGGACACTATAATCAAACCTTTTTATCTGGCGGACACACTTTTTGGGATACTATCCACACTTGTGATATAAGTACTATCCAATATATTTATTTGATTAACAATAATTTATTTATATTTTTAAGAGAAACTAATTATGGAGTATAAGAAGGGATAATACTGTTGAATAATATCAAGTTCTTCTCTTTCTGAAATAACAGTGGTGTTGTAGTTTTCAATAGCCCCTCTAATGTATACTTATTAATGGTGAGTATAAGATGAATGAGTAAGAAATAATGGAAGTGGAATGCACATTTCAGTATTTGAATGGACTATTTGCATGGACATAGCCAATGTAGTTTCACTAGTTTGTTTTTTAGAAGTATATCTCTGAGCTGAGAAGATATGTATATTTTCTTATGGGCACTATGTCCACTTCCAAAATATTCAGATCCTTTATATATGTGTGCAATAGGTTTTTTATGAAGAGGGAAAAACCATAAATCTTAGGATCGGCACAGTCCTGAAGTTTGTGTAAATGGTAAATCTGGAAAAAGTATAACTTTAACCAGCCAAACCAATGGAAACACAAACACTACTGATGCCAAAGAAAAAAAAAAAGTTGATCTATTCCGCAAGTACTCTCTTCCCGAAGGAGTCTTTAACGATGATTTTCTGAAACAGCTTCATACAGAAGAAGATGTGGAGCGTTTTATGAACGACCTTCATGCGCAGCTCTACGAGCGTCTTCTGCAGGGTGAGATGGACGTACACCTGGGTTACAAGAAAAATGATCCGGCCGGAAACAATAGCGGCAACTCCCGTAATGGAAGTTATCCCAAGACTATCCAGACAGTCCACGGCGAACACGAAATAGAAGTGCCTCGAGACCGAAATGGCACCTTTGAACCTCTAGCCGTTCCCCGTCATGCCCATCGCGGATTCTTCCTGGAAAAGCTAGTCATTTCTCTGTATGCCAAGGGTATGAGCGTCTCCGACATAGAGGAGGAAATGCGCGACATCTATCAGGTAAACTTGTCCAGTTCCGCAATATCGGTCATAACCAACAAGGTGACCCAGGCAGCCATAGAATGGCAGAACCACCCCCTAGAGAGCCAGTATCTGATAGTCTGGATGGAAGGGATAGTATTCAAGGTTAGAGATGGCAGCAAGGTGATAAACAAGACCGTATACCTGGCTGTCGGCCTTGACAGGACCGGGCGGTCGGCAATGGGACAGATGTCAATGCTCCTTATTTTATACAATGTGAACTTTCTATTATGGGAGAGGGGGAACTCATTCAGAAGGGGAAACCTTTTAGCATGAACATACGCGGAGACGAAGAACTGGCAAAACTCAGGAAGAATCACCAGAGATTTGCCAAGACAATGAGAGCCATCAACCCTGTTTATACTGATGATTTCACAGCCTTTATCTGGAATGAGGGGAAGAGTCTTACCGTGTTCTATTATAACACTAGAGACAAGATGGCGGCCGCTTAAATCATCATAACTCTGTGCGTTTTCCTCTCAAAAATAACGCACGACGGCAAGATAAGCGTGCTAAAACGGAATAGATCGCACGGACTATGTCCAAATAAGAAAAGCGGCAAAAATGACTTCTGGAATATCTACAAGGTGGATTTACCTCAGTAACGAGAAATTACAAGAAACTAGGGTCGCTCCCTGTCTCTCCGCTGAAATTTAGCCCCAAGTGAATTGATTATCAACCACTTGGGGCTTTCTCTATGCTAAAAATCTGCACCAAAAATGCACCAAACCCCTATTCTACCCACTTGCAGGGCACATTTAGGGCTAAAAAAAGAGACCTTACGGCCTCTCTTCTCCCATTTTGAAACTATTCAGCAGGGCACTCTGTCTTGTCTTATCTGTCAACGCTATGTATGGTTTCATAGTATTATAATTATTGTGTCCTGTGAATGTCATCACCATCTCCGGAGGCATACCCTGTTCCAAGGCATGTACAACAAATGTCCTTCTTGCGGCGTGCGTTCCAATCACTTCACAGAGGGGGACTACCTTATAAACAGGTTTCTTCCCGCAGTACTGCATAAGCTGCACCTCTCTTGTGAAACCAAGCATTTCCGCCATCTCCTTGATGTTTTTGTTCATTTTCTGATTTGACTTCTTGGGGGAGGGCACAGAATTGGGGAGGCGACAACCCTTACGATATTATCGGCATGGTCCTAATTACTGATATTTTTTCCATTCATATATCGTATTATTAAAAGCATTATCCCCAAATACTCTCTTGATTCTTATAAGATATAGTGGCAAATTCTTGTTCTTATTCCACCATACTTTATATAGTCTTTGTATCTCATCAATATCATTATTATCAAGTGAGAAGAACTGCCCGTTTTTGGTAATCACATTCTTTGGACTAAATTTATTATTTAAGCAATATTCAATATGCCACGCATATATTTCTCCTTCATAAAACCATGGTAAACTGGACTCTGTCTCACGAACAAAAGTAAAAGAAACTTTTCTATAATTGTGGATTCTAATGATTAATTGATCAATATCTTTAGGTAGATTCTCGCCATAAGGTGATACTTGCATTGCCGTCTTACATGAAGAAAGAATACAGGTGGACATTAAAGAAATAATCAGTATAAAATTAAACTTATTTTTCATTTTCTTTCTTTTGCTGTTTTGGCCGACGAAAATATGCTCTACTGGTTTCTATTCCTGTATCTTTATCTATATCGTAAAAACCAGGAGCATTGGGGTGATTTTCTGAGATACCGTCTTCCCCACTTTTTGACACAACAGTAACAGTATAACCCTCTTTATCAACCTCTGTCACAACTGCTGAATGAAGAATTTTTTCTCCGTCATCATATAGACCATTTCCGTTACTATCTATATAATAAACAACAATATCTCCTTTGATATTATCAGCATCCTTAGATAGTTGAATAGCATTTTGCTCTTTTATGTCATCGGCGGGACTATTATCCCAATAAACTAAAGGATAGTTGCGACCATTAAAGTGTATCTCTGGTATGTCACCGATGGCTGGATTAGGGTCTCCTAGACTATCGTGCCAAGCAAAGGAATGGCAATTATATGCAAATTGATTTATGATTATTTGCCCATTGGATAGTTTAACTAGACGTGGTGTTGCTGTATTTGGCTTTATTTTATATGGTTTATCTGTTTTCTTATTAAAAGGGCGATCTTTTTTGCCATCTAAATCAATCATCATAACCGGATTACTAGTGCAAAACATATAATTAGATTTTGAGAAGGAGTCTTCGCCTTTTATGTCCGGTTTATTCCATCTTGCAATTGTCGGGTCATACTGCCTTGCTCCATAGTCTATGAGCCTTGTCTGGGAGATCATCTGGAGCTCCTTTCCATTGTAGATGAGGCGGTACGGCAGCATCTTTCCTGATGGGGAAGAGATGGTTGCGTAAACATTGCCGTTCTGGCTGTAATCCGTGAACGATGCAGGCATCCTAACTCTATACTTTTCCGGAAGAGTTGCGTAGTTTCTTCCAAGGTTTGTTGCAAGTCCGTAAGGATAATAGTCAGTTCTTTCAATTGCGTTTCCCTGGCTGTCGGTTATTGTCCTTACGCTTCCCAGATGGTCCTTTATGAGGTAAAGGGTCTCGTATGCAATCGTGTAGGTTGTGTCTGTTCCTATTATTGCCTGAGGGGTTGCGTTAAAGGCGAACCTTGCATCAGAGCCCATTGATTCAGCGGATTCCAGGATTGTTACCGCTGAAACATCTCCCGTCGTGGCATCCGTGTATTCTTTCCTTGCGAGGGTGAACGGTCCAATGTAAAGTCTTCCTGAACCGTCCGCTCCCATGAGTGAGAACTTTGTCCCGTCCGCAAAGTAGGCGTATGTTCCTGCAAGAGTTTCCTGATTCTGCTCTATTGTCCTTGTCCTAAAGACAAGGTTGTTCAGGTCGTATGAAAGCCTTACAGCCTGGTTGCCGTCAAGGAGCATGTTCCCGTTTCCGTCGTATGTGTATGCTGATGTGAAAGCTGTTCCGCTCTGCGAGCCGGACAGGGTGGTGAGCTTGTCCCCGTCGTATGAATAGGTGAAGTCGTGCAGTGGATTCGGGATGGAGTTTGCAATCCTTTTCAGGGTTAGGATGTTTCCGTTCCTGTCGTATGATATGTTCCTTTCCGTGTAGAGGTATGTAGGGGAAGTTGCCGACCCGTTGTACCTGTCCGAAGAAGTAAGCCTTCCCTGGGTGTCGAATGTGAAGCCGTATGTGCTTGCCGTGTTTGTGCCCTGGACGGTTTCCCATTCCGAGATGTTTCCGGAGTAAAGTGCAGTGGTGTTTGCCTTTATCGGATTGTAATACCTCAGTGTCTGGGAGAAGATGTTGGCCGTACCTTTCTTTGTCTGCATAGAGGTAAGCCAGTCTTGGATGTTGTATGATAGAGTCTGGGTGAGATTTCCCCCCAGGGTCTTGCCTGTCAGGTGTCCGAGCTCGTCGTATGAGTATGTGGCGGAAGCGGAAGAGAACAGCGTGTCGGAATATGAGATGCCGCTGCCATTTCCTCCATTTCCATTATTGCCACTGCCCGCAAAAGAAGAGAAAGTCTGCAAAGAGGCGTTTGATGTGAGCATCCTTCCCCGCTTGTCGTATGTGAAGGTCTCTGTCAGGACAACATTCAAGGTGTCGGTATTTGCCCCCGTTCCGCTGTCGGTTCCTGTTCCCTGCGGCACGGCAAGCCTTGCAGTCTGTTTTACAGGAAGGCCAGTATAGTTGTACCTCGTAGAAGCGATGAACCTTGTTCCGTCAGGATACAGCGTCACGGTCTGCACAGGCCTGGAGTAGCAGTCATAGAAATAGGCGGTGTACCTATATTGGATGTCTTCTTGCGATATTGTAGCAGGAGTGTTCTGCCCGTTTCCTCCATCGCCTGTGTTTTCTGCAATCCCGATGAGTTCTCCGTCCTTAGACATTGTCATCGCTGTCCTTTCCCAAAGCACTGACGCGAACTTTGTTGTGTCCACATCTGTGTGTGACGCGGTCTGGGCTTCAGGTTTGAAAGCAAGAGTTAAGTTCTGGCCGTTGTTGCCGCTTCCGGAGCTCGGATCCGGAATGTCGAACGAAAGCTTTGTCTTCCCAATCTCTGTCTTTGTGAGGGAGATGTTGTCCGGGAGGTCATAAACAGGAGAAGTGAAAGGTGAGCCCGGATTCTGTGCGAGATATGTCTGGACAGTCTCGTAGGAGAAATAGCCTCTCATCTGGCTTTCTGTAATGCTCTGCTGGGTGAGAAGAGTTTCTATCGGGCGGTTGGCTTTGTCATAGCGTGTAAGCCTCCATCTTCCTGACGGTCTCAGGAGGGAATCCTGTGTAGCAACCACGTTTCCAGCAGGGTCTGTAACGAAAAGCTCTGTACCCTTTCCCGGCCATCTTCTTGCGGTCATCCTTCCCAGGCCGTCATACTCGTAGATATAGCAGCGTTTCTTTGCCCAGTCGCTGTCAAAGCTTATGCTCCGTGCGGTCTTGTTTCTCTCATATTCTCCTTCCGGAGTAATCACGGCAGAGAGGAGTCCTCGTGTGTCATACACATAGACCAGGTCGCTCCATCCAGCGTTCTCCGTGGTGTCTGAATATCCTCCCAGGTATGTCCTAACCAGATGCGTCTTCTCGTATTCGTCGGTGAATGTGGCTATGGTCTTTCCGTCAGGGTCCGTTGTCACAGTCTTGAAAAGAGCTCCGTCAGGGAAATGGCCGCGGTTGGTGATGCTTCCGTTTTCATACAGGAGCATCGGGATCTTGTCTGAAGCCATGCTTATCCTGTAGGAGTTGGAGAGGAATCTTCCCGCTGCATCTGTCCTTGGCTTACTGGTGCCGTTCTGGGTTTCAGTCAGTGGGGTTGAGTTTCTGAACACAGAACCCTGCGAGTACTGGATCAGTGTCCTTCCCGTAGCCGCCCCCGGTATGGTCTCCTGATATGGATGGTTTTCCGACGTCCCGTAGAGAGTTCTGTAATATGCCGCCTGCTTTGCCGACGTCTGAGAGTCAGGGTTTTCTGACGAGAGTGTGGAGACATACGGCAGATACTGGCGTAGCATCTCTCCCATAGGATCGTATTCCGCCGGGGTGACTATGTTCTTGTTTGAGTTTGCGGAGGCTCCAATCTGTACTGTCTGCTTCGGCTGCCCGAGTCCGTTGTAGAATACCTTGTCCACTATGGAGTCATTCGGGATGTATGGGTCGTCTCCAATGTATGTGGCTTTCCTTATCCAGTTGTTTAGGGTTTCCGTGTCCTGCCCTGCGGTATCCGGCCTGTGACTTATCAGCGGCTCTGCAATTGGGATTCTTTCATCCGGCCATTCTGGGAAAACTTCCTGCCGGTCAGCCCCTTTGGCCTGAGTTACGGTAATCTGCAGAGTGCTGCCTGTCGAGAAAGGGAAGGAGAGCAGAATGCGTCTGCTTGCCGCCTTTGTCTGGTCATCAGTAGAGAAGGTGTTGTCGTTAGGCAGAATCTGCAATGTGAAGTCCCACCACATCTGGCCTGTGTTGGTGGAGGCGGAGGTATAAATGAACAGGGAGTCCAGGCCGGAGGCGGCGAGGCCGCTGTTGAGATACTCCAGATCCGAGGCATAGCCCATATTGGGGTCAACGGGGTCATAGTAGGCTGCAAAGGAAACAGTACCCCCTTCGTATGGGAGATGGTATATGAACTCTGACGTGTACTGCTGGTTTAGCCTTTCCATTGGCATGGAAACATTGATCGTGACCATCTGCTCGATCGGCCCCGGCGGATTATGTCCGCCCGGACCTTTGAGTTCGTTCTGGGCAGAGGCGGGTATCTGCACAGCAAGAAAAGTTAGGAATGAGAGGATTAACATCATCGCTCTTTTCTTCAGGCCGCCATTCATCCGGCAACCGCTGTCTTCTCCGAATATGTTGAATAACTTGTTCATCGTATTCATCTTTAGTTGTCGTTTGAATAGGTGTTGCGGTCTATGTTTTCAGATGACGTTGCTGACCTGTAGCGTCTTGTCTGTTTGAGTTTTCCCCAGCGGGTGTAGGTGTACTCGGTGGTATTTCCGGCAGCGTCCCTAATCCTCTGCGGTCCCACTCCGCAAAGATACTTGATTGTGGTTATGTCAGCGTCTTTGAAGGCGTTGCGGAGGCTTGTTTCCTGAGAGTCAGGAATTCCCGCTGCTGCGGAAATGTTTCCGCTATTTGTAACGTGCTGTTGGATTAGCGTCAGTGTAAGCCCTTTTGCCTGAAGGATGAGGTACTGGCCGTCAGAGCTCCAGAGGTAGGAAACGGTGTTTCCGGAGTTGTCCTTCAGCT
>Ga0310691_10006968_pt1 | contig 11923 bp, 11 predicted proteins | sample 176DNAGHGlowgp2_FD_203887 | JGI IMG/M metagenome (GOLD analysis project Ga0310691, IMG submission 203887) | Sheep rumen microbial communities from Palmerston North, Manawatu-Wanganui, New Zealand - 1766 DNA GHGlow gp2 (v2) (version 2) | ecosystem: Host-associated > Mammals > Digestive system >... | reverse complement strand
CCATACCGAACTGAAACGGGGATACACCGGCAACCCTTTCCTCCCGGAGCACCTGTACTATAACCAGCAGGAAGACTACTTCGTCTGTCCGATGGGGCAGCACATGACCTGCATCGGGCAGAAGCGGATGGCATCCGAACTCGGATACGTGAGCCTGGCCAAACGATACGGTGCGCAGAACTGTTCCGAATGTCCCTTGAGGTGTCTGTGCTTCAAGGGGAAGGGGAACCGGACAATAGAGGTCAACGTCAAAAGCCGGCTCTACAGGGATCAGGCGAAGCAACGGCTGACAGGAGAGCGTGGTCTGTACCATCGCAGTATGCGTCCGATAGAACCCGAGGCCGTCTTCGGGCAGATGAAGCACGACGGAGGCTTCAAGCGCTTTCACTATCGAGGCAGACGCCTCGTCGAAGCCGAGTTCGCAACCCTGGCCATTGCCCACAACATCCGGAAGATGGCTTCGATGGCGGGTGCGCAGCGGAGGCGGCAGGCGGCAGTCGCCCCGGGAAGGCGTATCCACCCTCGGATCGTCAGAGGGAGGGGCCCGACGGATGCAAGTTATCGCGCAGCGATGACGCCGCAGACGTTGGGAGGGATGGAGTGAGCGCAGCGAACGGAACCTTCCGGGGCGAGCTGCCGCTGCCGCGGAGCCGCACACGCCGGACAATACTAAAGAAAAGAGAGCGACCAATAATCACTTATTAGTCGCCCTCTTTTCATTACTTGTTCCGCAGGACGGTCCGGCCGTCGATGCAGTCCACCTCGATGCGAGAGTCCTTCCGGATCTTGCCCTCCAGGATCTCGCGGGCGAGCTTGTTCACCAGTTCGCGCTGGATGAGCCGCTTCACCGGCCGGGCGCCGTACACGGGGTCGTAGCCGTTCTCCACCATGTCGTCTTCGAAGGCGCGCGTGTAGGAGAGTTCCACGTTCTCGTTCTCGAGCTTCTTCCGAAGGATCTCCATCTGGATGCGCACGATCTGCCGGATGTCGTCCGGGGTGAGGGCGTCGAAGACCACGATCTCGTCGATACGGTTCAGGAACTCCGGCCGCATGTGCAGGCGCAGTTCCTCCTCCTTGAGGTTGGAGGTCATGATGAGGATGGTGTTCTTGAAGTCCACCGTGCGGCCCTTGTTGTCCGTCAGACGGCCGTCGTCGAGCACCTGCAGGAGCGTGTTGAACACGTCCGGATGCGCCTTCTCGATCTCGTCCAGCAGGATCACGGAGTAGGGCTTGCGTCGCACCGCCTCGGTCAGCTGGCCGCCTTCGTCGTAGCCGACGTATCCCGGAGGCGCGCCGACGAGCCTGCTCACCGTATGGCTCTCCTGGTATTCGCTCATATCGATACGCGTCATCATGGACTCGTCGTTGAAGAGGAACTCGGCGAGCGCCTTGGCGAGTTCGGTCTTGCCCACGCCGGTGGTGCCCAGGAAGAGGAAGGAACCGATGGGCCGGTGCTCGTTGGACAGGCCCGCGCGGCTGCGGCGCACGGCGTCCGAGACGGCCTCGATGGCCTTGTCCTGACCCACCACGCGCTTGTGCAGGGCCTCCTCCATCCGCAGTAGCTTTTCCTTTTCGCTCTCCAGCATCCGGTTCACGGGGATGCCGGTCCAGCGCGCCACCACCTCGGCGATGTCTTCGGGGCCCACGGCCTCGTTGATGATGGGGTCCTTGACGGCCGCCTGCTTCGCCGTCAGCTCGTCGATGCGTTTCTGGGCCGCGGCCAGCTTGCCGTAGCGGATCTCCGCCACCTTGCCGTAGTCGCCGGAGCGCTCCGCGATGGCCGCTTCGCGCTTGTAGTCCTCGATCTGCTGGCGGGTGTTGTTGAGTTCGGAGACGATCTCCTTCTCCGCCGCCCAGCGCTTCGCCAGGGCGTCCCGCTCGGCCTGCGCTTCGCGGAGCTCCTGCTCGATCTTCTCCGCCTTCAGGCTCACGCCCTCGCGCCCCACGGCCTCCTTCTCGATCTGCAGCTGGCGGATCTTGCTGTCCAGCACGTCGATGGGCTCCGGGACGGAGTTCATCTCCAGCCGGAGCTTGGAGGCGGCTTCGTCGATGAGGTCGATGGCCTTGTCCGGCAGGAAGCGGTTGTTGATGTAGCGGTGGCTGAGGTTCACGGCGGCGATGAGCGCGTCGTCCTTGATGCTCACGCGGTGGTGCGTCTCGTATTTCTCCTTCAGGCCGCGCAGGATGGCGATGGATTCGGCGGGGCTCGGCTCGTCCACCATCACCTTCTGGAAACGGCGCTCCAGGGCCTTGTCCTGCTCGAAGTATTTCTGGTACTCGTCCAGCGTGGTGGAGCCGATGGTGCGCAGTTCGCCGCGCGCCAGGGCGGGTTTCAGGATGTTGGACGCGTCCATCGCGCCGGAAGTGCGCCCGGCGCCTACCAGCGTATGGATCTCGTCGATGAAGAGGATGATCTCGCCGTCGCTGTCCACGACCTCCTTCACGACGCCCTTGAGCCGCTCTTCAAACTCGCCCTGGTACTTGGCGCCTGCGATCAGCGCGCCCATATCCAGGGAATACACCTTGCGGCTCTTGAGGTTCTCGGGCACCTGCCCGTTGACGATCTTGGTGGCGATTCCTTCCGAGATGGCGGTCTTGCCGACACCCGGTTCACCGACCAGGATCGGGTTGTTCTTGGTTCTCCGGCTCAGGATCTGCAGCACGCGACGGATTTCCTCGTCGCGGCCGATGACCGGGTCGAGTTTCCCTTTGGCCGCGGCCTCGTTGAGGTCCACGGCGTACTTGCTTAAGAATTCGTGCTTGTTTTCCATATCAAAATCGTCGGCCCGCTTGTGGGCCGTTTCTCCTGCGCTCAAATGTTGCGCCACTGACAAATTGTCAGCATAAATAAGCGAAAAAAAATTTGGCGTTTCAAAAAAAGTATCTATCTTTGCAGTCCCGACTTGAACGGGATACGCGGAAATAGCTCAGTTGGTAGAGCGCAACCTTGCCAAGGTTGAGGTCGCGGGTCCGAGCCCCGTTTTCCGCTCAAACAAAAATGATCGTCCTTGTGGCGATCATTTTTGTTTGAATGCAGGACGGTTCTGCCCCGCGACCTCAACCCACCCCCGAGGGGTCGGCGGCCGCAGCCGCCGGGGGGTAACGTAGAAGCGTAGGCGTTGCGAAGCGACGCCGCGGGTCCGAGCCCCGTTTTCCGCTCAAAACGAAGGATGACAGCCATGTGGCTGTCATCCTTCGTTAAAGTAAAGAACGAGTCGTTCTTTAATCGTCGGGCGCACCCTGATAGTAGTACTCATCGCTATCTACGATCATTTGGCCCTCGGAGCAGAGCTCCAGCACCTCACTCTCCGGCGAGATGTACTGGTCCTTTATCTTTATATCCATATATGCTGTGGTATTTGACATACGTACAAATTAAGGAATAATGTCGCAAATCTGCAAATAATAAATCAAATAACTCGATGAATAATTTGTGCAAGGTCCGGTAGAAAGAAGAACGGCAGCCATCTTGTGGCTGCCGTTCTTCTTGTCCGGAGTCTCGCCGGTCTGAGGGCGAAGGTCCTGACTTAATTGGCAGGAGCGTCCTGCGCGGGTGCGGTCGGAGCGTCCTGCTGCACGGGAGCGGTCGGGAAGGCGGGCTGGGCGTCGCCGGCCACGTTCTCGATCTGGTCCGTCACGTCGATGGCGGTATTGCCGGAACCGGTGGTGAAAGACGCCACGATGGAAACCACGAGGATAAAGGCCACGAGGCCCCAGGTGACCTTCTCCAGCAGGTCGGCCGTCTGGCGGACGCCGAGCGTCTGGTTGCCGGCCACGAAGTTGCTGGCCAGGCCCTCACCCTTGCCGTTCTGCAGGAGCACCACAATGATGAGCAGGATCGCGGCGAGGACGATCAATACGGTCAAAATCACGAAAAGTGCGTTCATAATCAATTATCTTTTTTGTCTATTTCCTCAATAAGGGCTGCAAAGTAAACACTTTTTTCCGGATATCGCAAACTTAGTTTCGAATAAATGTCCTTTGCCTCATCCACATAGCCCTGCTCGAGGTAGATCCTGGCGAGGGTTTCGGTAAGGGGTTCTTCGGCTTCGGCCGGCTTTTCGTCGCCGTATCCTTCCTTGCGCGCCTGCGCCGCGAAGCGGGAGAAGATGCCTTCCGTCTCGCCGCGGACGCCTTCGTACTGGCTCTGGGAGAAGAAGTCCCCGCCGACCACGTAAATGCGCGGTTTCGGGGTGTCTTCGGGCGGGGCGATGAAGCGGTCCGCGAGCGCGCCGGCGTCGCGGGCGGCCTCCTGGGCGTGCGAGCCGGCACCCGGCAGGGCGGCGAGCATTTCCCGGGCGCCCAGGTGCAGGGCGGTCTCGGCGACCTGCGTCCCGGAAAGGGCGCCCATCTCCGACATCCGGCGGCAGAGCTCCATCCGCGCCCCGGCGTACCAGGGATACAGGGCGATCACGCCGGAGAGTTCCTCCAGCGTCAGGCCGTGTATGTCGATGCGGTCTACCATTGGGCGACGGTGGCGTTGAAGATGTCCTCGATGATCTTGTCGATGATCTCGGCGCAGAGCGTCTGCTCCACGGCGTCCAGCGAGTTGGTGGAGTCGTATTCGGCATAGTTGGAGAACGACTGGTTCTCGAAATCCTCTTCCGGATGCTTCCGGTTGATGAAATCGACCTGTACGGTCACGGTGAGCTTGTTGCGGGCGGCGACTTCGTTGGCGGTGACGGCGGCGGGCGACACGGCGTAGCCGGTGATGCGCCCGACGATCTCCAGGTCGCCGTCCTGCTCTACCTGCTCGAGGCGCGTCATCCGGCGGAAGCGGGTGCGCAGGGCCTCGGTCAGGTCGTTGCTCAGCGAAGGGTTGACCGTCTGCGCCTTGTATTCGAAGAAACCGATGGTAATGGTCTCGACGTCGTTGTCGATGGAGGTCCCGGAGAAGGAATAGATGCCGCAGCCCCCGAGCACGAGCGCGGCGGACAGCAGCAGGAATATGCGTGCGAGGCGTCCGGTCATTTTCTGCCTTTGTTTTTCCATTCCGCCAGCTTGCGGTAGATGGTGCGTTCGGAGATGCCCAGTTCCGCGGCGGCGGCCTTCACCTTGCCGCCGTGCCGCTCGAGGCAGCGCTCGATGAGCTCGTCGCTGGCCTTGCGCATCGAAATGCCTTCCGGGATGCCCTCCGGGACGGCCTCGGGCTCGCCGGTCTGTTCTTCGATTTCTTCGACCCGGCTGTCCGCGTACTGCGGGCCGGGGTGTGGCAGGGCGTTCGCCGGGAGGGGCTGTGCGCCGCCGCCGGCCTCCACGACGGCCTTCAGCCGGTCCACCTCGCCCTTGAGGTCGAGGATGGCCTTGACGATCATCTGCTTGTCGCTGTCGGACATCCCGCCGGCGGGGGCGGGGCCGGCCGGCGCCGGGAGCATCGAGTCCTTTTCGTCCGGGAGGTAGCGCATCAGCGTCGCGGGGCCGATCTCGATGCGGTCGGAGGAGGGGGTGACGGGCCGCGACTCCAGCGCGGTGACCGTCTCCGCCACGTTTTTCAGCTGGCGGATGTTGCCCGGCCAGCGGTAGTCGGTCAGCAGGCCGATGGCGTCGTGGCTGAGGTTGACCTTGCAGAGGTTGTATTTTTCGGAGAAGTCCGAGGTGAACTTGCGGAAGAGCAGGTACACGTCGTCCTTGTTGCGCTCGCGCAGGGCGGGCATCCGGATCTGGACGCCGGTGAGGCGGTAGTAGAGGTCCTCGCGGAACCGGCCCATGCTCACGGCGTAGGCCAGGTTGACGTTGGTGGCCGCGATCACGCGGACGTCGGTCTTCTCCACCTTGGAGGAGCCCACTTTCATGAATTCGCCGTTCTGCAGCACGCGCAGCAGCAGCGCCTGCGTCTCGCGGGGCAGCTCGCCGATCTCGTCCAGGAAGAGGGTGCCGCCGTCGGCCTCCTCGAAATAGCCCTTCCGCTCGCCGATGGCGCCGGTGAAGGCCCCTTTCTCGTGGCCGAAGAGTTCGGCGTTGATGGTGCCCTCCGGGATGGCTCCGCAGTTGACCGCCAGGTACTTGCCGGTCCTGCGGCGGCTGTACTGGTGGATGATCTGGGGGAGGTTTTCCTTGCCCACGCCGCTCTCGCCCGTGATCAGGACGGTCAGGTCCGTGGGGGCCACCGCGACGGCGGTCTCCAGGGCGCGGTTCAGCGCGGCATCGTTTCCGATGATGTCGTATTTGTTCTTGAGTCGCTGGAGGTCTTGCATTTCCATAGCGAGCAAAGTTAAGGATTTTCTCGTATATTTGTGAACTGATATAAGCCAAAACAGATTTCAAATATGAGAAATTGCTTCAGATTCCTTCTCCTGTGCGCCGCGGTCGTGGCGGCCGCCTCCTGCGCGGCGTCCCGCGCCGAGCAGATGAAACTCGCCGAGCGCATCCAGTATTCCTGCAACCCCGGAGTGCTCGCGCTGGTGGGCGACAAGATTCCCGTGGACCTGTCCGTGACCTATCCGGACGGATATTTCCACCCCAAGGTCATCCTCGAGGTGACGCCGGTGCTGGTGTACGGCGGCCAGGAACAGGCCGGCCCCACCTTCACCTACCAGGGCGAGAAGGTGATGGACAATTTCAAGGTGATCCCGAGCGCCGGCGGCACCGTCCGCGAGCGTTTCTCCTTCGAATATGACGAGGGCGTCGAGCAAGCCTACCTCGAGCTCCGCTCCACCGCGACCTACAAGGACAAGGTCATCCCCATCCCCGCGGTCAAGGTGGCCGACGGCACCCAGGTGACGCAGCTGCTCGCCGACGCTTCCGGTACCTATAGTTATAAGAAGGACGACTACCAGGACGTGATCCGCAGCCAGGCCGAGGGCCAGGTGATGTACGACTACAACTCCGCCTCCATCCGGAACAGCGAGCTCCGCTCCGCGTCCGTGAAGGAGCTGCAGGCCGCTCTCGCCTCGATCGCCGAGGATCCGCGCTACACCGTCCGGGGCACCCAGATCGTGGCCTACGCCTCTCCCGAGGGCGGACAGGACTACAACGCCAAGCTCTCCGACCAGCGCGCCAGCTCCGCCCAGAAGGCCTGGAGCAAGGTAACCGGCGAGGATACGCCCGCGGACCTGCTGATCCGCAGCATCGGACAGGACTGGGACGGCTTCCGGGAGGCCGTCGAGGCGTCCGACATCGAGGACAAGGACCTGATCCTGCGCGTCCTGTCGATGTACAGCGACCCGGCCGTGCGCGAGCGGGAGATCCGCAACATGTCGCAGATCTACACCGAACTCAACAAGAAGGTGTTCCCCGAACTGCGCCGCGCCCGCTTCATCGCGGAGGTCGATTACCAGAACTACAGCGACGCCGAGCTGGAGGAACTCTCCCGCAACGCCATCGACGTGCTTGACGAGGAAGGCCTGCTGCGCGTCGCCTCCATCGCCGAGAAACCGGAGCGCAAGGCCGAGTTGTACCGCCGGGCCGTGGACAAGTTCGATTCCGACCGCGCCCGCTTCAACCTCGCCGCCCTCGCGCTCGACGACCAGCGTCCCGACGCCGCCGCGCGGGAACTGGACGCCATCAAGAACCCTGACGCCGACGTGACGAACGCCCGCGGCGTGGTGGAACTGCAGCGGGGCGACCGTGCGGCCGCTGCGGACCTGTTCCGCAAGGCCGGCACTCCGGAAGCCGAGGCCAACCTCGGCCTGATCGAGCTGCTGGACGGCAACTATGACGCCGCCGCCCGCCGCCTGCGGGGGACCAAGGGTATGAACGCCGCGCTCGCCAACCTGCTCGCCGGCCGCCTGGACGACGCATCCGACGCCATTACCTGCCAGTGCGCCAAGGCCGAGTACCTGCGCGCCGTGATCGCCGCCCGCAAGGGTGACGCCGCCGGGGTGAAGGCCCACCTGGACAATGTCCGGGAAAAGAACCCGCGCCTGTACGAACAGAGCCGTAAAGACGTGGAATTCGCGGACTTCCGTTAGTGAAAGCCGTCGGTTTTTTTGCGATTTGCATATTTTTGCGTATATTTGCAGCCCCCAAAAACTGGGGGCTTTTTATAACTTATTTATTAACAACAATTTATGCCAACTATTCAACAATTGGTTCGCAAAGGACGCGAGGTGATCGAAGTGAAGTCGAAATCTCGTGCGCTGGATGCTTGTCCTCAGAAGCGTGGCGTGTGTCTTCGTGTTTACACGACGACCCCTAAGAAGCCGAACTCCGCTATGCGTAAGGTAGCGCGTGTTCGCCTGACGAACGCCAAAGAGGTCAATGCCTACATTCCGGGCGAGGGCCACAACCTCCAGGAGCACTCCATCGTGCTCGTTCGCGGCGGTCGTGTCAAGGATCTCCCCGGTGTACGTTACCACATCCTCCGCGGTGCTTTGGATACTGCCGGCGTGGAAGGAAGGACCCAGTCCCGCTCCCTCTACGGCGCCAAGAGGCCGAAGTAATTGCCAAGGGATGGTTTCATTTTTTTAATTTTTCACAACCATGAGAAAAGCAAAGCCTAAGAAGAGGATTCTACTTCCTGATCCCAAGTATCACGACACGCAGGTCACCCGCTTCGTGAACAATCTGATGCTGCAGGGGAAGAAGAGTATCGCGTATTCTATTTTTTACGATGCCATTGATTTGGTAGGCGAGAAGGTGAAAGATTCTGACAAGGCTCCTCTGGATATTTGGAGGAAGGCGCTCGAGAACGTGACCCCGCAGATCGAGGTCAAGTCCCGCCGTATCGGCGGCGCCAACTTCCAGGTGCCCACCGAGTTGCGCCCGGAGCGGAAGATTTCTCTCTCCATGAAGAATATGATATCCTTCGCCCGCAAACGTTCCGGCCGCTCGATGGCTGAAAAACTCTGTGCCGAGATCATCGCTGCTTACAACAATGAAGGCGGTGCATTCAAACGCAAGGAAGACATGCACAGGATGGCCGAAGCCAACAAGGCGTTCGCCCATTTCCGCTTTTAATTGATGTTGTTCAGTCAGTCAGATGGCGAAAAGAGATCTTAAGTACACGCGCAACATCGGCATCATGGCGCACATCGATGCCGGCAAGACCACCACGTCCGAGCGCATCCTGTTCTACACCGGAAAGACCCACAAGATCGGTGAGGTCCACGAAGGTGCGGCAACGATGGACTGGATGGTGCAGGAGCAGGAGCGGGGTATCACCATCACTTCTGCCGCGACCACCGCGTTCTGGCACTACGGCGGAGAGACGTATCAGATCAACCTGATCGACACTCCGGGCCACGTGGACTTCACCGTGGAGGTCGAACGTTCGCTGCGTGTGCTGGACGGTACGATCGCGACGTTCTGCGCCGTCGGCCGCGTACAGCCTCAGTCCGAGACCGTATGGCGCCAGGCGGACAAGTACCGCGTGCCGAAGATCGCCTATGTGAACAAGATGGACCGGGTCGGTGCCGATTTCCTCGCCTGTGTCGAGGACATCCGGACCAAACTCGGTGCCAATGCCGTTCCCATCTGCCTCCCCATCGGGGCGGAGGAGAACTTTGAAGGCATTGTTGACCTGATCGGAATGAAGGCTATCCGCTACAAGAGCGGAGAAGAACTCGTGAACTATGAATTCGGGGACATCCCCGAGGACATGATGGACGCGGTCGCCTTCTGGAGGGACAAACTGATCGAGGCCGCCGCCGAGTGCGACGACGCCCTGATGGACAAGTTCTTCGAGGCCCCCGAATCCATCACGGAGGAGGAGATCATCGCGGCGCTCCGCAAGGGTACCATCTCGATGCAGGTCGTTCCGGCCTGCTGCGGTTCCTCCTTCAAGAACAAGGGTGTCCAGTTCCTGCTGGATGCCGTGATGCGCTACCTGCCGTCTCCGCTGGACATCGGCGCCACCAAGGCGACGAACCTGGCGAACGACAGCGAGGTGATGCTCCAGCCCTCCGCCAGCGAGCCGTTCTGCGGCCTGGTGTTCAAGATCGCGACGGATCCCTACGTGGGCCGGCTGGCCTACATCCGCGTGTATTCCGGACACCTCGACGCCGGTTCCTACGTGCTCAACGCCCGTTCCGGGAAGAAGGAGCGCGTGGCGCGCCTGTACCAGATGCACTCCAACCACCAGAACCCGATCGAGTTCGTGGAGGCCGGTGACATCTGTGCGGCCGTCGGCTTCAAGGAGCTCCGCACGGGCGATACGGTCTGTGCCGACAACCACCGCTACTCCCTCGAGTCGATGGAGTTCCCGGATCCGGTGATCGGCATTGCCGTGGAGCCGAAGACGCAGAAGGACCTCGACAAGCTGGGCGTCGCGCTCGGCAAGCTCGCCGAGGAGGACCCGACCTTTACCGTGAAGTCCGACCCGGAGACGGGCCAGACCGTCATCAGCGGCATGGGCGAGCTCCATCTCGACATCATCGTGGACCGTCTGCGCCGCGAGTTCGGCGTGGAGATCAACCAGGGCGCACCCCAGGTCAACTACAAGGAGGCGATCACCGCCAGCATCCAGCACCGCGAGGTGTTCAAGAAGCAGACGGGCGGCCGCGGCAAATTCGCGGACATCATCGTCGAGATCGGGCCCGCCGACGAAGGCGTGCAGGGTCTCCAGTTCGACAACCAGGTCAAGGGCGGCAACGTGCCGAAGGAATTCATCCCCTGCGTTCAGAAGGGATTCGAGTCCGCGATGGTCAACGGCGTCCTGGCCGGTTACGAGGTGCCTTCGCTGAAGGTCACCCTGCTGGACGGCTCCTTCCATCCCGTCGATTCCGACCAGCTCTCTTTCGAACTCGCCGCGCGCATGGCGTTCCGTCACGCCTGCCCGAAGTGCAAGCCTGTCCTGATGGAGCCCATCATGAACCTCGAGGTGGTAACGCCCGAGGACTACATGGGCGACATCGTCGGCGACCTCAACCGCCGCCGTGGACAGATTGTCGCGATGGACTCGACGACGAACGGCGCCCGCATCGTGAAGGCCTTCGTTCCGCTCTCCGAGCAGTTCGGTTACGTCACCGTGCTCCGCACCCTTTCTTCAGGCCGCGCCACCAGCACGATGTCGTTCGACCACTACGCCGAGGTCCCGCCCGCCATGGCCCGGGACATCATCGAGAAGAGCGGCTACCGGATGCCGTCTGACGACGAATAGTAATGATGAATCTAAAAAAGGAAATTTGATATGAGCCAGAAAATTAGAATCAAACTCAAGTCTTTCGACCACATGCTCGTGGACAAGTCCGCGACCAAGATCGTCGAGACCGTGAAGGCGACGGGTGCGAAGGTGAATGGTCCCATTCCCCTTCCCACCAACAAGAAGATCTTCACCGTGAACCGCTCCACCTTCGTGAACAAGAAGGCCCGCGAGCAGTTCGAGCTCGACTCCTATCGCAGGCTGCTCGACATCGACGAGTCCAACGCCAAGACGGTGGACGCCCTGATGAAGCTTGAACTCCCCTCCGGCGTGGAGGTCGAGATCAAGGTCTGAGCCTGATCGAAGCCTAGCACAGAGAAGACAATGCAGGATCGCCCGTCGTGGCGGTCCTGTGTTTTGGGTCCCTTAGCTCAGTTGGTTAGCAGCAGCTGACTCATAATCAGCGGGTCGCAGGTTCAAGTCCTGCAGGGACCACGTTTGAATATCAAGCACTTACGGTTAACGTAGGTGCTTATTCTTTTGTATAGGGGCGTGAAAAGGGCGTGATTTCAGCGTGTTTTAACCTCCATCAGTTGGGAGATAGGCATAATATCTGGACAACAAAAAAGGACGTCTCCCTATGCGGGTGGCGTCCTTTATCAATAGGAGATGTTTTTACCGTTACTGGACGGCAATCTGCTTGACTGTATCGGGCTGCTGGGCCTTCTCCTTCTTAGGGATATGGACGTTCAGCACTCCATTTTCCACCTTGGCTTCGATCTTCTCGGTCTCGGCATCCTCCGGCAGCAGGAGCGTCTGCTGGAACTTCTCGTAGGAGAATTCGCGGCGGAGGTACTTGCCGTGCTTCTTGCCCTCCTTGTTCTCGGACTTCTTCTCCATTTC
>Ga0310691_10006967_pt1 | contig 11923 bp, 8 predicted proteins | sample 176DNAGHGlowgp2_FD_203887 | JGI IMG/M metagenome (GOLD analysis project Ga0310691, IMG submission 203887) | Sheep rumen microbial communities from Palmerston North, Manawatu-Wanganui, New Zealand - 1766 DNA GHGlow gp2 (v2) (version 2) | ecosystem: Host-associated > Mammals > Digestive system >... | reverse complement strand
CGGCTGCCGAGGGCATCTACTACTCTAATAATCCCCAGCTGAAGCCCCTGCAAGCATTAATGCTTAATGTTGAAAGCTCAAAGCTCAATGTAGACCGCTCCAGCGGTCGTCCCGTGGTATTCATCTGCGGCGACTCCACGGTGAAGAATGAAGACAAGGCCGACCACACAGGCATGTGGGGCTGGGGCTCACTGGCCACCACCATCTTCGACACCTCGAAGATCACCGTCAGCAATCAGGCCATCGCAGGGCGCAGCACCCGCTCATACCTCAACGAAGGCCGTTGGGAGCGCATTTACGACACCCTGCAGCCAGGCGACTTCGTACTGTTGCAGTTTGGTCATAACGACATCGGCAACCTCACCGACGCGAAAGCCCGTGCCGTCATCGCCAGTGCCGAAGACACCTGCCACGTCTATCAGATAGAGGGCGACGGCCGCTATGAGCTCATCTACTCTTTCGGCTGGTACCTGAAGAAATTCATCGACGACGTACGTGAAAAAGGCGCCACCCCTATCCTACTCTCCCTCACACCGCGCAACGAGTGGCCTGACGGCAAGATTGAGCGTCGCAACGACAGCTATGGTCGCTGGTATCGGGAGGTTGTCGAGCAGACGGGCGTCAGCTTCATCGACGTCCACAACATCTCCGCCGACTTCCTCGACAAGAAATTCGCAGGCAAGGATCCCGAGAAGTGCAAACAAAAGGCCGCGGTATATTTCAACCACGACCATACGCACACCTCCTACCAAGGTGCCCTGATGAACGCCCGCAGTGTCGCCCGCGGCCTCAAAGCCTCAGCCTCCCCCCTCGCAGCGTACCTCAGGAAATAATGAACGACGTTCGTCGACGATCCGCCCACTGCCTTATTCACCTCCGGCGAGCGAATGAGAATTGGGCCTGCAGTGATGCAAGCCCAATTCTTTATTTATCTTATGGTTCCGCAGCCATCATGGAATCAGAATCGATCGAAACTTCTCTTGCCTGTGGCTTAGGTCCCCCATTATCTGGTGTATAATACATCTCCACATACTTGTAGGCTTTCTCAAACACCTCATTATCCTTGATCTTGTATTTCAACCAAAGGATGGTGCGAAGCATCTTGCGAACCTCGTTCTGACCAGTTACCGTCTTGAAGGCATTGCTGAAACGACGCACGATGCCTACCACCTGCGTATCGATATCATTCACCACATTCTCCACAACGATAGGTGTTTCGGGCGTCTTCACACTCTCGAAGAGTTCCGTCAAGGCGTCCTTAGCTTTCTTACGCTTATCCTCAGGCTGGTCCAGCTTCTGCTCCACCTCCAGCGTTTCCTTTGCCAGAGCCAACAGGTCCTTCAGGAACTGGATACTGTCTATCTGCTGTTGGCGCAACTTTTCTTGCAACTCCTTCAACTTCTGACTAAGCAGTTTGAACTCCTTCGAGCCAGCATGTTTCGGATTACCCAAGCGCAGCTTCAGCATCTTCTCAATCTCGATGATGGTGCGATTGCGTTTCTTATCGTCCTTGATACATTCTTCCAGCAGGCGGGTATCGCTAACTACCAAGTCCTCAATGCTCTCACCGATATCGATGGACACCACGTTCTCATGAATCAGTTCGATGGTCTTGGGGCCAAGAATAGTCCATATCAGATTACCAGAGCTATTTACAGGACGAATGCTCTCATATACCTGACTCAGCCATACATAGTCGTTCTTATACTGTAGCAGGTCTTCGTCGGGTGACACCACCTCCCAAGCCTTATTCAGACGGGTATAGTGGGCGCCAAACTGCGTCTTCACATTCTCATCCTTCAGTTTCTCCTGCGCATTCTGTAACCCTTGGAATCCTCCGATGGTTCTATCTATACCGGGGAAGAAGTCCAGACAGTCTTGTAACCAGCCAGGAATATGTTCCTTGATTTCCTTAATATTCGTGATGACAGTCTTCACCGACTCCTCATCGAAGCGCAGCGAATTGGCGTAGTTGTCGAATACGCCTACATAGTCCACAATCAGACCACACTTCTTCTGAGCCTCATACACACGATTGGTACGACATACGGCCTGCAACAGCGTATGATCCTTCATAGGCTTATCTAGATACATACATTGCAGAATAGGCGCATCAAATCCAGTCAGGAGCTTAGATGTCACTATCACAAACTTCAATGGCGAAAGCGGATCACGGAACTTATTCAATAGCTTTTCCTGCTGATCGTTGGTCAGTTTATACTCCTTATAGTCATCGCTCTTATCTCCACTGGTATGCATCACGATTGCTGTCTCGTCGCCACTCTCAGCCAGCATGGCATCAATCTCTTTCTTATAGGCCACGCAGCAGGCACGATTATACACCACCACCTGACATTTCAGTCCTGTGGGGCGCACATACTGGCGATAGTGCTTCACGATATGGTCGCATACTTCGTGGATGCGCTTTGGCGAAGTAAAGAAGGCTTCCACCTTGGTGCCCTTCGTCAGCTGGTCTTTCTCTTCTTCCGACAAGTTATAATCGTCAGCCATCTTGTCAAAAGCCTCTTGCAGATTCTTTTCGTCAAGATGCAGTTCTACAGGCACCTCCCTGAAGTTCAGTTCCAGCGTGGCACCATCGTCGATAGAGTCCTGGAAGGTATATTTCGACATATAGCCTCCTTCATCCTCGTCTGCGCCAAAACACTTGAAGGTATTCTTATCGCGTTTATTGATAGGTGTACCTGTCAGTCCAAAGAAGAAGGCATTGGGCAGTGCCAATCGCATACACTCTCCGAGGTCTCTTTCCTGTGTGCGATGGGCTTCGTCCACCAGCACGATGATATTCTCTCTAGCATTCAAAGCCTGCTGCACCTTACCAAACAGGAAGATGGTGGTGATCAAAATCTTACGCTGGTCTTTGGTGAAGAACTCCTTCAGTTCTTCGCGCGTATAGGCAAAATCCACATTCTCGATCTCTGAGCGTGTAAAGTCACCAGTAATCTGATCTCTCAGGTCGATACGGTCGTCCACGATGGCAACGGTAGGTGCATTCAGCTCCTGCATCTTCATCAGTTTCTGCGCAGCAAACACCATCAGCCACGATTTACCTGAGCCCTGGAAGTGCCATATCAAACCCTTTCTTGGGCCTAACCCCGTCTTGGTGCGAGCCATCACACGATTCACGATAGCCATACCACCATAATACTGCTGATAGCGGCACACCACCTTGATTTTCTTCGACGAGTCTTTCGTGGTGGTGAATACAGTAAAGAAGCGATAGATATCGAGCAGACGCAACGGATCAATCAGGCTCTTCAGATTGCGCTGCACATCCGTCAGCGTGCCGTGTTTTCTCTCCTCGTCAGCAAACCAAGGCCCCCATTTCGTCAGAGGTGCGCCTATACTACCATAATAGAGTTCCTTGCCCTCTGAGGCAAAACTGAGGATATTAGGCACAAACATCTCTGGTATCGACTTCTGATAGTCTATGATGTCCTTGGCTCCATCAGCCCAGGTGATGCTGGCATTGGTGGCCGTCTTCAGCTCACCAATCACCATCGGGATACCATTAATCAGCAGCACCACATCCAGACGCTTACCGCCTGAATACGAACTCTTCGGATATTCCCATTGATTAGTTACGACATAGGTATTATTCCTGGCAGCTGTCTCTGGGTTTGTATCGAAGAAGTTGATCGTCTTATGCTCACCATTCTTCCCGAAGGGGAAGCTATTCTCCTTAAAGAACAGATTCCGCAGGTTCTGATTGGCAGTGATGATATCCCCCGTCATACCTTGGAAGATCACGTCCTTCATCTTCTGAATCACAATCTGAGCCTCAGCCAGCGTGATATGGTTAATCTTGACCAATGCCTCTTGCAGCAGAGGCTCCACGATGACATCATTCTTCGCCTCGCGCAGTTCGTCTGCACCACAATACTCATAGCCAGCCTCCTTGGCCACTGCTATGCACATCTGCTCAGTTACATTGTCTTCGTTAAATGTCATATTATATATTACTGCTATAGGATTTGCTCTGCAAATAGAAACATACTGATTTTCAATCTCTTACGAAATTTACGGATTTAGTCTGCAAATAAAATCATCCATAATATGGAATGTATGACATATACTTCTTGGATGCAGTCTCAATATCAGCTGGTTTTATCAATCCAGCCTCTAAAGTATCTGAAATGATACGTGATGCGATAGAAGAATCATTTTTCGACAATTCGAACCTTTCCCGCAGAGATTGGTTATTTATTCTTTTTCCATCTTCATACACTAGGCAAGCATGCTGATAGCATGCTGAAATCTTCTCTTGTTTAGTCATATCTTTAAGACTTTTCTGCGGATACATGAAAACTCGTGTATGCTGCTCGCTCTTTGTAAACTTCACAGGAGGAAGATTCATTTCTTCAACAGCAGCAATAGCGCGGTCTATACCACTTCCACGACGTTCACAGATACCAAGTGTAAACATCATCTGGGCCAATTGTTCATTCCTTGACTGCGGTGGCAGGTCTATCAAGCGATTTATGTCATTAAGTGGAGCGCCTGCATTCGTTATGGAAATCCTATTAGAGAATATTTCAATAGTTACAGGCATCCCTGTAATACCAAAATCCTGATGCACCAAGGCATTTGCAACAAATTCTCGAATTGCGACTCGCGGGTATGTCGGAACATTTTCTCTTGTGACATCAATCATTTCTGTACTGGTATTACGCATAATATAATCCACCAGTCCTTCAAAGCCTACAACATACCCATAGGCTCCATGTTGTTCAAATTCTTGCTGACGATTATTTGCACCAATATATTTGCGTACTACGACCTCGTGACCAGCCATATTGGGGAAATCCTTAAGTTCGTTTGCAAACAATATTGCCCCAAGGTTAGTAATTGCCCAATTTGAACCAGTTTGTTTGCATAGGTGATAATCAGCTAGGCGCTCAATGATGGCATCTGTCGATTGTGGTACATTTTTATCCAATATTCGATATAGAGCATTATAATTGAGCATTTTCAGTACATCATCTTTTGTTAAACCATCTTTAGCCACCTGATCTTCGAATGTTATGCCTTGTGAAGTAGCAATCAAGGCTTTCACTTGATTTCTGGACATTTTTACCGTCTGCCCAGCAGAACGATGGTAAGAAGAATAAATATCTTTTCCACGAAGGTGGACAGGCTTATCATTTTGTTCTGGAATATAGACAAAAAGTAACGAGTGCCCTTCGAACTGCATCACAGCATGTTCTATGGGTATGGCATAAACCAGATTATTCTGCGCAATATTTCCTAACGTTTGTACAGTCTTATCTATTTCCTCTTTTGTCAAGTCAAAACAAGTACCATCATTATGTACACCATATACGAGCACACCTCCTCCTTTCATATTTGCAAAAGCGGAAATATGCTGTGCTAAGCGCTCCGTTTTGTCAGAGAGTCCACTCTTCCAATCCAGTTCGTTCAATTCTGAGGGAATTGGATAAAGGCTATCCTTTAGTATTTTTATTGCTTTTTCTTTCCAATCCATTTTTCATTCTATTTTGACAAAATATATTTTGTTTGCAAAGATAATCAATTCTCTTAAAATAACAAGTGACTTTCGTATTATATTTGTCTCAAATTAAATCTGGGAATTCTGAATAGCACCTTTTTGCATTGGTTTGTGCCAACGCATAGCCAACACTAGTAATTCTAAAAAAAGTTGGAATCTTATCAAACCATTCTTTTATTGTCTTAAGATTAGGATAAGTATTCCATATCTCAAAAAACTTGGATTTAGAGATGTTCATTAGTTGTTTATCTTTTGAATAAAGTTCAAAAATAGATTTTAGTTCTTTATGTTCTTTATATAAACTCGCTTGTTGAGCTATTGAAAATCGTAAATAGTCTGGTAAGAGTTCATTTTCAACCAACTCATCTAAATCGATGTCATTTGACTTCATTATCTCAATTACTTTCTTATGTTCCTCTGAATCCTTCTTAACACCAACACAAACATAGCCATCTATTAAACTTGAGTATATTTCCTCAAATTTATTGAAACTACCTGTTTGAATGACAACTGCTCCAAGCACACTCAGATGATCAATCCAATCATCCCCTTTGGGTAATTCTGTATAAAGCAATTTTGAGAAAAGTTCATCCATGAGTTGCAAACCTTCTTTAATATTTCCATTTCCGGAAATTACACCCCAGATAGCCGCTATACAAGTCAACGCACATAACGAATCATAATCTACTTGATCTACTATTTGAATAGCTTTATTAATTCCTGCATCAACTTTCATATCTTTCCCTTTTTCAATATGGCATACAAGCAATTGAGTAAGCATCTCCAAATCCTCGTCTCGAGAACTCTTCACTGCAGAGATTTTGGCATCTCTAAGCATAAATTGGAACTTAGGATCTGAAAACTCATTGACAACATTTTCAATTCTCGTGATTTTGGGAAACCATACTGACTCAAATTTGTCAATCCTTTGTTTACAAATGTCTTCTGAAACCTGAGTACAAAGATTTAAGGCTTGTGCCGTCACCTGTGTTGACACAGTAGTTGTAAAAGTAACAACATCAGGAAGCCCAGGACCCGTGATTGTAACATTATTTGTCTGATTCTCTATTATTGTTTGATTAGAGTTATCACCAATTAATTGGTTTTGTTTAGAATTATCTCCAGACTCTTGTTTTTGATTTGTTTTTGAAATGTCCATATTCATACTGTTTGCTTCTGTTCAGAGTTATCTCCAGCCTTTTGAGACTGAGAAATAACAGTCTCATCTATATATGTTTTAGGCTTCGCTGCCTGTTCTTGTTTTGAATTAATCCCTGCTTTCTGTTTCTGTGCGATTTTAGTTCTCGTTTTATACTTATAGGTACCTATACCTAAACACGAAAATATGAAAAGAATTATTCCAATAGCCCAGCCGTCGAATGCTATTTCTGGATTTAAAATATCTAAAATTGTCATATCCTATAGGTTTTCGTTAATGAGTGACTTGATGACTTTATCTATTGCGTCAATGGATTTGCGTAATTCAGAGATGGATTTATCAGCTTGTTCTGCGATGGCAAGAAACTTTATTTGTAATGCAAGAGGTGGAACAGGTATGGCAATCTTTGATAGTTTCTCTAAGGAAACATACGTTACCGTGGTCTTGTTTGTTATTCCCTTTATTATCTCTGCAAATTCTTGACTTTGAAACAACGAAACAAAGAATGCGGACTCTATATCATTTCCTTTGCATTGCTTTAGCCATGTAATCATTCCATCTTGGAAATAGAACTTATCCAAAGCCTTAACGATATAGCATTTCCCAATAGTTCCACGAGACGTAATGAGAATATCATCAGCCTTTGGTACTTGTCCCATTTCAAGTAGCTCATTATATCTTTGTTCTGTTATGGAAGTAGAATGTTCAAAAGCCCCATTCTCTATAAGGTCTATTATATCTGAGACCTTCAAAAAAGGGATGAGCCCATCAGAACAAAGTTCTTTAGCATATATTCTTTTACTCGATGACACCGTATAGAGTTCTTCAAGTCGTTTTAATTTCCATCCTTTTGGGTTGGTGATGGGATTACCAAACATCTCGACAAACCGCGATTTAACCATTTCTTCTGTGGCATCAATCATCTTGAGGTATGACTGCTTCACTTCGTATGCCGCCCATAGTTTTTCTGCCAAAACCTTTTGCTCTTCTATGGATGGAAGATCGAACTCATATTCTAGAAGCATTGCTGGGGACAAACGTTTAGACATCGTGCCATCTGCATTTGTGTTGGCATAGTCCCAAAAATTGATAGAATTCAAGATAAATGGGAGCAATTTACACATCGTATCATAATCTGTTTTTTCAGAACACAGATTCTTCTTGACTCTCAAGATAATCGAATCTCCAGACGTCAAGCCTGAGAAACGTGCTAAAGAGGCTCTTTGAAGATAAACGTTACGTCTTGCAATTAGGACATCACCCGCTTCAAATTTCTTTGTAGCTGTTGTTAACATCTTAGTGCTACCAAACCTCTTTATAACAGGTTCCGCTATATCATAATGTTCCAATCCCACAAATACATCAATTCCACAGTTTGAAGGATCTTTCTCTGTTACATTGATAATATCAGCTACATCACTTATCTTCATGCTCAATCATCTTTAGAAGTTCATCAATTGACTGATTCATAATATGCGTTGAATCCGCCCATACTCCTATACACTCGTCTGCATCCAAATCTTCTTCACCACTATTGTTTTTGACATAAAGGGCAATACTCAATTTGGCATTATTAGTCAGGATTTCATCTTGTGTGGCTACTTTCGCAAAGTTTTCAATATCTGTGAATGATTCATATGCAGACTTGATTTTCTCAATATGTTTTGGTTCGAGATAGCTTTCAGCATTCCTTCTGGTCACTTCTTCTTTGGCATTTATGAATAATACCTTATTACGTCTGTCACCTTTATTTGTCCTGCAAATAATGATACATGCATCCATGCAAGAATTAAAGAACAAATTCCTACCTATACCAATGACGCATTCAACAAGATCTGCTTCAACGAGTTTCTTTCTTAACTCAACTTCTTCTTTTCTAAACAAAACACCATGAGGAAAGAGTATAGCGCACCTTCCATTCTTTTCATCCATAGAGGCAAGAATATGTTGAAAGAATGCGTAATCTGCACGCCCCTGTGGAGGCACGCCTAAGAAATTTCGCCCATATTTATCATGAGCAAACATTTCCCTATTCCATGTTTTGATAGAATATGGAGGATTTGCAAGTACCACATTGAATTGTTGTACTCTTCCACCCTTTACGAAAGCTGGTCTTTGCAAAGTATCGTCATTCACAATCGAGAAATCATGAATGCCATGCAGATACAGATTCATGCGGGCAATGGCTGAGGTGCCTGCATTGATCTCCTGACCAAAGACCTTCACATCGCGCCATTCTTCACCTTTGTCTTTCAGGTACGTCAGACTCTTGATCAACATACCGCCAGAACCGCAAGTGGGATCGTAGATACTCTCATGAGGTTTTAATTGCAAGATCTCTGCCATCAGCTCTACCACCGTACGATTGGTGTAGAACTCCTGAGCTGTATGGCCTGCATCGTCGGCAAACTTGCCTATCAGGTATTCGTAGCCTGTACCCATCTCGTCAGCAGGGCAGGCTGCAAGACTCAGTGTGAGTTTGTTAAAGCTGTTGAGCAGATTGCGAATGATAGCATCTGGCATCTTGTTCTTATTAGTCCAAATGGCCTTGTCGCCAAAGATGCCTTCAAGACCACCTACTACCCTGCCGTCAATCTTCTTGCCCGGATTGGCTAATTCTATCTGACGGAAGGCATCTACAAGGGCCTGCCCGATGTTCTCCGTGGTATTGAACACCACATTCCAATGGGCTTCCATCGGAATCTGGATGGGAGAATCCTGCATCATCATATCCGCAAACTCCTTACCACCCTCCTGCTCGTAGCCAGCGTATTCCTCATCGCGAACGTCGCAGATGCGCTTGAAGAACACCAAGGGGAAGATATAGTCCTTGTAGGCTGCTGCATCTATCTGACCACGAAGGTCAACGGCTGCTTGCCAAAGGTAGCGTTCCAGTTCGTCGAGTGTTATCTGTTGCGTCATACGGCCTCACAATTTAAGATTTCACGGAATCTCTTCTCTGCCTCCTGCATGTGCTGATAGGCAGCCTTAAACTCTGCCAAGACTTCCGAATAGGGCTTTGTTTCTTCCTTGTGATATGTTACGTATTTATTAGGAGAGAGATCATACCCCTTCTGGGCTATCTGCTCGATGGTGACCACGATGCTCTTGTCTTCCTCTTCGTCGTAAGCGGTATAGAGGCGATAGAGCTCATCTACATCGTCATCGCTCAGGATATTCTGAGCTCGCTGTGGTGTCAGTATCTTCGAGCCGTCAATCATCAGCACTTTGCCTTTGTGAGCCGCTGGCTTCTGATCTCTGAGGATAAAGAGACAGGGAGAAAGACCAGTGCCATAGAAGAGCTTATCGCCCAGGGTAATGATGGCCTCTACATAGTCGTGCTTCACCAACTCCTCACGAATACGACCTTCTTCATTGCCTCGGAAGAGAACGCCCTGAGGCAACACGACTGCCATGCGACCTGTGAGACTACGCATACTGGCAACCATGTGCTGAAGCCAAGCGTAGTCGCCGATAGTCTCAGGAGGCGTGCCCCATAGGTTTCGCCCATAGCGATCTGTCTTCCATGCTTCTGCGCCCCAGTTTTTGAGTGAGAATGGGGGATTCGCAATCACGCAATCGAAATGGGCCAGATGATCGTTAGCAAGAATCTTCGGATCGCGCAAGGTGTCGCCACACATGATGTTGAAATCGTTGGCACCATGCAGGAAGAGGTTCATCTTGGCCACTGCCGCATTGGTGACATTCTTCTCTTGTCCGAAGATAGCGCCACAGCACTGCTCATCGTTCTTCATGTGGTGAACAGCCTCTATCAGCATACCACCAGAACCGCAGGCAGGGTCATAGACTGTCTCGCCTGGTTGGGGATCGAGAATACGCACCAGGAGTTTGACTACCGAACGAGGGGTGTAGAACTCACCAGCCTTGGCTTTCGAGAGGTCGGCAAACTTCTTCAGCAGCATCTCATAGGCATCGCCCATCAAGTCGGCAGCATAGTCGCCATTACCCAGGCGTCGCTTGCTCATGTGCTCTATCAGGTCTCGCAGCTTCTCATCGCTGAACACATTCTTATTGCTCCAGTTAGCAGTAGAGAACACACTCAGCACACCATAGAGTGTCATGGGATTAGCCAACTCTATCTGGCGCATGGCTCCGATAATAGCGCTGCCAATATCCGAGGTGCGCTGGCGCACATCATCCCAATGACATCCCTCAGGTATCACAAAGCGGTGTTGTTCTGGCAATGCAGCAAACTCTTCATCGCCATCAGAGAGTTCCAAAGCAGCCTTCGTCTCTTCATCATACACATCGCTGATGCGCTTGAAGTAAAGCAAAGGCGTGATATATTCTTTAAAGGCATCCTGCGACACTGGGCCACGGAGAATGTTACAAGCCTCATACAAGAAGTTGTATAACTCCTTGCTTGAGCCTATCTCCTCAGCATCCTTAGCAGCCTTTACTGGTTTCTTCGCCATCATAAACTATTTATAGTTTCTAACCTGCAAAGGTAGCGGAAATATTTCATATTTCCAAAACTTTGCTGCTAATTTTTCCATTAAATAACAACTTCCATCCCAATATGGTCACTCATCAGCATATTCAGGAAAAGACACATGTACCTTTGCACCGCAAACCCTGAATATGATTGAACGGCTTTCCGCGGAGCCTATTCAACAAAAACAAGGGTTAAGAGAGAATCATTCAACTTCTGCCAGGGATAAGGATTAAGGTACCCAACAGGCATTCAACCTATGGCAGGGTTAAGGTAAAAACCATTCCGCTCGGCTTTGCCGCTTCGCTTGCGAAGAACTTTTTCTAGGGTCACTCCCAAATCCATGCGTATGCGCAAAATCATACTCGACCACGACCAGCGCAAAAAGGCTGCGATCCAGCGAGGGTAGAGCGATGCTCGCTTAATCATATAATAATCCCCAGCCATTCGGCTGGGGATTATTTTTTCTGTCATCCCGAGCGTAGTCGAGGGATCTCATGAGATCTCTCCATGCGCCTACGCTTAGTCGAGATGACAATGGAAAATGTGCAAGCTAATTCTCCACACTCGAACTAGTTGAAAAATGGCTTAAGCCGTCACCATGTGACCTTTCCTCCTGACTATCAACTTGTTAAGTGGTGACGGCTTGCCTTTTGAGCCATCACCCTGCCTTCACCACACATCGTTTTTCAAATAAAATTACCATATCTGCGCCTCCTTCAGATAGTCCTTTCAATGAGTTCCCACCATGGGAATAGTTTGTTCCCATTATGGGAACTCCTAT
>Ga0310691_10006966_pt1 | contig 11925 bp, 9 predicted proteins | sample 176DNAGHGlowgp2_FD_203887 | JGI IMG/M metagenome (GOLD analysis project Ga0310691, IMG submission 203887) | Sheep rumen microbial communities from Palmerston North, Manawatu-Wanganui, New Zealand - 1766 DNA GHGlow gp2 (v2) (version 2) | ecosystem: Host-associated > Mammals > Digestive system >... | reverse complement strand
GTCCCAATCTTCAGGGATCTTAAATTTCTCCTGTAAGATACCGGGAGAAACGATGGCGACATCATTTACCAGTTCTGCTTCCGTACAGTAAGGAAGCAAGTCGGTGTACTTGGATGAGCCCGCCTCTTCTTTGCCGATATAGTATACATCAGGCTCTAATTCGCTGATCTTTCCAGCATTGGTCTTGGTTTTGCTGATCAAATAAGCAAACATATCCATTCCCATTGTAAATCCTCCTATTCCGGACATATTTAATTGTCCTCCATGCGTGAATTATAGTTACAATCTTAATATGTGTTATTTTTCCTCAAATAAAAAAGGCCCGTAAAACGAGCCTTTTAACTAATCGTCCTGTCAGATAAAAAATGACATTATGAGCAGGCCTGTACCGATTGCGGGAGCCCACTCCTGAAGTATCGTGATCCATCCGGATGATACTTCCACATCATACTCCCCTGTCGTGATAACAGCCCAGGAGAGGCCGATTACGGCGTCCCACACGATAAGCGCAAGGTACGATAAAAATGTACCAGTATGCGCAAAATGAAATAACGATATGACGGCCAACACGATGCTCACAAGCAGCTCTATCGCTGCTACCTTATAATTTAATTTTGCATTATCCATATAATGCTCCTTTCTGCCCTTTTGGGCTTTAAAATAATTTGGTCTTAATTAGTGCCATCAGAAGTGTGAATACCGCTACTGCGGTTCCTGCTACCTGAAAGAACCTTATAAAGAGGTAATACCTCTTAAACTCCTTTTTGCCAGTTCTCATGAACACAACATGATATATGAACATGATAAACTGGTATACTATGGCTTCTACGGACAGCATTGTTCCGGAGCCCCTTAGTGCTTTGATGGCGACAAGAAACAATATTATTTCTACTATCGCCAAAGAAAACGAGGTGTCTTTCGTTTTCCTCATTGTTTCCTTATCCATTTTGGATCCTCCTAATTTGCAGGGAATTATATCCCATGTTATTATCTCAAAACAAGACGATATGAAGTTTTAAGTCCTCCATATCGTCAGTTTTAAAATACAATGATATTATGTGAGATTTTTTAAATGATTAAAATCCGATCTGGAAAGCATCAGAACGAAAAGTCTATGAATACTCTTCCGTTTTCCTCCTTAAGCCTTCCTTTTCCGTCATAAGCTTTACCGCTTTTGGATGTAAGGCCGAGGATGGGAATGGTTTTTCCGGCAAGGAGGCTCTCACATTCGTTATCGGTAAGATACCGTCCCCTGAAGACACGGTCAAAGCTGACCTGCCTTCTTCTCCATGTTCCGGAGTAAGTCTCAGATGGCGAACCGCCGAACCCGGACATTTCAATCTCGACCGTCCTTTTCCCGCCCTTGTCTACTTCGGCAAGTTTGATGTTTGGATCATAAGTCCCGCCATCTTTCTTTTTAATGCCTTTAAGCGATACTTCTTCGCCGTTACAGAGCATTTCGCATTCCTTATCGGTAAGCATATGCCCTCTCCAGTTCTTAGGAAATTTCACTTCCCTGCCATTCCAAGTGCCGCTGTATTCCTCCGAACCGCTGCCACTCTTTGCTTTATCTGCTCCTTCGGCAAGGCCTGTCGTCTCATATACGAGGTAAATATCGCCCCGGCTGTTCGTCTTTTCGGCAAGACAGCCTGTGACAGCATATGTTTTCCCTTTCTGTGATTTTAGTCCGTGGACTTCAACGCTTCCGCCGTTAAAGAGTATCCTGCATTCTTCGTCCGTGAAGATATGTCCTCTGAATTCACGGTTGAAACTGTATTCCTTTCCTTTCCAGACACCGCTGTAACGCTTATTGTCTTCTGTCTCGGCAAACCTCACAAGATTTGCTCCCACATACTTATGTCCGTTATATTCAAGGTCTGCAAGGGCGACCACGGCTCCGTAAGTGCTTCCGTCCGGCTTCGTCACAGTCAGTTCCAATTTCTCCCCGTTACAGAGTTTTACGCATTCTTCCTCTGAAAATACATACCCGGCCCATTTCTTCTTGAAGGAAACTTCCCTGCCATGCCATGTTCCGGTGTATTTATCATCATTAACGGTCTGCTCTGTAAGGACGGAACCGGTCTTCTCAAAGCCGACAAACCTGCTCCCGTTAAACTCCTGATTAGTAAGCTTTCCGGTCACGCTGTAAATGCCGCCGCTCATCTGCACACCCTCTATGGTGATCTCCTCGCCGTTACAGAGCCTTGCACACTCCTCATCCGTGAAATGATGTCCGCTCCAATCCCTGTTAAAAGATACTTCGGTTCCGTTCCAGTTCCCGGTGTATTTATCCTTTGCAGCATTCTTCCCGTCTATTCCGAGCGTCTGGCGCATCACCTTGCCGTTTTTCATCATCGTCGCTATGTCCTCAATGACTAACTGACGGACTTTTGCAAGGCATTCAGCAGGGTTTGCCCTGCCTTTTTCGATGTCCTTCATTTCGGCCATGACTTTCTCCGTCATGTCAAGGGAGCCTATGTGGGTACCGGGGAGGAGGAGGTAACTCATATTGCCGTACTGTGTCATGGAGATAACGCCCTTCTTTTCCTTAAGGAGAGGGAACTTGACCTTCTCATTGGTTATGTCAGCATATGTGCTCGTCCTTGTCGCACCAGTGCCCACATCCCTTTTCTCAAGCTGCTTCATCAGCCATTTCATAGTAGGTTTGGGCGGCCTCTTTGCAAATCCTTCATAGACGAAAGGCTTTGCTATGGTTCCAAGCCCTTTTGCGTTGCTGTTTTCGTCTTCCTCTGCCTCATCGTCATAGACCGCTTTCCATCCCTGCTTCTTCGGGATGTTGCAGACGCCCTTGAATTTAGGATAATCCTTCACATGGCCTTTCTGCTGCTCATATTCGTAATCCTCGGCAAGTGTCGCAAGGTAGTTCTTGGCAAGTATCTCGTAGATATAGGGAGCGATAGGACCGTACTTCTGCTTGAGTGCGTCAAGCGATGCAGGCACTTTAGGCCCCGGTCTGTTTGCTCCGTGTGCGCCGCCTTCTTTTACATGTGTCTTTCTTTTGACACGGTGGGTAAGAAGTGCCGGATCCACATTTACGACAGCAGCTATATCATCAACGAGCGGGAGCAGTTCATTAAACTGTTCCTCTGTGATCTCTTTGTCCTCTGTTCGTGGATACGAGACAACCTGGTTCTCATACATCTTCTGATAAGTGTTCAGAACATCATCCGCCTTATACCCTTTGGCTGCGAGCCTTGAAGAAAGCGCTGCGAGATCAAGCATCTTAGGCGGCGGCGTGTTCTTCATCCCGGTAGAGTCCATCACCACCCCACTGTCATGGTACGGCTGGGGGACTTTGGATTTATCGGGGAACTGAGGCTCATCGGGATTGGTATACATTACCCCGTTCTCGTCCCTGAAACGGTTCTGATAATATGGTATCTTTTTGTATTCGTTATATGCTTTAAGCCCGTCACCGACTATCTGTATCATCGCGGATTTAAGCCTTCCCTGCCTGAGCACTGACTTACCGTCGCCGCAGAGCGTGGCTATCCTTGTGAACTGCATGGACATATAGTCCCATTTTGCACGGTATAAGGCTTTTATGTAGTCCGCGTCCTTTGCCATGCTGATGAGCTGCTTCCTGCCGATAAACGCCTTCTGTATGGATTTCTCCGACTCATCAGCAAAGTACATCCTTGTCCATTTAGCGGGCTTAAGCCGCAGTCCCGACAATATTTCCCATGCAAGGAGTTCTCCTTCACCCGAAGGGTCATCATCTGTTGCGATACATATCTCTTCGCAGCCGTCAAGCCCATCTTTTATGGCTTTTAAGACATCCTTTGCGTCCTTTTTCATCTCATAAGCCCACTTGAAATCATTCTCATTCCACGGAAGCTGTTTCAGATCCCACCATTTGTATTTCTGTACAAGTTCTGGGGCTACCTGTCCGTCAGGCTTCTTCATTTCATAAAGATGCCCTCTTGATGCCACAATGGTATATTGTTCGCCGTTATAACTTCCTTTTCCATTGGAAGACGCACCGAGGGCCTTTATGAAGTTCCTCATGGCTGAGGGCTTTTCCGTCAGTATCCCTATCATTTTCTACTCCTCTATTTTTAAGACCTTTTTGATCGTGCTTCTCAGATAATTACGCACATCCCTGTTCTCGCTCGTCTCCTGACCGGTTTCATCGATATACATAAGGTATTTGATGTAGTATTCAGGATCCCTTTCAAGGCATTCGTCGATCACTTCCTTTGTCAGATGCACATTGGCGAAAGCTCTCTTGGCTTTGGGCGGCAATGTATCGAATACCTCAAACATCTCTTCATACTCCTTGTAACTCATCCTTATCTTGTCCATTTATCTGCCTCCTTTGCTCCACAATGAGTCCTGTCCGGCTTCAATAGCCTTTTCGTATAAATTACCTTTGCTGTCTGTGGCTTTGATGCAGTCAACTTCTATATCCACATCAAAAGACCGCACTTTATCTTCATCCCCGTAATCAATCCTGAAGTATGTGACAAGGGGAGAAAGAGTCTCTTTTCCCGGGCTTACGGGCGGGATATAGTAATAATATCCCCTCATATCCTCCGGATACTCCGTGTCTGTTACATCTATGTACATCCAGCCTCCCGGAAGATGATCCGCGAAGTATTCCGTATCATCCTTATCCCCGGCTGCCTTTTTGTACTTGTAATACCTTGTGCCGTCTTTATCATAGGCATCCTCGCGGACGGTGCCTGATATGTAAATGGCATCTTCTATCCCGCTGTCGGAGAATTTAAGGCGTATCCGGACGAAACAGGGGACTTCCCCGGTGTTTTTTACCGAAGCTGTCTTCTTGAAATACGAGACCACTTCCCTGCTCTCAGGAAGAACGGTTTCGCTCACGAGTTCTGCCTGTGCCTTTGCCCTGATATACCTGTTTTTCTCCGTGGCAGGGTTTACGACTGCGAATACGACTATCACCGCAGCTATGCCTATTATGATGACATTGGCCAGTATCAGTTTTAACAGTTTGTTGCTGTTTATCTCCACCGCAGCGCTCCTTTTTATGTCTTATGTGTATATTATAGGTATTTTTCTTTCAAATAAAAATCCGTGGGAGACTTCTGTGCTGAAAAGAAAAATCCCGGACTGACCGGGACTTTCCTTGTATATGGGGTATCACACCTTGTTCCAGGCGCTTCCTTCATCAATAGCCTTGAATGGAAGCCTCATCATCCTTTCAACTGTCTCCCTGTTATTCAGGTAGGCTGAAAGCGATGACTCCATCTTTGAAACAATCTCGTTCAGGGCGAGATAGACATCGATGGCGGTCCCTTCACCTGCGTGTGCAGCGGCTATCTTTTCAGTAAGGTCTTTGGGAAGGAAAGTGTACTGCGACCTGATCTCAAGCAGGACATTGCCGACATCTGAAATGTCTATGTTGCCGAGCTGTTCGATCAGTTCCTCAGTCTCCTTGAAAAGACTTCCGATATTTCCGAACTCTTCCCTGATCTTCTCCATGCACGCATCGCCCTTGTGGGCTATGTTCACGCTCTTGCCGGCAGTGAACTCCACGCCGTCTGCATTGAAGAAGCAGCTTACTCTTACGCTTGAGTTGCCTACATCAGAGGATATAAGCCTTACTCCTGCCTTGAGCTCCTCTACAGACTTCCCTGCGTCATTCAGGCTGAGTCTTAACGATTCCTCCATCATCTCATCATTGATGAGGTAGCGTGCGGTAAGGTATTCATTCGATACCTGCCCGCCTGCATAGGTGTAATCGGGATGGTCTTTGGCGAGTTCTTCTTCAAGGCACTCTATGAGACCTCTCATCGGCAGCGGCACATAAGCCTGTGAATGCATTGCCATTACCTTGCCCCATCTTTCAAGCACCTTGCAGCGCTCTCCGTTTAACGTAAAATCCCTTGTGAGCCTTTCCACCTTCTCATAAAGGGGCAGGACTCCTTTCTGTGGCTTCTTTTCAAACCTTGTCATCGTTGCACAGTCATCACCTGCCCTCTGGCACATGCCCGGATAGGCAAGGGGTGATGTGGGGATGGTCCTCATCGAGGTTTCTCCGGGGATGACAAGGAAGATACCGTTTCCTTTTTCAAGGCATTCAAGCACTGCCTCGTCTTCGAGGTCTACGGGCTTTACCTTGTACGGGATACCTCCCTTTTTGAATCCAAGTTCTTCATTAAGCACTTCCCAGATGATCGGAGTTTCCGGATCGATGGCGATCGCAGCACAGTCTGCGATGACGGGCTCATGCCATTTGTCATCCTCAAGTGAATCAAGATAAGCTGCAAGGTCTTCCTTTTCCGAAAGTTCCCTTTCTTCAAATTCTTTCAAGTATTTCATATGATCCTCCTATAAACCGTAACCTTTGTAGATTTTTTCGAGGTTACTTTTTCTGTCGAGCCGTCCGTACATATCGTAAAGTGCGGCTGCTAAAACTTTTATCCATTCTTTCATCAGCCTGTCATTATGGACAGTAAGGAATGAACGGATCTTTGAATCTGAAGCCTTTCTGTCGGCTTCTTCATTAAGGGTGTCCTTTATGAGGAAGTAAAACCTGTTCATTTCCAGTTTAAGGACATTCTCTTCATACGGCTGATGCGTTTTCTCGACATGTTCCTGATTAAGAACGCCGTCTAAATACGCAAGGCACAGACTGGTTATGAGGCTGTTTTCAGCCGTATCATTATTAGGACATAGTGCTCTGCATCTCTGCATCTGATCTTCCCAAAAGGAATCTTCATCAAGAGTCTTGCTTTCAACCATCAGCCCTTCTTTAACAATGGAAAAGAGTTCTCCATATTTCTTAAAGAATGCTGAATCTTTTCCAGTTTTCATAGTGATACCTCCTTCCTCTGAGCGTCCGACTTAATGATATATACATTATGAGGGATTTTTCTTACAATGAAAAAAGGACCGCTTAGCGATCCTTTTTACTGATACCGGCCAGATGGTCAGAAATCATACTTGAATACTTTCACCCCGTTTATCTTGGAGTTTAAGAGTTTGTCACTCGCCTTTGCCTCCCCGTCTGCTATCCTGAATGAATCCTTGTCCGTTCCATACATCTTGTAGGTGTATATCATGTTCCCGTTTTCATCAGCATAGCCAGGCAGTATCCTGTAGAATTCCTTCCTTGCACTTTCGTTTTCAAATGTCACGAGCATCTTTGCTGCATACTTGGGGCATACGCCCATCTCTTTGACGATGAACTTTATCTCCTGTCCTTCTTCACGGTCATCCGTGGCAACTCTTCCGTCGATGACTACTATGTTGTTCTCCGAGATTAAATCCTTGCATCTCCTGAATGCTTCCGAGAAACAGCATACGGGGATCGAACCGCTGGCATCTTCAAGAGTAAAGAACGCCATTGCTTTTCCGCCGCTTTTTGTAGTCAGGTTCCTTAAGTTGGTTATGATGCCCGCGATCCGGCAGTTCCCGAGTTCCACATCGCTTATCCTTGTGACACCGTTGTTGTATACATGCTTGTATGAGTCCATAGGGTGCCTTGTGATGAATGAGCCGAGGAGTTTTACTTCCTCACCTAAAAGCACATCATCAAGGTAGTCCATGTCTTCGGGAAGGACTATGTTCTGCAGTTCAAAAAGCGCTGCACTCCTTGCGGATTCCGCATTGTCCTTCTTCCTTTCACCGTTGGACTTGTCAGCAAGTATCTTTTCCTTTGATGTTATGATATCGACATACCCCTGAGCCTCCGTAAGAAGGTCGAGAAGGTCCTGCCTGTTCTTGTGGAAGAAATCAAAGGCACCGCATTTGATCAGCTTTTCGATATTGCTCTTTCCTATGCGGCATCTGTAAAGAAAATCCGGAAACGACTTGAACTTCCCGCCATTCTTTCTTTCCTTTACTATCTCCTCTGCTTTTGCAGAAGGGAATGACTTGATGTTCCCCAGCCCGTATATGATGCTGTCATGCTCAATGTTGAATTTGGTATCAGCCTTGTTAATGTCAGGGACTGTTACCTTAAGACCCATGTTCTTGCACTCCGTAAGAAGTGCAGGAATCTTCTCGATCTTCGCATTATTGAGCACTGCACACATATATTCAGCGGGATAATGATACTTGAGGTAAGCGGTGATATAGGCTACATAGGCATAAGCCGCTGCGTGGGACTTGTTGAATGCATATTTTGCAAAGTTCACAAGTGAGTTCCACAGCTTTTCAGCATTTTCAGCGCTTCCGCCGGTAGTCCTTACGATACCGTTTATGAAATCCTCTTTGTATCCGAGGAACTGTTCCACCTTCTTCTTGCTCATGGCTTTCCTTATGATATCAGCTTCGCCGAGGGTGAATCCGGCACACCTGTGGCAGATATCCATAAGCTGTTCCTGATATATGGGATAGCCGTATGTCTTTGAGAGTATATCCTCAAGCTGGGGGATAAGGTAATCGGGCTTTGTACGTCCATGCTTGTTGTTTATGATATTCGGTATGGACTCCATAGGACCCGGGCGGTATGCAGCAACGAGAAGGATGATGTCTTCAAATGTCTCCGGCCTGAAATCCTTCAACATCCTCTTCATTCCATCTGACTCAAACTGGAATACCGAACCTGTCTTTCCTTTTGAGAATATCTCGCTGAATACTTCGTCTTCAAACGGCAGATGGTCTGCATCTATCGTTATCCCTCTCGTATTCTTTACCCTCCTGAGGCATTCGGTGATGACGTCAAGGTTTATCAGTCCGAGGAAGTCCATCTTTAAAAGTCCCATGTCCTTCTCAGCCTGTTCCTTGTCACACTGTACTGCCCACTGTTCCTTTTCGGGGTCATATATGAGCGGGACATAATCCTTAAGGGGCTCGCCGTCCCCGATGATCACGCCTGCAGCATGTATGCCCGTATTGGTTATTATCTTTTCCGTAGCAAGAGCCTTGTCAAGTATGTCCTTTGCATGGGGCTCATCAGCGAATTTATCCCTTAACTCCGCTTCGTACTCCGAGAGCACAAGGTCGGGGTTCTGGGGGAGTGACTTGGACATTGCATCGGCAAGCGCCGTCAGCTCCTTTATCTCGCCCGGGTGTGTATCCTTTGCATCGTTTCCGTAATAGTAATAACCGAGTGTCCTTGTGACATTACGGATCGAAGCCTTGGCCTTCTGTGTCGTAAGGGTACAGATACTTGCCACGCTCTCGCTTCCGTATTTCCGCTTTACATACTCGATGGTAGCACCTCTGACCTCTTTTGAAAGGTCGGTGTCTATATCGGGCATTGATACCCTGTCCTTATTAAGGAAACGCTCGAATATGAGCCCGTATTTCAAGGGGTCTATCTCGGTAATGCCGAGAAGATAACATACAAGGCTTCCTGCTGCCGAACCACGGCCAGGTCCTATTCCGTACCCTATGCCGTTAGGATCGATATCCTTTGCATACTGCCTTGCATACCCTATGAAATCCGCTACGATGAGCAGGTAATCGGCGTATCCGAGGTTTGATATGACTTCAAGTTCATAGTCCATCCTCTTCTCATACTCTTTAGTGAAATTCTCCCTTCCGAGTATCTTTGTAACGCCTTCCCTTGCCTTCTTCCTTAAGAGCGCCTTTGTATCTTCGACCACATTGCCCTTATCGTCAATGAAACGGGGGTAATGCGAAGCCTCAGGGAATACGACACGGCACATCTGCCCTATCTTCTTATCTCCCTCTATGGCTTTCTGTGATACATCAGCTGGGAATATCCCTTTAAGGCTCTCAAAGAGTTCCTGTTCGTTCTTTATGTAGTATTCGCCGTCCCATTCATGGGTGTCAAGGCGCTTTTCAGCATCCATTGACATGATGAACGAGTATTTCTCGGCATCATTTTTGTCAAGCACCCTTGCAAGCTGTCCCGCTGCCACATTGAAGTTCCCTCTTTTTGCTGTATCGCAAAGAGATGGCATCACGATGTTTTCCTCCGGATCGCCGTGATAAGAAAGTTCGATGAAGAAATTCTCATTTCCGACTATGCTCCTGAGTTTTTCGGCAACTTCAAGCATCTTGTCCTGCAGGTTCTCCTTCGGGATGATGCCTGCCTTTATGCCGTCGATCTTTTCCTTTAACTGCGAGTACTGCTTGTGCGAGGAAGATATCTGCCTTACATATCCGTTTATGACAGAAACCTCTCTTTTAAGCTTTTTGATGGCGTTTACGACCGATGGCAGCTTTTCCGCAGCCTCCTTCGTCTCCGCCTCTTCCGCTTTTATCTTTGCTTCCTCTGCAGCACGCTTATCCTCGCTGATAACGGAAAGCCCAGTGTAGCGCTTGCTGTAGGTCTTCTTTGACAGTGCGTCGAGCTTCTTCTTTTCTGCTTCAAGCTCCTCGATCTTTTCTGTTTTTTCCGCGATGAGCTTCATGTTATGGAGATAACCGGGATCTTCGGGGTTGTTATAAGCAGAAAGCTTCTTTTCAAGCACGCTTACTTCATTATATATCTTTTCATTATTGAACATTATGGATGCGAGGACGCCCCTTGTTCCGCCTGTGAGGACTACGATGTCCTTACTGTATTCCTTAAGGATGTCATAGTCGATCGGCGGCATCAGTTTGTCACCGTTTTCCATCTTTTCATACGCCTTATATATGATACGGCAGATATTCTTATATCCGTCGTATGACTTTGCAAGCAGGACGATATCCGATTCCTGCATCCCCGGTTCTGCTCTGAACCTTAATGTGATTCCGGGGATACCGTTTATCTTTTCCTTTTTGCATACCGTCATGAATTCTATCAGGCCTGTCGCTGCATACAGATCGGTCAGTGTCACTGAATCAGCTCCGGCCTCCTTTGCTTTTTCAACTATCTCCTTTACGGTAAGGGTTGAATTTTTGAGTGAATGCTGTGAATGTATATCCACTGCAGTGAAATTATCCATATTAAATCCTCCTATAAATCACGCCTGCGCGTCACCTTAAGGATGTGAACACCTCATAAAGTGCCGGGAACATCGTAAAGACGAGCATCGGCATAAACTGCAATAAAGTTATAGGTATCAGTATGGTATTGGTCATCTTATCGCTTCTCTCCCTCATGCTCAGTACATAGGACTGCTTTATGTCCTTGTTGAGCCTTACGACGAGTTCTGTTATGGGAACGCCCCTGCGGTATGCAGTAACGATATTCATTACAAAATCGGATAACAGATCAACATCATACTTTTCAGCCGTTTTTGAAATAGCCTCATCCCATCTTTCCGCACCTATGTGCATCGAACTGAACGCATCCCTGAACTCTCCTGCAAGAAGCATGTCATCGCCTAACTTGCTGCAGAGAAGGTATATCGCCTGCTCGGGCTCAAGCCCTGCCTGCAGTTCGGACTGCAGAAGGTCTAAGAACCTCGGCAGTTCCTCTGTGATCTTTAAGCGCTTTTCTTCTGCTTCCTTGTTCATCTTTATCTGCTTGTAATACAGCAGCGTAAAGAATATGCCAAGACCTGCCGGCACGAACAGGATGGTAGTGAAAAGTGCCATCACGATGCACAGGAAACCAAGGATTATGCTGTACAGGAAGTTTATTATCACTCCATGCACATCAGGCTTGGTCTTTGTTATGTCACAGTTCCTTAAATACTGGTCAACCTTTATGCCAAGGCTTGCTGCCACTTCATCCTCGTCCTTGCCGCTGAAGAATATCTCATACATTCTTTCGCTGAACTTGTAGAAGAGCCAGTCATCCTTGCCTTCGCTGCTTAAAGAACGTCTCCTGCTCCCGAGCTCATAAGCGATAACGCCTATGAACAGCACTATGAGGAACAGGGCGAAGAATACTAAAAATGCTATGAAATTAACTGTCTGCATGATCTTACCCTTTCAATCCTTTAAGCATCTTGTGGTTCACGATGTTGCCGATAAGCGGCAGTATAAGCAGTATAACGAACAATATCGTGAATTTAGTCTCAGTGAAGTAAATGTCTACATAGCCCTTGCTCGTAATAGCCATATAGCCGATAACGAGGA
>Ga0310691_10006965_pt1 | contig 11925 bp, 8 predicted proteins | sample 176DNAGHGlowgp2_FD_203887 | JGI IMG/M metagenome (GOLD analysis project Ga0310691, IMG submission 203887) | Sheep rumen microbial communities from Palmerston North, Manawatu-Wanganui, New Zealand - 1766 DNA GHGlow gp2 (v2) (version 2) | ecosystem: Host-associated > Mammals > Digestive system >... | reverse complement strand
CGTCCCTTCGCTCAGCTTCTGGTAGCCTTCTGTGACTACGCGCTGTCCATCGCTCAGCCCGGAGAGGATCTCGATGCGGTTGCCGGCGGTGTTGCCTGTGCTGACGGTGGCGCGGTGGGCGGTGTTGTCCTTGCCCACTGTCCACACGAAGAGGGTGCCGTCGGCGCGGCGCTGCACGGCTGTTAGGGGCACGAGCACGTGGCTGCTGACCGCCTCGGTGCTCTCTCCGGCATCCTTCACTTCCACTTTGGCCACCATGCCTGGCAGCAGTTCGCGATGGGGGTTGCTGACGCGGATGCGGACGTCATAGGTGTGCGTCATGGCATCGGCCTGCACGCCTTTCTCAACGGTGCCGCCTTGGAAGGTGCGGCCGATGGCTTCGACGTGTACGGCTGTGGGTGTGTGGCTGCTGAAGGCTGCCATCTCGCGCTCGGGCACGGCAATCTTCACCTTGACGCTGCTGATGTCGAGGATGCTGACGACGGGCTGCGAGGGCAGTGCTGTCTCGCCGGCCTGCATAAAGCGCTTGCCTACGATGCCGCTCACGGGAGCTTCCAGGCGGCTGTCGGCCACGTTGCGGCGTGCGATGGCGAGCTCGGAGCGGGCCTGATCGACCTTGCTCTGCACCTCCACCCATTGTGCCTCGGTCATCGAGCCCTCGTCGTGGAGGAGCTTGTAGCGCGTCAGGGCGTCCTCGGCCTGCCGGTTCTGTGCCTCGGCGGCAGCGAGCATGTTGCGCGCCTGTGTGTCGTCGAGTTCGGCGATGAGCTGTCCGCGGCCTACGGCCTGTCCTTCGCTCACGGCCACGCGCTTCAGCGTACCCATGGTGGTGTAGCTGACGACGGTCGCCTGGTTCTCTTCGACGACGCCGACATACGTGCGGCCCTCAGCCGTCTGGGCATTGCTCTGCACGACCTCCGTCTGCACGCGTATGGGTTGTTTCTCCCGTTGCTCTGCCTTCTGGCCGCAGGCCGTCATCAGCAGGGGCAACAGCCAATAGATGTGTCTTGTTGCTTTCATTTTTGCTATGTTTGATTTCTGTTATTCAGTCGGTTTCGGGGCGCAAAGGTACGGAGTTTCTGCGAAATAATCACTCTCGTAAAGATAAAATGATACGCGCGCGAGTGATTTTTGGCCTTTTGCATAAAACGAAAAAGGGCTGCCCCCCGAGGGAGCAACCCTTTATCATGATGTGCGAAGATACAATTTACTTGCGGTTCAGAGCGAGGTCGATGGCCACGGCGATAGCTACGGTAGCGCCCACCATGGGGTTGTTACCGATGCCGAGGAAGCCCATCATCTCCACGTGTGCGGGCACGCTGGAGGAGCCTGCGAACTGAGCGTCGCTGTGCATGCGGCCCATGGTGTCGGTCATGCCGTAGGAGGCGGGACCTGCTGCCATGTTGTCGGGGTGCAGGGTGCGGCCTGTGCCACCGCCGGAAGCCACGCTGAAGTAGGGCTTGCCGGCGAGCACGCGCTCCTTCTTATAGGTGCCGGCCACGGGGTGCTGGAAGCGGGTGGGGTTGGTGCTGTTACCGGTGATGGAGACATCGACGTTCTCCTTCCACAGGATGGCCACGCCCTCGCGCACGTCGTCAGCGCCATAGCAGCGCACTTTCAGGCGGCTGGGGTTGTTGCCGTAGGGCACTTCCTTCACGATCTTCAGCTCGGAGGTGTAGTAGTCGAACTGCGTCTGCACGTAGGTGAAGCCGTTGATGCGGCTGATGATCTGTGCGGCGTCCTTGCCCAGACCGTTGAGGATGACGCGGAGGGGCTTCTGGCGCACCTTGTTGGCCATCTCGGCAATCTTGATGGCGCCCTCGGCAGCGGCGAAGCTCTCGTGGCCGGCGAGGAAGGCGAAGCACTCGGTCTCCTCGCGCAGCAGACGGGCGGCGAGGTTGCCGTGGCCCAGACCTACCTTGCGGTCGTCAGCTACGGAACCGGGGATGCAGAAGCTCTGCAGGCCGATGCCGATGGCCTCGGCAGCGTCGGCAGCGTTCTTCACGCCCTTCTTGATGGCGATGGCGGCGCCGCAGACGTATGCCCACTTGGCGTTCTCGAAGCAGATGCGCTGTGTGTCCTCACACATCTGGTAGGGATCTACGCCTGCCTTCTCACAAATCTCGTTGGCCTCTTCAATACTGTTGATGCCATTCTCTTTCAGAGCTGCCAGCACCTGTGCGATGCGGCGCTCCTGGCTCTCGAAATATACTTTGCGTATCATAGTTTAATTTTCGATTTTTCGATTTTACAATTTCGCGATTCTGATGTTTCAGTCTTCTTTTTCAATTGTCAAATTGTTCAATTGTCCAATTGTCAAATTAAACTATTCCTTGCGTGGGTCAATAGCTTTCACTGCACCCTGCTCCTCGGTCGTGCGGCCGTAGGAACCGGTGAACTTCTTCATAGCCTCGTTGGCGTCCATGCCGCCCTTGATGGCTTCCATCATCTTGCCGAGGTGCACGTACTCGTAGCCGCAAACCTCGTTGTTCTCGTCGAGATACTGCTTGGTGATGTAACCCTCGGTGAGCTCCAGATAGCGGGTACCCTTGGCCACGGTGCCGTAGAGTGTACCGGTCTGTGAGCGAAGGCCCTTGCCGAGGTCTTCGAGGCCTGCGCCGATGGCGAGACCGCCCTCGGAGAAGGCGCTCTGTGTGCGGCCATAGACAATCTGCAGGAACAGCTCGCGCATAGCGGTGTTGATAGCGTCGCACACGAGGTCGGTGTTCAGGGCTTCGAGGATGGTCTTACCGGGGAGAATCTCGCTGGCCATAGCGGCGGAGTGGGTCATGCCCGTGCAACCGATGGTCTCTACGAGGGCTTCCTGGATCACGCCGTCCTTCACGTTGAGGCTCAGCTTGCAAGCACCCTGCTGAGGAGCGCACCAGCCGATACCGTGGGTGTAGCCCGAGATGTCCTTGATTTCCTTGGCCTGGATCCACTTACCCTCCTCGGGGATGGGAGCAGGCCCGTGGTATGCGCCTTTGCATACACTGCACATGTTTTTAACTTCTGTTGAGTAAATCATGTTATAAAACAATTAAAATAATAAGTTGAACTAATACTCAATTTTAGGTATTTGCGCGACAAAGATAGTCATTTTGGAGAAAAGAGAAAAAAGAATAGAGGAAAAAGGTCAATATTCGGCGTTTCTTTCACATTTTTTTGAGAAAACCGCTATCTTTGCACACAAAAATAGGCAAAAAATAGTGTTATGACAGAACAAGAACTGGATAATCGCGTGGTGCAAGCCGTTGATAATTTCATGAAGGGTTACGGTTGTGCCCAGAGTGTGGTCGCTGCCTTCTCGGATCTCTATGGCCTCGACGAGGAAATGGCCCTGCGCATCGCTGCCGGTTTCGGTGGTGGGGTAGGGCGTCTGCGCATGATGTGTGGTGCCGTGTCGGGCATCGTGATGCTCGTGGGACTGGATTGTGGCCAGACGGAGGGCTCAGACCGTGCGGGTAAGTCGGCCTGCTACAAGGTAGTGCAGGAATTGCTGGCCGAGTCCAAGGCTCAGAACGGTAGTCTCATCTGTGCCGAGATCCTTGGTATTCAAGGACATGAGAAGGCCGCGTGCAGCTATGAAGCCTCGCCCCGCACGGCAGAGTACTACAAGACCCGTCCGTGTGCCGCCAAAGTGGAGAGTGCCGCCCGCATCTTTGCCGATTATCTCAAGAAGAAAATGGAAAATACATAGAATGCGTGTATAAAATACAATTTTTCCCGCTTTAATGCTTGTGTTTCAATAAATACTTGTATCTTTGCGCGGACAATTATTCAGAAACCGCATATAAATGAAACGCACATGAAACGTGAAGGAAAGATGAAGCGCATCGCGCTGGCCGTGATGCTGGCTGCTGCCACCATAGGTGCCTCAGCCCAGAAAGCCATGACTGCCCCGAAGGGCGGTAAGGCGATTAGTGATGAACTGATAGGTATCTTCTTCGAGGATATCAGCTCCTCGGCCGACGGCGGCTTGTATGCCGAGCTGCTGCAGAACGGTTCTTTTGAGTACAACCCTACGGAGCATGACGGTTGGGGCCCCGGTACGGCGTGGCACCTCATACGCCCTGGACACTCGCTGGGATATATCGAGCCGCGCATGGACGCACCCCTTCACCCCAACAATCCCACGTATATGCGTATCTATGTGGAGCGTGTGGGACAGTACTATGATTTCGACGGCTGGACGGGCATAGGCCTGGAGAACACGGGCTTCGACGGCATTCGCGTGAAAGCTGGTGAGCGCTATGACTTTTCCGCGTTCGTGAGGAATCCCCTGGCGTCTTCCGAGGAGGAGATTGCCACAGAGGTGCGCGTGGCCTTGGTGAAGCTGCAAGGGTGGGGGAAGTCCCCCAAGCTGTTGGCTGATGCCATCTTCCGCGTTGGCGCTCTCATCGGTGCCGACGGCAAGGCGTGCTGGCAGAAGTATGCGGCCACGCTGACACCCACGGAGGATTGCGACCACGCCGTGCTGCAGTTCCTGATCCACACGCCGGGCACCCTGGATGTGGACTACCTGTCCCTCATGCCGCAGGACACCTATAAGGGTCATGGTCTGCGTAAGGACCTGACACAGGCGTTGGCCGACCTGCAACCCAAGTTCCTGCGCTTCCCTGGCGGTTGCATCGTGCACGGTGGTGGCGACGGCTTCTGGAACACCTATCGCTGGAAGACGACCATCGGCCCGAAGGAACAGCGCCGTGCGCTGAAGAACACCTGGGGCTACCATCAGAGCATGGGCCTTGGCTACTATGAATACTTCCAGCTTTGTGAGGACTTGAACATGGCTCCTCTGCCCATCCTGCCTTGCGGCGTCAGCTGCCAGGGTGCCGGCGGTGGCTGGAGCATGCGTGACCAGGCACAGGACGTGGTGGCGATGGAGGCGATGGACGAATGGGTGCAGGATGCCCTCGACCTCATCGAGTGGGCCAACGGCGACCCGGCCACGAGTGTGTGGGCCCGTATGCGCGCCGAGGCCGGTCATCCCCAGCCTTTCGGCCTGAAGTACCTGGGCATCGGCAACGAGGAGCGTATCTCGCCTGAATTTGAGGAGCGCTTTAAATATATGTATGAGCGTGTGCGCAAGGCACATCCCGAAATCCTCATTGTGGGCACGGCAGGCCCCGGCTCGCATCCCGGCAACCCCGACTTCGACAATGGCTGGCGGCTGGCCGAGGAAATCGGGCTGCCCGTCCTGGACGAGCACTACTATGAGCGCAATGACTACTTCCTGAACTCCCGTCAGTACGACAAATACCCCCGCAACCGCCAAACAAAGGTCTATCTGGGCGAGTATGCGGCGAAGGACAAGAAGCTCATCGATGCCTTGGCCGAGGGCCTTTACCTCCTGCATGTGGAGCGCAATGGCGACGTGGTCAGCATGACCAGCTATGCCCCGTTGTTTGCCCGTAAGGGTGCCACCAACTGGAACCCCGACCTGATCTACTTCGACAACGAACGGCCGTACCTGACGTGCAGCTACTACGTGCAGCAGCTCTTCGGACAGTCGGCAGGTCAGTACTACTACGGCGATTGCGTCCGCTTCGACGGCGATGCCGCCGGTGTCGTGCAACCCGTGGAGAAAAGCCGCTATGGGCAGTCCGTCATCCTCAACACCAAGACACGCCGCCTCTTCGTGAAGCTCTGCAATGCCGGCGATGTGGCCAAGACAGCGAACATCGACCTGAGCCGCTTCAAGAGCATGAAGAAGATGGCCACGAAGACCGTTCTCACCGGTGCCCCCACCGATGAGAACAACTACGAGGCGCAGCCCATCGCGCCCAAGAAGGAGACCGTCAAGGCCCAGAAGAAATTCTCCCTCGACCTGGCACCATACAGCTTCGTGATGCTGGAATATGAATTATAAAAACAGATCACATATACGAATCATTTACATTATGAAGAAAATCCTTTTCCTGGCTCTTGCCACCATGCTGAGCGTCGCCGCCATGGCGCAGCGCGAACGCCCCACGTTTAACGGTGCTACTGGCACATTTTTGGCCGATAAGACCGTGTATCTCTTGCACGTGGCTACCAATCAGTTCTATTGTGCCGGCAATGACTACGGCACCCACGCCTCCTTGTCTGCCGAGGCTGGTATCCCCCTCATCTTCGAGACCACTGAGATGAACAATGGCGACGGTCTGGTGGTGTATCAGATCAAGAACCTCGTGCCCAAGGACAATGCCTGGAAGTACGCCTTCCTGGAGCCGTTCGTGGTGGATGAGCTGGTGCAGTCCTACCAGATGTACACGGATGCCCGCGCGCAACCCGATGTCTATTTCTGCATCGAGGATGTGGAAGAAGGGGGTACATATCGCATCTATGGCTCCGAGGCCAACGAGGAGTGCAAACACTCGGGCGACTTTGCGAACTTCTATGTGACCCTCGACCCGGAATACATCGATAAAGACGGTAACCAGACCGGCACCGGCATCGTCTATGCCGCCAGCGATCAATTGCCCCAGAACCAGTGGGCGTTCGTGTATGCCGATGAGTACGAGAAATACATGGATCAGTGGGCAGCTTACTACGCTGCCGAGGAGCTGGCGAAGCTCATCGAAGAGGCTGAGGAGTATGGCATTGATGCCACGGCGGCTTGGACAGCTTACAACGACCCCGCACTCACGGAGGAGCAGCTCAAGGAAGCCTACAAGGCCCTGCTCGACAAGATCAGCAAGTACTACGAGGAGAACGTCAGCCCCAGCGAGCCCGTGGATATGGGCAAGTTCCTGCAGAATGCCGATTTTGAGGCGAGCCTCGACGGATGGGAGAACGTTGGCGGCGTTTCATCCTTTGAGCATTACAACAGGTCAACATGGGCTGGTATGTTCGATGGCACCTACGTCACCGGCGACCACTACCTCAACCTATGGAATGCTTCCGCCGTCAGCGGTCCCGTCGCTTCACAAACCATCGAGGACATTCCCAACGGCGTGTATGCCTTCACGGCTGCTGCTTACTCGGATGCCGATGGCGGCTACGTCTTTGCCGGCAATTTCAAGACGCCCGTCAAGAGTGGCGATGCCTCTGAGACATCGAAGGCAACAGACTACACCGTGCTGACCCTCGTGACCGACAACCAGCTCAGCTTCGGCTACTGGAGCGAGCACACCGGCAACTTCTGGAGTGTGATGGACAATGCCCGCCTGATGTACTACGGCACCGGCGAGGATGCCTACGGCGAATGGGTGGATAAGAGCATTGAGCAGGCTGAGGACTTCACGGGCGCCATCTGCAAGCAGCAGCTGATAGATGACTATAACGTCGCCCTGCAGAACCTCAAGGATGCCGACCTGGAAGATGGTGAGAAGCTGATGGCCTCCGTACAGGCATACCTCAGCAGCATGGAGGCTGTCAAGTCGAATATCGCCAAGTATGAGGAGCTGTCGGAGGCTATCGCAACGGCGCAGGAAGAGATTGCCACCGCCGATGAGAAGGAAGACGGCCTCTGGGAGACCTATATACCGAAAGTACAGACCTATATCAACGAAATCGCCCAGCCTGCGCTCGACCAGCACTCGTTGAGCGACGAGCTGGTGGATGTCGTCATCGACGGCCTTGAGTATCTCGTGAGCGAGGGTAAGCAGACCTTTGCCCTCTATATCCAGATGAGTGAGATGCGCACCTACGACCTGGAGGGCGGCATCGAGAAGTATGGCAGCTCCTGCTCCGCAGAGGCACTGGCCAATGCACAGCAGCTGAACGAGGACATCAAGGCTTACATCGCAGCAGGTGAAGTGAAGGACAACGAAGAGCTCCGCGAGTGGATGAGCAAGATTGAGGAGGCTGTCAAGCAGCTCCGCATCCCCGTGAAGGAGGGTACCGACGACGATCCCGTCGATTACACTTATGCCATCGTCAATCCCGGCTTCGAGAATGGGTTGACAGGTTGGACCAATGAGAACGGCATCTCGACCTTCGAGAACGGTACATGGGGCCTCGACGGCACATATTTCTCCGGCTCCGCTTATCTCAACCTTTGGAGCGGTGTCGCTCAGGAGCCCAAGGCTTACTACATCTCGCAGACCATCGAGAACCTGCCCAACGGCACCTATGACGTCTGCGCCGCCGCCTTCACGAAGGTGCCGAACTCCACTTTCATCTTCGCCAACGAGGACAACTTCGTGGCTGACAACTCCTCCACTGACATGGACGGCCAGTACTACCACGTCATCACGAAGGTCACCGACGGCACCCTGAAGCTCGGCGTCATCATCTACGTGGAAGCTCAGTACATCCCCGAGGGCATCGATGGCGTGTGGAGCACCGTGGATAACTTCACGCTCTACAGCTATGGCCCCAACAGCACGCATGAGAGCACGGGCAATATGTTCGCCGAGATCGCTACGGGCGTCAACCGTGTGACCGTAGCCCAGCCTGCCGCACAGCAGGTCTTCGACCTCAGCGGTCGCCGCGTGGCCGCCGGCAAGGGCGTGCAGCTGCGCAAGGGCCTCTATATCATTAATGGCCAGAAAGTATGGGTACGCTAAGAAATATCCGCTACATCGTGATGACCTGCGCGCTGCTCACGGCAGCGGCGCAGGTCGTTGCGCAGAAGCTCGTCGTGGGCGGCGACATATCGCTGTTGCCTAAGTACGAGGAGCGTGGGGTGACGTTTATTCGCTCGAACCGCCTCCCCATTCCGGATGTCCTGCAGTATCTGAAATCCACAGACGTGGGCTGGAATGCCATCCGCGTGCGCCTCTTCGTGGACCCTGCTAACGATGCCGATCCCGCCGTCTGCCAGGACCTGGACTACGTCACGCTCTTCGCCAAGCGTATCAAGGACGAGGGCTTCGACCTGATGCTCGACATTCACTATAGCGACACGTGGGCCGACCCCTCGCACCAGACCGTCCCCAAGGCGTGGGAGGGGCTGAATGCCACGCAGCTGGCCACGAAGGTCTATGACTACACCAAGGCCGTCCTCGAACATCTCGTGGCCGCCGAGGCGACGCCCGACTATGTACAGGTCGGTAACGAGGTGACTTGCGGTATGCTGTGGGACTACGGCCGCATCAACTCGGGCGGCAAGAACAACCTCTCGAACTTCTCGAACTTCCTCAAGCAGGGCATCAAGGCCTGTCGCGAGGTATGCCCCGATGCGAAGGTGATTGTGCACCTGGAGCATATCCAGAACGCCAGCTATACCGTCAGCAACTACAACAACCTGAAGGTCCGTGGCGTGGATTTCGACATCATGGGCCTCAGCTACTACCCCTTCTGGCACGGCGACATCGCCACCCTGCGCGCGGCCATCAACGCCCTCACCGAGAAGTTCCCCGACAAGGAAATACAGATCGTGGAGACCGCCTATTACTATCAGATGCAGCCGGCTGTGGGCGAGGGCATCACCTACGACTTCTCCGAGACGTGGCCCGTCAGCAAGGACGGACAGGTGTCCTTCCTGCAGGATCTCATCGCCGAGCTGAAGCTCCACGCAAACGTCACGGGTCTCTACTGGTGGTGCCCCGAGGAGAACGGCACGGGACCCAACGAGGACCAGAGCGTGATGTCCGGGTGGCTCAACCGCGGCCTGTGGAATAATTCGACCCATCGTGCACATCCTGCACTCTTGGAATTAAAATCTTTCCTGGACAGAGAGGACGCCGTCGTGGCGCCGCGTGCCGCCGTCGGACAGTCCGACTGGCATTCCCTGCAAGGTTTCCGCACGGAAAGCATGCCCACGACGCCCGGCATCTATGTGCACCAGGGACATAAGGTAGCGGTAAGCCCCCGATAATAAAAACAAGAACACATGAACTATCATCTGGATCCCCATGGCGGGGAATTGTTGCAACAGTTTCGTGAGAGCCTTCCCCTTCTGCAGCGCATCCAGCAGATCGCCTATCTGACGCTGAGCCAGACGCTGGAGGAACAGGGCCTCTATGTCACGAACATCGAGTACCGCATCAAGGACGAGCAGTCGCTGGCGGGAAAGCTCGAACGCAAGGGCAGTAAGTACACCGCCATCTCGGACATCACCGACCTCTTCGGCATGCGCGTCATCACCTTCTACGGCGACGATGTCGATAAGGTGGCGGCCATCGTGAAGCGCCTCTTCGATGTCGATTGGCAGAACTCCGTCGATAAGCGCAAGGTGCACCAGCTCACCAGCTTCGGCTACAACTCGCTGCACTACATCTGCCGCCTCCCCAAGAGCTTGGTCAGCGACCCCCAGATGCCCGAGCTGAACACGTTCCCCTTTGAGATACAGATGCGCACGGCCCTGCAGCACGTGTGGTCCACCATCGAGCATGACATCGGCTACAAGGGCGCCGTGCAGATTCCGCCCGAGCACCGCCGCCAGTTCAGTCGCCTCTCCGGCATGCTGGAGCTCATCGACGATGAGTTCAGCCGCCTGCGCAACACCATGACTGAATACCGCCGCCAGATGCAGTCGCTGGTGGCATCAGGCAAGCTGGACGAAGTGCCCCTGGAGTCTGACACCTTCCGCCACTACCTCGAGACGAAGCCCTTCGACGCACTGAACAGCCGCATTGCCGCCGCCAACCAGGCCGAGATATACCCCGCGCCGCTGATGCCCTTCCTGCCTATCCTACAGGATCTGCGTCTGGAGACCCTCGGCGATGTGAAGCGTTTCATCGACGAGAACGCCGATGCCGCCTATCAGCTGGCACTCTCGAACCTCGCCTTCACTGACCTCGATATCATCTCCGAAACCGTAGGTCTGCAGAACCTCTGCGTCGTCTGTGCCCTCAAGCAAGGCCGTGGCCGCTTCGGTGTCAAAGCCATCTTCGACACCCTCCACGGCCAACGCGACAGCAACAACGCCATCGCCGACATGGTCATGGAACAAGCCGCCACCCTCCCGTTCATGAACCTACATTGATAAAGAAAGAGCCCCTTCCGCAGAAGGGGCTCTTTCTTAACAGATGGCGGCGTGGGCGCCGAGGGTAGTGAGCAGGGCGGTGAGGATGGTGATGACAATCTCACCGATGCGCTTCAGGGTTTTCTTGGTGGAGTCTTTCATGGTTTTAAAGGTTAGAGGTTAATGGTTAGTGGTTAGCGTTGATAATTGGGTCGCTACGCTCATAATTAAAGCAAAAATTATATGTAAAATTAAAGTAAAAATTTTTGTTTCAAATTTTTGTTTCAATTTTGAGGAACCGAGTAAGCAGTGAGAGCCATAATGCTCGCATCAATGGCCGAGTCGCGTTCGAGGTCGACGAAGTCAACGAAGTGACGACCAGATTAAGGGTTCAAGAGTTCAAGAGTTCAAGGGTTTAAGACTTCCCGCCGCAGGGCCCCTCCATCACGGGAGGGGTGCCCAACGGGCGGGGTGGGTCTTTTAATCGCCGTCTTCCTCGTCGTCGTCGCTCCAGTCTGCGCTGGACTGGCCCTTCTTCTGGGCCTTCTTGGCGGCAGCCTGCGCCTTGCGGCTGGTGACGTACTCGAAGTCGAAGTCCTCGCGCTTGAAGTCGAGACCGGCGCCGAGCTCGTAGTTCACGTTGACCTGCTTGATGTTGGTCTCGGTGAACATCTCCATGGCGGTCTTGGGGTTGCCCTCAGCGTCGGTGCCAGCCTCGGCGCCTACGCTGCTGATGGAGGGGGCGAAGCGGCCGAGCTCGCCGAGCAGGACGGCGTTGCCTTCGGTGATGGCCTCCTTGATGCAGTGGCACATGTCGGTGATGACGCCTACGATGGTGCCCTTGGAGTAGATGCTATTGTGGTTGGACATGTGGTCAGCCAGGGCGTTGATGTCGAGCGTGCCGTTGAGCTGCAGGGTGGCGTAAGCCTTTTCGGGCTCTTCAGGATGAGCAGGGTTCTTCTGCATGTGCAGGGAATACTTGAGAGTGTTCTTCATGGTACTCACCCCCGACCCCTCCCTATAAAGGAGGGGAGTAGATACTCTACCATTGGGGGATTTGGTTTTAAGGGTTAATAAATTGGGTT
>Ga0310691_10006964_pt1 | contig 11926 bp, 9 predicted proteins | sample 176DNAGHGlowgp2_FD_203887 | JGI IMG/M metagenome (GOLD analysis project Ga0310691, IMG submission 203887) | Sheep rumen microbial communities from Palmerston North, Manawatu-Wanganui, New Zealand - 1766 DNA GHGlow gp2 (v2) (version 2) | ecosystem: Host-associated > Mammals > Digestive system >... | reverse complement strand
GTCATAAATGTAACAGTTGTTGTTGCGTGCACTATTGCGGCGGCAAAGGTACAGCGAAACTACAACTGCTACAACGGGTAGTTTATCGGATGCTTACTTATAGTCTTGGCTATCATTATTAAATTCGACCGCGCTTCGCGCGGATTCTTTTTGCTGTCTTGGCTCGTCCTTGCTCTGTTGCGGCTCTTTTTATTGAGCCGCTTTTTGAGCAAAGCCGAGTCAAGAACCGAATGCCTTTAGGGTAAAAACTACAGGGCAAGGCGCAGTCCAAGGAGGCTGAGCCGGCGGCCAGGCGTGTCGTTGAGCCGGTCCGACACACGGCAGCGCCTGGCGTTGCGGCCCCAGCTGCCACCACGGTACACGCGGCCAGAGCCCGAGGTAGCACCTGTTGGATCGGTTTGTGCGCCGCTGCTATAGGAACCGTACCAGTAGTCATAGCACCACTCCCACACATTTCCTGACATATCGTAAATACCAAGTTCGTTGGGAGCCTTTGTCGCAACGGGTTTTGTTCCACTATCATTAGTTGTTGATGTGTACCAGGCAACATCATTTATACTATTACTCCCGCTGTATTTATATCCACGGCTCTTATTGCCGCCACGAGCCGCATACTCCCACTCAGCCTCGGTCGGCAGGCGGAACTTTGAATCTGTCAAGCTGTTTAATTTCGTTATGAACGTCTGGCAATCCTCCCAACTGACCTGTTCAACAGGTAAGTTGTCACCCTTAAAATTCGAAGGGTTGCTGCCCATAACAGCCTGCCAAAGAGCCTGAGTAACCTCTGTCTGACCAATATAGTAGTCCTTAGTAAGAGTTACATGATGTGCAGGCTTCTCATAACTGTCTGCATCGCTCCCCTGCTCAGAGGTGGCTCCCATAGTAAATGTACCCGCCTCAACTTTCACCATAGTGAACGTCACACCCTTAACCGTAAAACTGAGGTTGCCGGCGGAGGTAGCTGTTGCGGAGCTGCCAGCGATGGCTGGAGTTTCCTGCTTCTGCATCGTAGCCACAAGAGAGACTGTCTCTCTTTCTTTTACGGTGAGCGTGGATGTGTAGTCTGCGTATCCGTTGCGGGTGATTTTTATAGAGTGGGAACCTACGAGGAGGTTGGAGGCGAGGAAGGGAGTCTGGCCGACCTTCTGACCATCGATATAGATGTCTGCCAAAGCTGGCTCGCTGGAGATATCCGCTTTACCGTATATTGGTGTTGGGGCGGCGAGCGCTATGGTCTGAGGACCTGCAGCGGGGTCGAGGGTCATGGTACGCTGAGAGTCGCGGTGGCCAGCCTTCTTAGCCTGAAACTTATACGCGCCGGCTCCGAGATTGCCAGTCCATTGGCCAGAGCCTTTCTTCTCCCCGTTCACCCAGATCTCTGCGCCGTCTGGAGCGGTGAGCGTCACCTGTGTGAAATTGGATTTCAGCTGAACGCGGATGATATGCTTATTCTCAGGGTCTTTCACTTCAATACGGCCCACCTCCATCTGATAGTCTGGGGCCTTGACAGTATATTGATACGTTCCGAAATTCATTAGTTTCATTGCTGTCCCGTCCACGGTCTTAAGCAACTGGCCATCGAGCTCTACGACGGCATCGGCGGGAGTCAACTGGAACACCACATACTGTTGCGTGGGCATCTCTTCGATATCCACCTTCACTTTGCCTGAGGCCAGTTCCAAAATATATGTCTTACCTGCTTCGAGAGCACCGGAACTGAGGTGTGTTCCGAGGTCGTAGTCATAAATGCTACCCAGTTGTTTGTGGCCTAAAGACAGACGTTTGGCTCCGCTCTGTACCCAGACATATATTTCCCCAGGATGCTTCGGATTCTGTTCCTCGGTCTTCTCGATTGGCAGGAGACGTCCGGAGTCGAACCAGAAACCGCTCTCGTTAGTTCGCACCTTGATGAGGGCGCAAGGCTCCTCGTTTGCGTCGAGTACGAGTGTGGAGCCTGAGTTGGCCGTGAAGTCGCGCTCTGCGTGGTAGAACTTCTTGATAATAAGGTTCTGTGCTGCAGCACCTGCCACAAACACCACTAATGAAAACAGAAAGGTTAATATACGTGCGAACATAGATTTTATTCTCTTTTGGCCGCAAAGGTAACGCTTTTTAATTCATAATTAGTAATTCTTAATTCATTATTTTTGCTTTCTTCTCATTTTTTACCTTTCTCTTTTATTTTTTCCCTCTTTAATTTTTAATTCTTCCTTAAAAGCCCTATCTTTGCGGCAAATTTTGCAATATGTCCTGCATTCTACATATAGAGACTAGTACGGAAGTGTGCTCCGTGGCCGTCAGTCAAGACGGCGGAGTGATATTCGAACAGGCAGACCGCGAGGGGCCGAATCACGCCACCGTTTGTGGTGTTTATGTTCAGGAGGCCCTCAGTTTCATAGACAGTCACGCTATTCCCCTGGATGCCGTGGCAGTAAGCCAAGGGCCGGGCAGCTACACCGGCCTGCGTATCGGAGTGTCTATGGCCAAGGGCGTATGCTATGGCTATGGGGTTCCGCTGCTGGCCGTTCCGACATTGAAGCTGCTGTGTGTCGCTCCGTTGCTCTATCACGAAGAGCTACCGGACGAGGCTCTGTTCGTTCCGATGATTGACGCGCGGCGGATGGAGGTCTATGCTGCTGTCTTTGACCGCTCGCTACGCGAGGTCCGCCCCACGCAGGCTGACATAGTCACGGCAGACACCTACGCCGAATACCTCGTCAAGGGGCCTGTCTGCTTCTTCGGAGGCGGAGCTGCCAAGTGCAAGGACGTGATAAACCACCCCAATGCAATATTCTTAGACGGCATAGTGCCGCTGGCAAAATACATGGGGCCGCTGGCCGGGCGCGCTCTGGCAGAAGGAAAGACGGAAGACGTGGCCTATTTCGAGCCATTCTATCTGAAGGAGTTCGTGCCTACGAGACCCAAAGACCTGCTACATCCACAACAAAACATCTGAACTGCAATATATGAAGTACAACACCCAAAGAGAAAAGCTCATCCTGCCTGAATACGGACGCGAGATTCAGGAGATGGTCGATATGTGCGTGAATATTCCTGAACGCGACAAGCGCCAGCAATGTGCAGAGACCATCATAGACATAATGGCAATAATGAATCCGTCCGTTCGCCAGCAGCCTGACTACAGACATAAGTTGTGGGACCAGTTGGATATCCTTTCCGATTACCGGCTGGATATAGACTGGCCGTTTGAACGGGTGGAGCGCAGCGAAGTGAGCGCACGTCCCCGTCCTCTGAAATATCCGATGCAGCGCATCCGTTATCGTCACTACGGCCATCTGACCGAGGCATTCGTTCGCCGCATCAAGGATATGCCGGAGGGAGAAGAGCGCGACGAGCTGACTGCCATGATGGCTAATTTCATGAAGCGCAGCCTCTGCAACTGGAATCCGGACGCTATGGACGAGCAGAAGATTGCAGATGACATCAGCCACTATACCGAGGGTCAGGTGAGCCTGCCCGAAGGCTTCCAGTTTGCGGCTGTGACGGCAGACCGCTCGCAGGAAGGCGGCAAGAGGAGACGTAGAAAATCTTAAGGGTGAGAGTATGAGTTCGTTTCAGATTGAGGGCGGTCACCGCCTGCGCGGCGACATCCGGCCGCAAGGCTCGAAGAACGAGGCTTTACAGGTGTTGTGTGCGCCTCTGCTCACGACCGAGCCGGTTCGCATCACAAATATTCCGGACATAGCCGACGTAAATCACCAGATACAGCTGCTTAGGGACATTGGTGTGAGCGTGGAGCAAAACGGCCACGGCGACTACACGTTCCAGGCAGACAGGCTGAACACTGAGTTCCTGCAGAGCGCCGATTTCCACGACCGCTCAGCCCGCCTGCGCGGCAGCATCATGCTTATGGGCCCGCTGTTGGCCCGTCTGGGCAAAGCTGTGATGAGCAAGCCCGGCGGCGACAAGATAGGGCGCAGGCGTGTGGATACGCATGTGCTGGGACTGCAGGCTCTCGGCGCGAAATTCGACTACGACGCGCGTGAGGGGCTGTTTCACATCACAGCCGACCATCTGCGAGGCACATACATGCTGCTGGACGAGGCCAGCGTGACGGGAACGGCAAATATAATCCTGGCTGCAGTTCTGGCCGAGGGGACAACGACCATCTACAACGCAGCCTGTGAGCCATACGTGCAGCAGCTATGCCATCTGCTGAACAGCATGGGAGCCGACATCTCCGGCATAGCATCCAACCTGCTGACCATAAAAGGAGTCAGGAGCCTGCATGGGGCCACTCATCAGATTCAGCCCGACATCATCGAGGTCGGTTCGTTTATCGGAATGGCAGCGATGGTCGGAGACGGCATCCGCATTAAAGACGTGAACCACGAGCAGCTGGGAATAATCCCGGATGCCTTCCGCCGTCTGGGTATAACCGTTGAGCGTCAGGGTAACGACCTCTTTATTCCCCGACACGACCACTACGAGATAGAGTCCTTCATCGACGGCTCATTCATGACCTTTGCCGACGCGCCCTGGCCCGGTCTCACGCCAGACCTGCTCAGCGTGCTGCTCGTTGTGAGCACTCAGGCAAAAGGCTCGGTGCTTATTCACCAGAAGATGTTCGAGAGCCGCCTGTTCTTCGTGGATAAGCTCATAGACATGGGAGCTCAGATTATCCTCTGCGACCCGCACCGCGCCGTGGTCGTAGGCCACGACAACAAGATGCGGCTGCGCGCTTCGCGTCTCACCTCACCCGACATACGCGCAGGTATTGCCCTGCTCATAGCTGCTATGGGAGCCGACGGCGTTTCCACAATAAGCAACATCGGGCAGATAGACCGAGGCTACGAGGATATCGAAGGCCGTTTCAACGCTCTTGGAGCCAAGATCAAACGACTCGACTAAGAAGCTATGATTACAGAGGACGAAGTATATCAGATTGGAGTAATCACCCGCACCCACGGGGTTCGGGGCGAGCTGTCCTTCATGTTCACAGATGACGTGTGGGACCGCGTAGAGGCCGATTACCTCGTCCTGCGTCTCGACGGTATCTTTGTACCGTTCTTCCTGGAAGAGTGGCGGTTCCGCTCGGACACGACAGCTCTCGTCAAGTTCGAGGACATAGACGATGCAAACGCCGCCACGAGACTGGTCGGCTCGGAGGTGTTCTTCCCGAAAGCCCTCACGCCGACCGACATCTCTGAAGAAGACCTGACATGGAAGATGCTGGCAGGCTTCAAGGTGCTCGACGCCTCGGATGCCCTCGTCGGAACGATAGCCACGGTGGATGAATCCACAATCAACGTGCTACTATATATTAATAGGCCCGACGGAAGCGAATTCATGCTCCCGGCTGTTGAGGAATTCATCCAGGATGTCGATTACCAGGCACGCACCCTGCACGCCGACATCCCCGCCGAGCTTATCACATTGAACTAAGAAATTGGATCTTTTATGCAAGAACCTAAAAAACGACAAATAGCAATACTCGGTTCCACGGGAAGTATAGGCACTCAGGCCCTGGATGTGATTGCCGCCCACAGCGACTTATTCGAGGCGCGTGTACTTACGGCCAACAACCGCGTGGAAGAGCTCATTGAGCAGGCACGACGCTTCGTGCCGGCAGCCGTGGTTATTGCCAATGATGCCCACTACGAGCGTGTGCGCGATGCGCTGGACGATCTGCCAATACAGGTCTATGCCGGCCCGGAAGCTCTCTGCGAGGTAGTTCAAGGCGGCGAGATTGACATGGTGCTTACGGCAATGGTCGGTTTTGCCGGCCTCGCCCCGACAATAGCTGCCATAAAAGCCCGCAAGGCAATAGCTCTGGCAAACAAGGAGACGATGGTGGTTGCCGGCGAACTGGTCAACAACCTGTGTAACGAATACAGAGTGCCGATTCTGCCGGTTGACAGCGAGCACAGCGCCATCTTCCAGAGCCTCATGGGAGAGAACAGCCCCATTGAGAAGATTATCCTCACCGCCTCGGGCGGTCCCTTCCGCACCTTCACCCTTGACCAACTGGCTGAGGTGACTCCGGAGCAGGCTCTCCGCCACCCGAACTGGGATATGGGCGCAAAGATAACCATAGACTCCGCCACGATGATGAACAAAGGCTTCGAAGTCATTGAAGCCAAATGGCTCTTCGGAGTCGCACCTGAGAAGATTCAGGTGGTTGTGCATCCGCAGAGCGTCGTTCACTCGGCTGTTCAGTTTGAGGACGGAGCTGTCAAGGCTCAGCTCGGCGTGCCGGACATGCGCGTGCCGATTCAGCTGGCCTTCTCTTTCCCGCATCGTCTCGGCAGCGACTTCGAGCGGCTCGATTGGTGGCAGATGCCGGCTCTCACTTTCGAGGCTCCCGACCCCGAGCGTTTCCGTTGTCTGGCCTTGGCTTACGAGTCTTTGCATCAGGGCGGCAACATGCCCTGCATAGTCAATGCAGCCAACGAAATAGTAAACCGCGCCTTCCTCGAAGGGCGATGCCGTTTCCTCCAGATGGCCGAAGTCATAGAACAGACCATGCAAAAGACATCATTCATTAAAGAACCAACATACGAGGACTATGTTGCCACCGATGCCGAGGCACGGCGCATTGCAGCAGAAGCCCTAAAAAGAGTTTAATAGTTTAAGAGTTTAAGAGTTAAGAGTTTAATAGTTTAACAATCAAACAATAAAACCAACATCCGCAGGTCTCCCCTCCCTCACGGGAGGGGTCTGGGGGTGGGTCTTTCCAGTCATGAATATATTCCTAATCAAAGCGTTTCAGCTAATCCTGTGTTTCAGTTTCCTCATAGTCTTGCATGAGGGCGGTCATTTCTTCTTTGCCAAACTCTTCAAGACCAGAGTGGAGAAGTTCTACATGTTCTTCAATCCATGGTTCCATCTGTTCTCCACAAAGGACAAATGGTTCTCAAAACTCTTCCCGAAAGTGGCAGCAGGCGAGACCGAGTATGGTATCGGTTGGATTCCCCTGGGCGGATACGTCAAGATTTCCGGCATGATAGACGAGAGCATGGACACGGATCAGATGAAACAGCCCGTGCAGCCCTACGAGTTCCGCGCGAAACCCGTCTGGCAGCGTTTCCTCATCATGATTGGCGGCGTGCTGGTCAACTTCCTGCTCGCCTTGATCATCTACGCAATGATTCTGTTCACGTGGGGTTCCGACTCCCTGCCTATGAAGTCCATCACCAACGGCTTCTCCTACAATGAGATGGCGGAAGCCGTCGGTTTCCGTGACGGAGATATTCCGGTGAAGGCCGACGGGAAGCCTATCGAAGAGTGGAACGGAACCGTATATCGCACTATATCCGAGGCTAAGACCATCACGGTTCTGCGCGACGGCAAGGAGGTGACATTGAACATGCCGGAAGAAGGGCTCAACCTGCTCGAGATGATCAATCAGGAGCCGCGATTCCTCGTGGCTAACGTGCCGGCGGTTATTGACACGGTTCTGCCCGAGACCCCGGCCTCAGCTGCCGGAATCCTCAGCGGCGCACGCATTCTGGCCATTGACAACCAGCCCGTAACGTGGTGGGGCGATTTCGATAACATCATGGGGCGCAAGGCCGACATTCTCGCTACCGACTGCTCCCACGAGGACAGCGTCCAGCTCCGCAGCCTCACCATAACATTTGCAAACCCGGAGCAACTGGCTGCTGCCACCACGTCAGACTCAATCGCATCAACGACCTTGACAATAACCCTTGACGAAGACTACAAGATCGGTTTCCTGAAGAAGTCTATCTTTGATTCCTACAAGACAGAGCACCATGACTATGGCTTCTTCGCCAGCATCCCGGCTGGCATAACCTACGGATGGGAGACCCTGAAGGGATATGTCTCCGACCTGAAATACATCTTCACGAAACAGGGAGCCAAGAGCGTAGGCTCGTTCGGCACCATTGGCGACCTCTTCCCGGCAGCCTGGAACTGGCAGGCCTTCTGGAACATCACGGCCTTCATATCCATTATCCTTGCCTTCATGAACATTATTCCTATTCCGGGACTCGACGGTGGTCACGTCTTCTTCCTCCTCGTAGAGGCCGTCACACGCCGTCCGCCATCGGAGAAGTTCATGGAACGCGCCCAGATGGTTGGAATGATATTGCTCTTTGCTCTGATGGGTCTGGCCATCTTCAACGACGTCGTCAAGTTCCTGTTCTAATGCGACCGCAAAATCCTAAAATCATTAAATCCTAAAATATTCCGTCATGTTTGAGAACCAACCAAAGGGCCTTTGGGCTTTAGCCTTGGCCAACACGGGCGAGCGCTTCGGTTATTACACCATGCTTGCCGTATTTGCTCTGTTCCTTCAGGAGAACTTCGGCTTCGCCACAGGAACTGCCAGCACCATCTATTCCACGTTCCTGATGTTCGTCTATTTTCTGCCCGTAATCGGAGGTATCGCAGCCGACCGCTGGGGATTCGGACGAATGGTCACAACTGGAATTATTATCATGTTTGTTGGCTATTTGCTGCTCGCCTTCCCGCTTGGCGGCGGCACCTCGGCAATCGTTGCCATGGCAGCTGCCCTGCTCCTTGTGAGCCTCGGCACGGGACTGTTCAAAGGCAATCTGCAGGTCATGGTGGGACGTCTCTATGACGAGGCCCGCTATTCCGACCGCCGCGATGCCGGTTTCTCACTCTTCTACATGGCTATCAATATCGGTGCGATGTTCGCCCCGACAGCTGCTATCGCTATCATGAACTGGGCACAGGAAGATCTTGGCATCAGCTCGGCAGACAGCTATCATTTCGCCTTTGCTGTAGCCTGCGCTTCGCTCATAGTCAGCATCGCCATCTACTATGCCTTCAAAGGCTGGTTCAGCCATGTCCTCGAGGGCGAGGGCAAGAAGTCTGACAAGGCCAAAGTGGAAGACACCCTCACGCCGGCCGAGACCACAGAACGCATCATCTGCCTGTGTCTGGTCTTCGCCGTTGTTATCTTCTTCTGGATGGCTTTCCATCAGAACGGTCTCACACTGACCTTCTTCGCTCGCGACTACACCCAGACAAGCTCCACAGGTGTGCAGAGCATGATGTTCGACGTCACGAACCTCGTGGCCGCCATTTTCATCGTTTATGGTCTCTTCGGACTCTTCCAAAGCAAAACCGGCAAGGGCAAATCCTTAGGAGCCATACTTGTGGCTGTCGCAGCTGGTTATCTGGGTTGGCAATATGCCCATCTCAGCGGCGACGTGCCCGTGTTCGCCCCCATCTTCCAGCAATTCAACCCCTGTTTCGTGGTTATGTTGACTCCCGTCAGCGTCGGCATTTTCAGCTGGCTTGCCAAGAAGAACATGGAGCCAAGCAGCCCCAAGAAAATCGGTTTCGGTATGTTGGTGGCCGCATGTGCCTACTTCATCATGATTGGAGCCAGCATCGGTCTGCTCCTGCCGGATGCTCAGACTGCGGCAATCGAAGCCGGGGAAGATGTCACCCGCGTATCGGCCAACTGGCTCGTAAGCACCTATCTCGTACTGACCTTTGCCGAGCTGCTCCTCTCCCCCATCGGAATTTCCTTCGTCTCCAAGGTAGCTCCTCCGAAGTACGCCGGTCTGATGATGGGTCTTTGGTTCGCTTCGACTGCCATCGGAAACTTCCTGGTTCAGATTCCGGGTCTGCTCTGGGGAGCCAACGTCCAGTTGATCTACATCTGGGCCGTTCTCGCAGGCATCTGCTTGGTAAGCGCCCTCTTCATTTTCTCCATTCTCAAGAAACTGGAGAAAGTCTCCTAAGAAAATCCGCCAATAACTACTAATGTGAAGTCTTGGCATAAAAATTAATAATTTGCTTGCATCGTGATTGAGAAATAATCACTACTTTTGCTACCGAATTTGACAGATAAAACAAAAAAGCTGTCAATAACGGACGCAAAAACGTAATCAAAACAGCATAGAAACGTATGAAGAAAAGAATCCAATTCAGCCTCGTCTATCGTGACATGTGGCAGAGTTCGGGCAAGTTCCAGCCCCGCAAAGACCAATTGGAGCGCATAGCACCCGCAATCATTGACATGGGTGTGTTTGACCGCGTGGAGACCAACGGCGGCGCCTTCGAGCAGGTGAACCTGCTGGCCGGCGAGAACCCCAATGCCGCTGTGCGCGCTTTCTGTAAGCCCTTCAACGAGGTGGGAATAAAGACCCACATGCTCGACCGCGGCCTCAACGCCCTGCGCATGTACCCCGTACCTGACGATGTGCGTGAGCTGCAATACAAAGTGAAGCACGCCCAGGGCGTGGATATACCCCGTATCTTCTGCGGCCTGAACGATGTCCGCAACATCATCCCCAGCGTCAAGTGGGCCAAAGCTGCCGGAATGACCCCGCAGGCAACCCTCTGCATCACCACATCTCCCGTCCACACAGTCGAATACTACTCCGACATAGCCGACCAGGTGATTGCAGCCGGAGCCGAGGAAATCTGTCTGAAGGACATGGCCGGAATAGGCCAGCCCGCTTTGCTCGGCGCTCTGACCAAAGCCATCAAGACCAAACACCCCGACGTAATTATACAGTACCACGGCCACAGCGGTCCCGGCCTGTCCATGGCCTCGATTCTTGAAGTCTGCAACAACGGCGCAGACGTCATCGACACCGCCATTGAGCCGCTCTCATGGGGTAAGGTGCATCCAGACATAATCTCCGTTCAGTCGATGCTGAAGAACGAGGGCTTCGAGGTGAAAGAAATAAATATGAACGCGTATATGCGCGCGAGAGCCCTGACTCAGGAGTTCATCGACGACTGGCTTGGCTACTTCATTAACCCGGGCAACAAGCTGATGTCATCATTGCTCCTCGGCTGCGGTTTGCCCGGAGGAATGATGGGTTCGATGATGGCCGACCTTGCCGGCATCCACGGCGTTATAAACCAGACACTCAAGGCTAAGGGCCAACCCGAGCTCTCACAGGACGACATCCTCGTGCAGCTCTTCGACGAGGTGGCCTACGTGTGGCCGCGTGTAGGTTATCCTCCATTGGTGACACCGTTCTCTCAGTATGTCAAGAACATCGCCCTGATGAACCTGCTGACTATGGCACAGGGCAAGGGCCGTTTCGTGATGATGGACGACTCCATGTGGGGAATGATTCTCGGCAAGAGCGGCAAGATTCCCGGAAAAATCGATCCCGAACTGGTGGAACTGGCCAAGAAGCAGGGCCGCGAGTTCACAGATGCCGACCCGCACACGCTGCTCAAGAACGCCCTGCCCGACTTCATCAAGGAGATGGAGGAGAATGGCTGGGATCGCGGACAAGACGACGAGGAACTCTACGAACTGGCCATGCATCCAGAACAGTACCGCAACTACAAGAGCGGTCAGGCCAAGAAGAACTTCCTTGCCGACCTGGAGAAGGCAAAGGTGGCAAAGGCTCAGAGCGCTGCAGGCCCGAAGGTCTCCATCGAGGAGATTGCAGCCTTCAAGCACGCCAAGGCAGATGCCATCACAGCTCCCGAAAACGGTCAGGTGCTCTTCGAGGTGAGCGGCGATGCCGGCGTTACCCGCTGCATTGAGCCTGCCATCGGAACGAAATACAAAGAGGGCGACACCGTTTGCTATCTGCAGACACAATACGGCCAGTTCGTTCCTCTCAAGGCCGGACTGAGCGGCAAGCTCGTTGACATCACCGCCTTCCAAGGCAAGAAGGTTGTCAAGGGACAAGCCATAGCTTGGTTAGAGAGAGACTAATTGTCATTCGCTTAAACACAATATGAGCAATGGGGCTGCGCCATTCATTTGGTACAGCCCCATTGAATTTTTATGCTCCCATTTTTTTATTTGCGGATTATTGTAACCTCACCGCTCGGCCCGAGCTTTATGATAGACGAGGGCTCGTGGATTGATGTGTCGCGCTGACGCGAGAGGCATACGTAATCTACAGCCTCTATTATTTCCGGGTTGATGTCGGCAAAGGTCTGCGGCGAAGGCTCCCCGCTGATATTCGCCGACGTGGAGACG
>Ga0310691_10006962_pt1 | contig 11928 bp, 8 predicted proteins | sample 176DNAGHGlowgp2_FD_203887 | JGI IMG/M metagenome (GOLD analysis project Ga0310691, IMG submission 203887) | Sheep rumen microbial communities from Palmerston North, Manawatu-Wanganui, New Zealand - 1766 DNA GHGlow gp2 (v2) (version 2) | ecosystem: Host-associated > Mammals > Digestive system >... | reverse complement strand
AACCAAGTTCCCCTATCAGAAGACCGGCACCAACGCCTACACTTTGGGCAACGTCCTGGGCAGTGCTACGCTGAGTCCTGAGATGACCACTGAGATTGAGTTAGGCGTTCAGCTGGCTTTCCTGCAGAACCGCATCTCGCTCGACGCTACCTACTACAACCGTAACTCTGACAAGCAGATTGTGCAGCTGAGTACCGATGCAGCTTCAGGTTATACCGCCCAGAACGTGAACCTGGGTAAGATCCGCAACCGCGGTATCGAGCTGTTGGTCACCGTGGTGCCCGTGCGCTTAAAGGATTTTGAGTGGAGCCTGACGTGGAACTACACCAAGAACAAGAACAAGGTGATAGAGCTGCCTGAGGAGATGAACGGCCGCGCTACCATCAATGGTCTCGGCGGCGGCGTAGGCCTCTATGCCATCGAGGGCGAGGAGATGGGTGTGTTCGAGGCTTACGTGCCCAAGACCGTGCCCGAGGGTATAGAGAACACGAAGTTCACTTATGACCCCAGCCTGGTGGGCAAGATTGCCGTCGACAGCAAGGGTCTGCCCCAGAACAGCGACAAGATGGTGAAGATCGGCACCATGAACCACGACTACATGATGGGCTTCAGCAACTCCTTCCGCTATAAGGACTTCACGCTCTCGTTCGATATCGATGTGCGTCAGGGTGGCCTGATGTTCTCGCGTACGCAGAACATCACTTACTTCACCGGCAACGCCATGCAGACAACCTATAACGACCGTAACCCGTTCGTAGTGCCTAACTCCGTAATGGTCATCGGCACTCACATGGAAAATGTCTATGAGAACGGTGCCCTGAAGAAGGACGACAAGGGCAATGTCGTACAGATGACGGTCAATGACTACGGCGAGAACAACATCGCCCTCTACGGCACGACACTCTACAACTTCTGGGACAACGGTGCCTGGGGCATGGAGTCGACACAACTCATCGACAAGTCGTACGTGAAGCTGCGCCAGGTGGTCTTCGCTTGGGACCTGCCCAAGAAGTGGCTGGCCAAGACCTTCCTCACCGGCGTGCGCCTCTCCGTCTATGGCAACAACCTGCTCATGTGGACGCCCGCCAGCAACACCTTCATCGATCCAGAGTCGTCGTCCTTCGGCAACGACTTGGATGGTGCCTTCGGTGAGTACAGCTCTAACCCCAGCTCGCGTAAGTTTGGTTTCAACGTCAACGTTAAATTCTAAAAGAAAGGAGAAAACAGAGTATGAAAAAGATAAGTTTATTTGCTGCCGCGGGCTTGCTGATGCTTTCCAGCTGTGACCTGGACATCAATGACAACCCGAACTATCCCTCGGCATCCGACATCACTGCCAGCCTGCAGTTCCCCGCTGCCATCAGCGCCGTGGCTGCTGCCACCGGCGACCAGATGTTCAACTACGGCGGATTCTTTGCACAGTACTTTGACCAGATGCCTGAGGCCAACCAGTATAACGACCTGGCCGAGCTGAATATTGACGAGTCGAAGGACATCTTCAACCGCTGCTACCGCACGCTGTATGCCGGTGCACTGATGGACATCCACGAGATTCAGGGAAAGACCACCAACACGGCCAATCTCTTTGCCTGCCAGGTGCTGCGCACCTACGCTTTCCAGCTGCTGGTCGACAACACCAGCGAGACGCCTTACAGCGAGGCTCTGCAGGCTCCCGCCAACTCGTCGCCCAAATACGACGACGGCAAGACCGTTTACGAAGGTGTGCTCAAGGAGCTCGACGAGGCTGAGGCCGCCCTTGACGACGACCCCATGAACATGACCGACCCGCTGCTGAAGAACAGTCTCAGCCAGTGGAAAGGCTTTGCCAACGCCCTGCGCCTGCGCATGTATCTGCGACTCATCGACAGCGGCGATGCCAGTTATACAGCCAAGGCACAGGCTCTGGTGAGTGCCAACGAGTTCTTTGTCGGCGACGTAAAGTGGGACGTATTCATGGACCTCGAGGGGCAGTACAACCCTTGGTATGAGTCAGTGTTCGAGCTTACTCAGAACCACTGCGCTGCCTATCCTATCGTGAGCTACATGAAGACGATGAACGACCCCCGTCTGGCCTGCTATATCAAGGCCCGCACGAGCGACAACACCTACGTTGGCCAGTTCCCCGGCTCTAAGCAGGATCCCGATGTGGTGGGCACTTCGTATAAGAACAGCGACGTGAGCACCATCAACTACGGTGTCACTCACGACATGCCCATCTACTTCTTCACCCAGAGTGAGCTGCAGTTCCTCATTGCCGAGGTTCAGCTGCGCTTCAACAACAATGACGGCGCTGCCCAGGCTGCCTACGAGGCTGGCATAGAGGCCGACTTCGCTTCGCGCGGTGTCGACGGCGCCAGCGAATTCATTGCCGCCTCGGCATCGTGGACAGGCTCCACCGCCGACAAGCTGAAGCTCATCTACATGCAGAAGTGGACGGCGCTCTTCATGCGCGACCACATGGAGGCTTGGTCTGAGATTCGCCGCACCGACGTGCCTGAGCTCAGCAGCGCCACCGCCCTGCAGATTAAGGGCAACCCCCAGCTTTATAACCCCGGCGACCTCATCCTCCCGTCGCAGAATAAGAAGGGCGACAACAATCTTGCCAAGAGTATGCCTTACGCCAGCGACTCGCGTAAGTATAATACCAATGCCCCGGCAACTCCCCGCCAGATAAAAGATAAGGTGTGGTGGGACGTGAAGTAAGAACCAGAATAAACAGTAAACAGTTATGAAAAAGATATTTTTATTCGGACTGATGCTTGGTGCCATGACGCTGGGCCTGACATCGTGCAACGATGACAACGACCAGCTCACCGACACCCGTGTGACTAACTATATCCAGCTCAGCATCAATGGCGACGACGTGGTTTATGTTGATGCCAATTCTACCTATACCGACGCCGGCTGTAAGGCCGAGTTGGCTGGTGAGGACGTGAGCGACATGGTGAAGGTGTACAATCCCGTGAACACCAGCATGATAGGCCCCTATGAGATCGTTTACGAGGCTGTCAATGCCGACGGCTTTGCTGCTTCAGCCTATCGCACCGTCTACGTGGGCACTGCCGTGACCGGCACCGTGGCCAACGGCACTTACCGTCAGACATATAATGACGATGGTTCTTCCAAGGCTAAGACGGCATACTCGGGCTATAACATCGACGTGCTCACCGACGGCAACGGCGCTTACTGGGTATCCGACCTCATGGGCGGCTACTACGAGCAGCGCCAGGGCTACGGCGAAGCCTACTCCATGAAGGGCTATCTAAAGGTGAACGACGACAACACCGTTAGCTTTGCTGGCGGCGGCGACGTTGTAGGCTGGGGTGATGCCTTGGACGATTTCCTCAACGGTAAGTACGACCCCGCTACCAAGACTCTGTCCTACACCGTGGTGTATGCCGGCATGGACTTCAACGTGATTCTTAACCTACAATAAAAAGCAAGCAATTATGAAAAAGTATATTTCATTAGCATTTATGGCCATCGCCCTCACCTTCGGTTTCGCCGGCTGCAGCGTAGAGACCGACGAGGAGCCCGGCGGCACCGCCGTACAGAAGATGGCCGGACGATGGACGGTGTCTGTCTACGAACTCGATGACAACGGCAACGAAATCTTCGAGGTAACCTCTATGAACAAGTTGATGACCTACAACACCGCTGACAACTCTGCCAACCAGATGTGGATTACCGACAACAAAGGTTTCTGGGCCTTCACCATGAAGGTCGACATCGACTACGCTGCCCGCACCTTCTCGTGCACAGAGGTTGACTACGATGCCGTTGCCACTGGCAAGGCTACCATCACCAATGGTAAAATCCTGGAGGGTGCCGGCAAGAACATCCACGGCATGCCCACCGACAGCATCGTCTTCGATATTAAGTTTAGCGACGACACCCCGGCCTACGGCACCACTTACCGTTTCACGGGCACACGCTATTCGGGATTCACCGAATAAGCCTCTGAGCGTTTTTATCACACTCAGAATAGCCGGCGGCACCCCACTCTTGGTGGGTGTGCCGCCGGCTCCGTTTTTTTTGTATTTTAGAATAGCATAACCCGCACAAAATCTCGCAGAACCCAAAAAAAAGTTGTATCTTTGTGGCGACAAAACTAACAGAGAGATGAAAGCAAAGCATATAACGCGAGCAATTGCTGTGGTGGTGCTGGCGACGGGCATGAGCGGTCGTGTGTGGGCGCAGCCGCAAGACGAACTGAAGGCCGTCAAGCGGCTGTGGCAGTCGCCGCCGCCGGAGTATTGCATGAAGACGTGGTGGTTCTTCGGCTATGAGCGCACCACCGACGAGGGTATCACGGCCGATGCCGAGGCTCTGCGCGATGCGGGCTTTGGCGGCGTGGCCTATCTGTATAGAAGGAAGAGCGCTGAGGCACAGGATTAGGCGCTAAGTTAATTTGATTGATAGGCGATTTGACTGTGCAAAATCCTGAGAATCAGTGGCATTGGCAGGAGCCTGGAACGGCCTGGAGGGGTGTCGGCGTGTATCATGTCACGCTGACGGTGCCGTCGCGGGAGCCGCTGCTTGGCACGTTGGTGATTCCGCAGGGTGACCCCACGCTAGCGCGGGTGGAGCGGACGGCACTGGGTAATGCCGTGGTGGATGAGCTGTATGTGATGTGCAGGCATTATCCGGCGATACGGATTTTCCAGTTTTGCTTGATGCCGGATCATCTGCATGCTGTCATTCAGGTGACGAAGGTGATGCAGACAAGCATCAGGAGCGTGATTCGCGGTTATTGGCAGGGGGTGAAGAAGCACGGGCGGGCATACACTTTGGCCATTTCCCCCGAATTAAATTCGGGGATAACGGCCGAAGGGGGCGCTGGGGCTTTTGCTTTTCCTGTTTTTACTGAGCGGCCTTTCATACGGCCGCTGTCGCGGCGCGGACAGTTGCAGGTGATGATACGATATGTAAAGATGAACCCTCAGCGGCTGGCCACGAAACGCCTGATGCCCGGGTTCTTCAGGGTGCAGACAGACATAGAGATTGGCGGCCGCAGCTATGACGGTGTGGGCAATGTTGCTTTGCTGCAAGCCGAGCGGTTTGCTCCTGTTCATGTCAGGCGGGCGATGGTTGATGCCGCAGCCCACGGTGACAGCCAACCTTTGCGCGATTACATGAATGGTTGCGTACTGGCGGCGCGTGGGGGCAGCGTGATGGTGTCGCCGTTTATCTCGCCCGACGAGAAGCGTGTGATGGCTGTGCTTTTACAGGAGCAACGGCCGTTCATACTGCTTGCCGACAATGGTTTCCGTGATTATTATAAACCTACGGAAGCTTTGTTTGATGCTTGTGCGGCAGGGCGGGTGCTGATTCTCAGTCCTTGGCCCTATGATGGTGGGAAAAAGCGCATCAGTCGTGCCGATTGTGTTGCGCTGAACGCCATGGCTGAAGAGATTTCGTCGCAGTGAAGATAGCAGAAGAAGAGAATATACTGAAGAACCGCCAGAACGTCAGCACTCGCTGACTTTTTGTCAGCATCGTGCGCTTCGGCATATTTCTTGTCTGCCTGATAGTAGAAATAACAAATAACTATTAGGAGGACAAGCACATGACATTAGACAAGTTTACAATCAAAGCGCAGGAAGCCGTTCAGCAGGCCGTCAACCGTGCACAGCTCGGCGGACAGCAGGTGATAGAACCTGTGCATCTGCTCAAGGGCGTGATGGAGAAGGCCAAGGACGTGACGACGTTCCTGTTTCAGAAACTCGGCGTCAACGGCCAGCAGCTAGAATTGCTCGTCGACCAGGAGCTGCAGCACCTGCCCAAGGTGCAGGGCGCCGGACAGCCCTATCTCTCTAATGAGTCGAACCAGGTGCTGGTAAAGGCCACCGAGCTGTCGCAGCAGATGGGCGACGAGTTCGTCAGCGTGGAGCCCTTGTTGATGGCGCTGCTCGCCGTGGGCAGTACCGCCAGCCGCATTATGAAAGATGCCGGCTGCACGGAGCGCGACCTGCAGACCGCCGTCAGGGAGCTGCGCCAGGGGCAGAAGGTGCAGTCGCAGAGTGCCGACGACAACTACCAGTCGCTGGAGAAATATGCCAAGAACCTGGTAGACCTGGCCCGTCAGGGCAAGCTCGACCCCGTTATCGGCCGCGACGACGAGATCCGCCGCCTGCTGCAGATCCTGAGCCGCCGCACGAAGAACAACCCTATACTGATAGGTGAGCCGGGCACGGGTAAGACCGCCATCGTAGAAGGCCTGGCCGGCCGTATCGTGCGCGGCGACGTGCCCGAGAACCTGAAGGACAAGCAGCTCTACTCGCTCGACATGGGTGCCCTGGTGGCCGGTGCCAAATATAAGGGTGAGTTTGAGGAGCGCCTGAAGAGCGTCATCAACGAGGTGACCAAGGCCGAAGGCCGTATCATCCTGTTCATCGACGAGATTCACACGCTGGTGGGTGCCGGCGGTGGCGAGGGCGCCATGGACGCTGCCAACATCTTGAAGCCTGCACTGGCTCGCGGCGAGCTGCGCGCCATCGGTGCCACGACGCTCAACGAATATCAGAAATATTTTGAGAAGGACAAGGCCTTGGAGCGCCGTTTCCAGACGGTGATGGTAGACGAACCCGACGAGCTGAGCGCCATCAGCATCCTGCGTGGACTGAAGGAGCGCTACGAGAACCACCACAAGGTGCGTATACAGGACGACGCCTGTATTGCCGCCGTGCAGTTGTCGGAGCGATATATCTCGGAACGGTTCCTGCCCGACAAGGCCATCGACCTGATGGACGAGGCTGCTGCCAAGCTGAGAATGGAGCGCGACAGCGTGCCCGAGGAGCTTGATGAGATTACCCGCCGGCTGGCTCAGCTCGAGATTGAGCGCGAGGCCATCAAGCGCGAGGGCGACGATGCTAAGATAGCCCAGTTGGACAAGGAGATTGCCGAACTGCGCGAGGAGGAGACACAGTTCCGCGCCAAGTGGGAGGGCGAGCGCCAGCTCATCAACAAGATTCAGCAAGACAAGCAGCAGATGGAGAACCTGCGCCTGGAGGCCGAGCGCGCCGAGCGCGAGGGCGACTACGGCCGGGTGGCTGAGATACGCTACTCTAAGCTGAAGGCCTTGGAAGACGACATCGCCGCCATTCACCGCCAGCTGGACGCCCAGAGTGCGGCCGACGGTTCTGCCGTCGGCACCCGCCTCGTCCGCGAGGAGGTTACCGCCGACGATATTGCCGAGGTGGTGAGCCGCTGGACGGGCATCCCCGTGACGCGTATGATGCAGAGCGAGCGCGAAAAGCTGCTGCACCTGGAGGAGGAGCTGCATAAGCGCGTCATAGGCCAGGACGAGGCTATCACCGCCGTCAGCGATGCCGTGCGCCGTAGCCGTGCGGGCCTGCAAGATCCCAAGCGACCTATCGCCTCGTTTATCTTCCTCGGTACCACGGGCGTAGGTAAGACGGAACTGGCCAAGACGCTGGCCGAATACCTGTTCAACGACGAGACGATGATGACACGTATCGACATGTCGGAGTATCAGGAGAAGCACACCGTGTCGAGGCTCATCGGTGCCCCTCCGGGCTACGTGGGCTACGACGAGGGCGGACAGCTGACGGAGGCCGTGCGCCGCAAGCCCTACTCGGTGGTGCTCTTCGACGAGATAGAGAAGGCCCATCCCGACGTGTTCAACATCCTGCTGCAGGTGCTCGACGACGGGCGGCTGACCGACAACAAGGGGCGCACGGCCAACTTCAAGAACACCATCATCATCATGACGTCGAATGCCACACGCGAGCAGCTCAAGGCTACCATGCGGCCGGAGTTCCTCAACCGAATTGACGAAATCATCACCTTCCAGCCGCTGACGCGCGAACAGATTGCCGACGTGGTGCGCCTGCAGATACGCAAGGTGCAGGAGATGCTGGAGCCGCAGGGATTCCGCCTGGAAGTGACGCCGCAGGCCGTCAATTATCTGGCCGACGAAGGTTACGACCCCGAGTTTGGCGCCCGTCCGGTGAAGCGTGCCATTCAGCAGCTGGTGCTCAACGACCTGTCGAAGAAGCTGCTGGCCGGCGAGGTGAACCGCGAAAACCCCATCATCGTTGACGATTTCGGCGAAGGGTTGGTGTTCCGCAACTAATTGATAAGTTATTCGAGGTGTGTGCTCGCACCTCGAATAATTTTGTTTTTTATTTTCTATATTCCATTTTTTTGTCGTACCTTTGTGCGCTGAACCAACATCAAAAGACATGGGAAAGAAAGATATCAATGAAGTGCTGCAGCGCAACGTGGCCTTGCTGGCAGCTTATACCGAGAAGGAACAGGGCATGATGCCCGCCACCGGCGCACCGCTGCCTTCGCCGTTGGAGGTAAAGCGCATCGTGCAACTGGTAAAGACCATCATCTTCACCGACTACTTTCATAAGCGGCAGGCCGACGAGCGCATGCGCTCCTACGTCATCGGCGTGAATATGGAGGAACTCTACGAGCTACTGAGCCGCCAGATAGCCTGCGGCCTGCAGTTCCTGTGTCCTGCAGGCGGTCAACAGGCTGAGGTGGAGCAGTGCCTAGAGTGCTTGGGCGACGTTGATGCCAAAGCCCGGGGGCTGGCGCTGCGCTTCATTGACGAGCTGCCCGAAATCAAACGCTTGCTGTATACTGACGTGGAGGCAATGTTCGACAACGACCCCGCGGCGCAGACCTACGGCGAGGTGATTTTCAGTTATCCTGTGGTGAACACCATGACCCACTACCGCATAGCCCATGCCCTGCACATGATGGACATACCTATCCTGCCGCGCATCATCACCGAGCAGGCCCACTCCAAGACCGGCATTGACATTCATCCTGGCGCACAGATAGGCGAATACTTTGCCATCGACCACGGCACGGGCGTCGTCATTGGCGAGACGTGTATCATTGGCTCTCATGTCACCCTTTATCAGGGCGTTACCCTCGGCGCCAAGAGCTTTAAGTACGACGAGAACGGCAATATGCTCAACATTCCGCGCCATCCCATCATTGAGGACCATGTCACCGTCTATAGTAACGCCTCTATCCTAGGCCGCATCACCATTGGCCACCACTCTGTCATCGGTGGCAATATCTGGGTTACCAATGACGTGCCGCCTTATTCACGTATACAGCAGTCGAAGGCGGTGGATATGTCGTTTCAGGGGGGATTAGGTATCTAAGTTGACGGCATATTTGCGTGCCGAGAGATGAAGGTTTAAGACATCTGCCCTGATTTGTAGTAATCTTTGAATATGCGCGTATCTTCAGTGGCATCAGTGAAAACCTCTAAGAGTACAGGGCCGTCGGATGCTATGCTGAAGAAGGTGCTCATCTGCTGTTGCAGTTGCTCCATATTTTCGGCTTTCAGATAGGTGACGTTGTTCTGGCGGCAGATTCCCTCGGCATTGGTGTTGTGGGCACCAGCCACGAGACCGTCGCGGGCAGTGCTTTGCTCTAAGCCGGACAGATGGTGGAAAATACCGCCACAGCCGTTGTTAAGCAGCAGGATGCGGAGATGGCCGTGCATAGCCCCGTTGGATGCGCTATGCTGCAGGTTCTGATTCCACAGGGCGTTCTGGTCGTAGAAGAAACTGAGGTCGCCAATGATGCAGAAGGTGGTGGTGGGTGATGGGTGGTAGGTGATGGGTGATGGGTGATGGGTGGCAGGTGATGGGTGATGGGTGGTGACGGCAACGGAGAATCCGGCGGTTGCAGAAAGCGAGCCCTCGATGCCGTTGACACCGCGGTTGCACCACACATGATGGGAGGCGTAAATGTTGGCTAAGCGGATGGCGGTGCTGTTGGCATAATGGACAGCAAAGGGTGATTGCTGAGGGTTGAGGGCGGAAATCTTTTCTTCAAACAGTTTGACGGCGGCCATCTGTGAGTACTCGGGCTGGTAGTCTTCGGCGTGGCGGCCTGCCTCTGTGAGGGCTGCAAGCCACTGGCGCCGATAGTTCATTGACGGCAGCTTGCAGTGGCTGATTTTGTGGCTCAGTGACTGTAAGACAGACTCGGGGTCGCCAACAATCAAGCCGTGTAGGTTCTGAAACGTGTCCTCTACGTCGCCTGACTGGCTGATGCGCCATGTCTGGGCTTCGGTAGCGCGGCGGAGGAAGTGGCGCAGGCGCTTGCTGACAATGGTGCCGCCAACGTAGATGATAAAGTCGGGAGGCAACAGCCGTTCTTCGCTCCCCATTCCCTGTTCCTCGCTTTTCGCTTTCTGCTCCTCGTTATAGAGCACCTCGTCGAAGTGGCTGACGTTAGGGAATGTCGAGAGCGACTCATGGAGCACGATGACGTGGCTAAAGAGAAAGTCTACGCCGTTACCTTCGAAGTCGTGAGGATTGGTTTGGCCAAAGACAATCATCGGGCGTTGAGCCGACCGGAGTCCGTCAATCAGCTCGGTGTGCAGACAGTCATAGTCTCTTGTGGGTGATGTACGGATAATCCGACGCACCCGTGGCAGTTCAGGCACGTCGAAGATAAACAGTGGCTCTGTGATGGGCACGTTGATGTGTACAGGGCGTCGGTCGTCGGCGGTAGCATCGAGCAATGCTTCGTTGACCAGGCGCTGGCAGTACCACTGGCTATTTTCTGGTAGCGAAACCGTCCGGCGTATGAACGGGGCTAAGGCGCCGGGCTGTGGCAGCGTCTGCCCGTCGAGCTGGTCAATCCATTGCGGCGGACGGTCGGCACTGACAACGATGAGCGGCAGGTGCTGGTACCACGCTTCAGCCACGGCGGGCATGAGGTTGAGTAGTGCCGTGCCGCTGGTGACGCAGACGACGACGGGCTCGTCTAAGGCTTGCATCATGCCGATGGCATAGAAACCGGCCGAGCGCTCGTCGGTGACGGGATAGCACTTGATGGCGGGACACTCGTTAAGATTATGCACAATAGGTGCATTACGGCTGCCGGGACAGACAACGGCATGCCGTATGTCATGAGCCACGAGCAGCGCCGTCAGCAGGTTGACATTCTCTTTATTGCTATACACCGAGTTGATTAACTATTTACAGATTTACAATTTACTATTTATTTGTGACGCAGTGACATCACGGCTGTTGGCATTTTAATGAGCGATGTATCGCTATTCTTCTATTAAGAGTCGCCTCATGGTTTCGAGCTTGGCCTCAGTTTCCATCCATTCTTGCTCCAAGATGCTGTCGCGCAGCAGTCCGCCGCCGGCATAGAGGTGGTAACCAGCGGCGTCGATACTCATACAGCGCAGGGAGACATAGAGGTGGGTAGCGGCAGGAGTGCTGACTGATGAAGGCTGAGTAGCGGTGGAGGTCAGGTTCAGCGGTCCCATGAATCCGCTGTAGTATCGGCGCGGCGCATGCTCGTTGCCAACGATAAAGCGGAAGGTCTCGCTTTTAGGCAGTCCACAGACGGCGGGCGTGGGATGCAGCGCTTGCAACAGGTCGCCAATACGGTTGCTGGTGGGCAGCGTAAAGGCGAAGTCGCTACGCAGATGCACCAGGTTGGCGGCACGGACGGTACGCGGCCCCTCCTCACGGAAATCGCTGGTAAACTGTTCCAGACATTCGGCGATATAAGTGGCTACGATGCGTTGCTCCTCTATGTTCTTCGTGCTCCACATCACATGTTCACCCTCACCTCTTAGTTCATCGCCCTCGAGTTTCATTGTGCCGGCTAAAGCGATGGTGCGCCAGGAGTCTGCCTCGCCATCGAGGAGAATCTCGGGGGTGGCGGTGAGCCACATGCCACTCTGAGGAGTATAGACCAAGGCTATAAACAGCCGGGGGTAAAGCTGACAGGCGCGATAAAACAGAAGCTCGGGCGTAAGACCGCCTACCGCAGGCTCAAACGCACAGCGAGCCAGTACTATCTTATGAAACATGCCCTGCTCCAATTGTGCGTGGAAATTAGCAAAATCAATGGCATACTCACTACCGGGCAACCGATCAAGTCTCTGCTGGCAATTCCGGG
>Ga0310691_10006960_pt1 | contig 11934 bp, 5 predicted proteins | sample 176DNAGHGlowgp2_FD_203887 | JGI IMG/M metagenome (GOLD analysis project Ga0310691, IMG submission 203887) | Sheep rumen microbial communities from Palmerston North, Manawatu-Wanganui, New Zealand - 1766 DNA GHGlow gp2 (v2) (version 2) | ecosystem: Host-associated > Mammals > Digestive system >... | reverse complement strand
AGCAGGACTTAATGCGGTAAATAAGTTAAATATTTCTAATTCAACATTTACAAGTAACACAGTAACAAGTGCTAACGGAATTGGAAGTGCAATTTATTTACAAGGTATAGCAGGTGCTGAAAATACACCAAGCTCATTCACAATAGATAATTCAACCTTTACTTCAAATGGTGCCGGCGGAGTTGTTTATGCTAACGGCGGTAATTTAACCGTTAAAAATTCAACATTCACTTCAAACTCAGGTGATGCAATTGTTTTGGCTGATAATTATCAATATTGGACTATTATTGGTGGTCAAATAACAGCAGTTTATTCACCTATAACTGCAAATATTGTAGCTGAAACAGGTAATGTTTCTATTACAGGCAACAGCGGTTGGGGTATCGTTGGAAACAACAACCACGAAACAGATTCGGCTTTAACACTGTATGCTAAGAGCGGTAATATTTTAATTGAAAATAATACATCAGGCGGTATTAATAACAATGGTCTTGCTCTAACCCTAAATGCCGATACAGGTCATAATATTACAATTAATGATTCTGTATCATCAAATGTAGGCATGACGGTTAATGACGGCGGAACACACGCCGGTACTGTTGCATTGAACGGTAATCTTGAAAATACAGGTGCAATTTCTGTTGGCGGAGGTACTTTAGAACTCGGTTCAACTGCGGTTACATCCTTAGCAAATGCAATTGAAACAAACGATGGTACGGTTAAACTCACAGGCGGTACCTTAACTCAAGCAATTACAGGTAATACAACTATTGCAGGAACTGTAATTGATAATAACGCAACTTTAGGCGATGTAACAATTTTAGGCACAGCTAACTTCACCGACAATGGCGGTACATTCACAACAGCTGATAACGCAGGTATATTAAACCTAAACGGTGTATCTCTTGGAAATGGAAAGTCTGTTAACAACACCGCAATTTTGAATTTAACAGGTGATAATTATATCAAGACAATTACAGGTTCAACAGGTACAACAAATATCATAGACGGAACGACAGATATTGCACCTTATGGTTCCGTAACACAAAATGCGGTTAATCTTCAAGGCGGTCGTTTAGATACCAAAAGTGCTACTGTTAACAAAATTGTTGCAAGTGAAGGCTATTCTTCAAATTATTCACCGTCCAATTCAGAGGCTAAAGGTGGAGCTATTTTCAATTATAATAGCACTTTATCATCAATTGAAGGTACTTTCAAAGGTAATTCTGTTACTGCGGCAAGTTCTGCAGCACAAGGTGGTGCTATTTATAATGCAAATGCGACATTAAATCTATTAGATTTATCGTTTATAAATAACAGTGCTGTTGCAACAAACGGTAATGCCTATGGTGGTGCTATATATGGTGTCAATAGCGATTTAATTATTACAAATTCAACCTTTACAGGTAACACCGTAACTGGTTCTACAGGTTCAAAAGGTAGTGCTGTTTATTTTGATGGTCGTAAATACAGTAGTTATAATGATCAACTGAATATAACAAATTCAACATTCTCTGAAAACGGTGCAGGTGGTGTTTTATTTGTTGATGGCGGAACAGTAAATGTAACTGATTCAAGTTTCACTAACAATTTAGGAGATGCAATCTCCTTAAATGCATCAAGTTCGTTTGGAATTGTAGATGGTGTTCTTACACAAATAAATAAATCTATTGTTGCAAATATAATAGCCGATACTGAAGATATAAGTATATCCGATAACAGCGGTACAGGTATAAAACTTAATGCAAATTCATCAAGTATTTCTAAATTAACGCTTTATGCAAAAAATCACAATATTTTAATTAAGAACAATACAAACGGCGGTATTATTACACAAGGTGCTTCAAATATATTAACATTAAATGCTGATACGGACCATTCTGTAACAATAAATGACTATATTGCTTCAAATACCGGCATGACAATCAACTCTAATAATAACGCAGGTACTGTTGCCCTCAATGGTGCATTAACATTAGGTAGTACATTGAATGTCAATGGCGGTACTTTAAAACTCGGAACATCAGCAGCAGGTTCAACATTCAAAACTGTTGCATTCACAAACACACCGACATTAGATTTACAAAACACAACCGCTGATACAATGGTTGTTGATAAAATCACAGGTGATGCAACATTAAATATCGATGTAAATTCTACGACATCTGTTTCTGATGCAATTCAAATTTCAACAACAGGTTCATCAGGTACATTAACGGTTGATAGTTTGAGTTTCTTAGATGATGTAACTACTCCTGAATCATTCAATATTAATGTAATTACAAAAGGAACTGAGGGTGATATTTCAGGAATTACTCTTGCAATATCAGATGCGTTGGCTACGGAATACAGCGGAACTCCAATAGCAACGGATTATGACAAACCTTATACATACAATTCAAATATAACTTTTGATACAACTAAATTCACAACGGAAAAATGGACTAAAACAACTCAAAAACAATTAACTGTTACAAGTAGTGAAACTGCAAAAGGTTTGAAACTTAATGTAAATGAGATTTCTGATGTTCATAAACAAGATGGTGAAGGTCATTATATATATGATACAAGCTACGATGCACTTCAAGTATTAAATCAACACGAAGGCACAAGAACATTAACGGCTGACGGTGCAACTGCAACAAGTTATACAGTCGGTGATAATCTCGGAACAACCGCCGCAGGTACATTGAATGTTACAGGTAAATCAGGCGGTTCAACTCTTGATATAAACAATAATACAGGATTTGTTGTAAGTAATGCCGATACGACATTGAATTTAACTAATTTGAATATTACAAATATCAATGATACTCAAGACGGCGGTTTGATTAATTTGACAGGTAACAACTCTGTTGCAAACTTAGAAAATGTAACGGTTGGTTCAACTACAAATGCGGCTATCGTAAACGATAAGACCTTGAACTTAAAAGGTAATACAACTCTTAATTCAAGTATTAAGGGTACAGGTACAACCTATGTCGCAGGTAATGTAACAGCTAATCAGGCAATTAATCAAGATGTTACGGTTCAAAGCAGTCAATTAACTATCGGAGCATCTGATGTTGGCGGTGAAATTACAAATAATGTTCATTACATGACAGGCAGCGGTATATCATTAAATGCCGGAACATTAACTAATAAAATATTAACAGGCATGGAAGATAATCCTTATTATGGACCGACTCCTATCGGTAAAACCATTCTTGGCGGAGATGTAACCATAGGTGAAGGTGGTTCTATTGAGCAGGCATTAATTGATTTGAATAACCATACATTAACAGCTAACGCAAATAATATTTCTGCTGATATTGATAATAATGCTAATGGCGGAACATTAGAACTTACCGGTGGAAATTGGAATTACAATATGTATAAAGGCAATATTGTGTTCAAATCAGGTGAAACAACGACTGTTGCCTCAAAAATAAGCAATGCTGATACAATAACAAATAATGCAACATTATTGTTATCAGGAACTTTAGATAAAGCTATTGCAGGTAACACAGGTATTACAAAAATTGATTCAAACCTTAAAATGACATCAACCGGTTCTATTGAAGGTACACTTGCTCTAAACGGTTGTAATTTGGATTTATCGGGTGACGGTGCTGCAACTCAATATACTGTTAATACATTAGATGAATCAGGTCACTTAAAAATAGATATTGATTATTCAGGTGCAACACCAATTGCAGATTCAATAAATATTGCAACAACAGGCGGTGCAGGTTCTGTTCAGTTAATTGATATTACTGAAATCGGAACAGCACCCGGTTCTTTTACGGTAGAAGTTCTTAAAGGTAATATTGGTCTAAAAACTCTCGAAATCAGTGACTCACTTGCTGAAAGATATCGGGGAGTTGAAGAAACAACTATAACTTATGAATCTGATGATTATTTAGCTAATATTAACTTTGACAAAACAACATTTGACACAAAAGAATATACGGAAAAAACACAAAAAACATTGTCTGTTGTCGATAATACAAAATTAAAACTTGATAAAGTTGTTACGGAAGCTAAACATCAAACAGGTGTAGTATCCAAAGATGCACTTGCATTCATTAACCAAAATACAGATACTTCTGCTGTTGCAAATAGAAGTATGGTAACAACAGACACCAATAAAACATATACTGTTCAAGAGGATTTGGGAACAACAGGTGCCGGAACTTTATTAGTTCAAGGTGCAAGTGATAAAACGACAAAACTTGATATGAATAATCATAGCGGTTTTGTGGTTGCAAATTCAGGAACAACAGTTACATTAAAAGATATTAATGTAGATAATGTTCAAAATACAGAGGGCGGACTTGTTAACATTACAAATACAGGTTCATCAGCAACATTAGACGGAGCTGTTGTTAATGTAAAAGACAATCCTGATAATAAAGCAAATGTTATTTCTTCAAACGGAACATTAGGTGTAACAAATTCAACTGTTAATGCAGGGGTAAATAATGATGGTACAATGAACTTAAATGGCGCAAACCAAATTGCAAGTGTTGAAGGTTCAAATGGTACAGCTAATGTTCAAACAGGTACAACAACAGTTGGTTCGATATTCCAAAAATTGATTAACATTGTAACAGGCGGGAAACTTGCATCAAATGGGGATGTAACTGCAACAAGCGGAATTACAAACAATACTGCTGAGGGTTTATCCGTTGCAAACGGAACTTTGACAGGTAATGTAACAGGCACAGGTACAACAAAATTCAGCGGAACTTCATCTATTGCTAACGGTTCAAGTGTAGGTCAAGCAATAACTGTTGTTGATGGCAAACTGACAACTTTGGCTGACGGATTGGGCGGAGCTGTTACAAACTCAGGCAAAGTTGATTTAACAGGCGGAACTCTTGAAACATCTATCACAGGCGGGAACACTACAATTTCAGGAAACGTAGGAGTTGATGATACCGCAGGTTCTATCGCAAGTGCCGTTAGTGTAGCAACCGGTGCTAAATTAACCACAAAAGCCGATAATGTTACAGGTGCAATTAACAATGGCGGTAACTTAGACTTAACAGGCGGCGATATCAAAAATGCAATTTCAGGTGATGGAAATACAACAATTTCAGGAACTGTTACAAATACAACAGGTTCTGCAATAGGTAATGCCGTTACAGTTGCAACAACAGGTAATTTGACAACTGCCGCAGACAAATTGGGCGGAGCTGTTGAAAATAATGGAACAACAAACGGTTTAACATTAACAGGCGGTCAATTAAGTCAAAATGTTACAGGTACAGGAAAGACAGTTATTGCAGGAACAGATGTATCAGTTAAATACGGAAACTCTATCGCTCAAGATATAGAAATCACAAACGGTAATAAATTAGTAAATACAAATGTTTCTGCTATCGGCGGAGATGTCGAAAATAATGGCGATATTCAATTATACAGCCAAGATAACGGCAAACTTGAACACGATATAACAGGTACAGGTACAACCGAATTAAACAGAGATATAACGGTTGCTGCAAATATTGACAATGCAATTAATATTAAATCTTACACCGATGGAACAGGAACTCACAATGCAAATGTAACTGTTGAAAGCGGTAATAATTTTGGTAAAGCAGGTCAAAATATCACCGTTGATTCAAATAACAGTTTAACAATGCAAAGTGCAAGCGATATTAAAGGTAACCTCGTTGATAACGGAACTGTTGAATTGCAAGGCGGTACAATTTCAAATGCTATTTCAGGCACAGGTACAACGAACATTAACGGTGCGGTCGTTAATAACAACACAATCGGTAATACTGTAACAATCGGAAGCGGTGCTTCACTTTCGACGGCAGCTGCTGGTCTTGGTGGTAATGTTACCTCCAATGCCGGAACGGTTGAATTAACCGGCACAGGCACATTGAATAATTCTATTGACGGAAACACAACCATTACCGGTGATATTACCAACAATGGCTCACTTGCAAACGTAACGGTCAGCGGTAAATTAACATCTGACGCCGATAAGGTAACAGGTACGGTTGCAAACTCCGGCACATACGCCGTTACCGGTGGTACGATTGCCAAGGATGTAACCGGAAACGGTGCTACGGTTATTGATGGCACAGTTCAAAATAATGCTAATATCGCTAACAACGTAACGATTAACAGCGGCAAGGCTTTGACATCTGATGCCGATAAAATTAGCGGCACGGTTGCCAACTCCGGCACATACACCGTTACCGGCGGCACGATTGCCAATGATGTAACCGGTAGCGGATCAACGGTTGTTGATGGCACAGTTCAAAACAATGCCAATATTACCAACAATGTAACCATCAACAGCGGAAAATCATTAACAACTGCTGCCAATACGATTGCAGATGTCGTTAATAATGGTGACTTAAACTTGTCTGGCGGTACATTATCAAGTGCAATCAGCGGTACCGGTATGACCAACATCAATGGTGATGTGACGATGGCAACAGGTGCGACTTTGGCTGATACAACCATTGCCAGCAGTGGTTCTTTAGACATTGGCACAAACAATGTTACACTTGGTAATACCACGATTAATGGTACGGTTAAGATGGAAATTACCGATATGGCAAAAGGCTCAGACAGCTACACCGGCGGACATTTGAATGTTGCTGATTTGAATTTGGGAAGTAACTCTAAGTTGTCTATGACAGTAGCTCAAGGTTTGATTACAGAAAAGAATGCGACAACAGGTGCAATTGATTTAATCTCGGCAAGCGGCACACAATCCGGTCAGTTTGCAGAGATGCTGTCTAATAACCGTTATAAGGTAACAGCAACAGACGATGGTAAATTCCAAATTGCTTATACTGCTTCAGCTTCTGATATTGTTGATGAGGCAAACGGTACACCAAACAACAAGGCTACCGGCGAGGCTTGGGATAACGCAGGTGCAATGAGCGGATTAGCTGCGGCAATGCAAAATCGCTTAAATGAGTTATCACAACATGATGCACAAGGTTATGTGGATGCCTTGACGAATTTGGCTCCGACCGACAGCATGGTTCATATTGGTATTACGCAAGACTTTAATAATCTGATTGGCGAGCAAATTGCGGCCCGTTTGAACAGAGAGGGTTTGAACTCCGGTGATATGTTTGAACGTCAAGGTGCTTGGGTTCAGATGCTCTATAACCATTCTAAACAAGATGACAACAGCAAAAATCAAGGCTTTACCGGCAAAACAGCGGGTGTTGCGTTTGGTTTAGACGGCAAAGTTGATGATAAATTGACCATTGGTGTCGGTTATGCTTACGGACAGACTGATGTTGACTCTCTTGGCCGTGATACCGATGTTGACGGACATACGATTTATGCTTACGGTAAATATCAGCCGTCTGAATGGTATGTCAGAGGTATGGTAAATTATGGCTTTGCAAAATACGAAGAAAAAGCCAATGTCGGTGGTTTAATGAACAAGTCTAAATATGATGTTCAAAACTATGGTGCAAGAGCATTTGTTGGTTATGATTTACCGAATGGATTTACTCCTGAAGCCGGACTTCGCCTAACCCACATTGACCGTGACAACTACACAGATAGCTTCGGTCAACACGTTAAAACTGATAATGTTGATGTTTTGACTGCTTCATTGGGTGTTAATTACTCAACCACCGTTACGACAAAAGATCAGAAATGGTCGCCGAAAGCACACTTTGCTTTGACGTATGATTTGTTAAGCGATGATGCAAATGCAACAGTCAATGTTGGCAATACTGTTTATGATATCAAAGCTGAAAAGTTAAATCGCTTTGGTGTAGAAGCCGGTGTTGGTGCGGAAATCAGCGTTGGTAACTGGGACTTCTCGGCAGAGTACGATTTAGGTACTCGTAAGGATTACTTAAGTCACACAGGAATGTTGAAAGCCAAGTATAACTTCTAATGAAAGGATTATTTTGAATGCAAGAAAAAGGAAATAAAATGAAACAAGAAACAAGTCCATTTGCAGTAGCGGTTGTTGATGTACAGGCAATCATTAACGTATCTTCAGAGGTCAGAGCCTTAAAAGAAGAACAAGCCGTTAGGACTCAAGAATTGAATCAGTGGTTGCAAAAGGCGCAGAATGAAGTTAACACTGAGCAAGATAAAGTAAAACAGCAAGCGTTGTTACAAAAATATAATGCTGAATTTACTCTGAAAAGAAGAGAAATCGCTATCAATTATCAAGAAAAATTAAAGGTGGTCTGCGACAATATTGAACATACGATTGCCGAAGAAGCAAAAGCCAAAGGCTATCAATTGGTATTGGCGAAAAATGTAACGATATACGGTGGAACAGATATTACGGAAGATATTGCAAAAATTGTAAAATAAAAACGGAAATCTTTTGTCTTTAACATTACTTCAATATCGTCGCAAAAACCGTTCCACCGGCGGAGTTTTTGACACGTTGCATGAACGTGTCTGGAAAGTGTGTGCTTTAAAAATTCCAAACTTGTGGTAAAATCCTCGAAACTTGCTGTAATACAAGCTACACTTAGTTGATTGACCCTAAAATAAAAAACACTTGATTTTCTCCAAAAAGTCCAATATAATAAGACCAAATGGAGCAAATATGATATATTCTTTTGAAAGTTTGAAATTAAAGTTTAGCAATTATGCTAACATTAAGGATAAAATAAGCCGTGAAATACAGGCAGGACGACTTATACCCATTGCTCGTGGTCTTTATGAAACTGAAGCGAGTACACCAGGCAAGTACTTAGCCGGTCGTATTTGCGGCCCGTCTTATCTGTCTTTTGACTATGCTCTTGCAAATTACGGATTAATTCCGGAAGCTGTCTACAACACCTATACATCGGCATCATTTCAAAAGAGAAAGGCTAAGACATATCAAAACCAATTTGGAACCTTTTTATACCGCGATGTTCCGGCAAGCGTTTATCATCTCGGAATACGACTTATCGAAGAAAACGGCTATTCATACCAAATTGCCACTCCTGAAAAAGCTTTGTGTGATAAGCTGTATTCTCTGTCACCGGTGCAAAATGTAAAGGAATTACGGGAACTACTTTTTGAAGATTTGCGCATAGATGAAGACGAGTTTTGGAAGCTAAACCTTGCAGATATTGCGGAACTTGCACCGCTATATCGAGCTACCAATCTCAAATTACTCGCAAAGTTAATAAGGAGACATTAATAATGCAGACTGTTTTGGAACAAATGATTAAAAATTACAAGGCTGAAAATTTGGATGAAATGAAAAATGCCCTAAAAGAAGTCGTGCAAGAGGTAGCTTTGTGTGGGTTGTCTCGAGCGGAATTTTTCAAGCACGCCGCGTTTTACGGCGGAACAGCGTTGCGTATTTTTTACGGTCTTGACCGATTTTCGGAAGATTTGGATTTTTCGCTTGAAGCTCCCGATCCGGAGTTTAAGCTGCAACCGTATTTTTCGGGATTGGAAACAGAGCTGTCTTCTTTGGGATTGCAATTTTCGATTGAGGAAAAGCAAAAAACGGTTGATTCGGCAATAAAATCCGCTTTTTTGAAAGGAAACACTAAGGAACACATCATTAATATTTACGGGATTCCGGCCTTAAATATTAATTCCAACGAAACAATCAAAATAAAGTTTGAAATCGATACCAATCCGCCGGTTGGTGCTACGTTTGAACACAAATATCGATTATTGCCGGTCCCGTATCAAGTAAAGATGTACGACTTGCCATCACTATTTGCCGGAAAGCTTCACGCAGTCATTTGTCGTTCTTGGAAGAACAGGATTAAAGGCCGAGACTTATACGATTATGTTTTCTACATTTCACAAAATGCCACAATCAATTTACCGCATCTGCAAGCAAGGTTGGAGGATTCCGGTGTCTTGAAAAAAGGCAGTTCATTAACGCTTGATAAGGTGCGCATAATGCTTTGCGAACGCTTTGAGAGTATTGATTACGACCAAGCAAAAGAAGATGTTACACCGTTTATCTCCGATAAAAGCCGACTTGACCTCTGGAGCAAGGAATTTTTCATGGAAATTACCAAGGGACTGAGAGCATGAATATTGAGCAATTTAATGAGTATTTAAAACACGTGAATCCGAGCAAGCAAGAAATATCCAACAACTGGAAAGCGTCTATTGGATTACAGGCGGTGGATGGTTTACATGTGTCGGAATTTCTAATGGATACCGCTAAAAGAAATATTGATGGCGAAATCACTATAGATGAAGCCATAGTATTAATAGATGACCATTACAAACAAAAAAATAATGATTCTTAAATGTCTGGTCGTTGGTTCAACTTTATGCATTAAAAGTCCAAAGTTGCGACATAAAAAATGATACTTTTAATTATGCTTTTGACTAACTAATTGATTTAATTATATAAATAAATCAATAGGTTGCCGCCGCCGGTTATACGAAAGAGCATACTTGCTTTAAATCCTCCACCAATAAAAAAGGAGCAATGTTTGTTGCTCCTTTTTTAGATTTACAGCGGCGGGTTATTTGAATAAGTCTGTAATGTCACCCTGCGGGATGTTATCTTTATAGGGGCTGACGGTTTTAGGTTTAGTAAAATCAACTTGATTCAAATCAATCTTAAATGTTAAGGGTAATAAGGCGGAATCAAAATAAAACACGCCATTTTTTACATCAGTTACCGTACGCCACAAGGTAGATGTGTTATTTAAGTGTTCGGTGTCAAAAACCAATCCGTAGGGTGTGGAAACACCGCGCATTAAGGAAAGCACCATAGCTGATGTTTGGTCAGCAAATGTATATCCCGGAATTTCCGTTGCTATTTCCGGAAAAGGTGTGTTTACCATTTGATCCAACCAGCCTGTTAAATATACAAAACGGGCTTGTGACAGTGATGAGCCAGGCATACTGCCTTCAATTCCGGCCTCCTTAAAATAATCTCGTATGGCGAGCATTTTATCATATTCAGGATCATTGGTGAAGACAATTCTTCCCTTTTGGTGGTGTATTTTGGCTTTGCCGTCAATATATTCAATAATAACGTTATCACCGGCTTTATCCGTCACAATGTAATGAACATTGAAAGGGGCGCCCAAAAGTTTAGCCTTTTCTTCATCTAAAACAACACGAAATTTTTCATCTTTGAAGTAATCTGCTACTTCTTGAGCAGAGGCAAAATTATCCAATAAGAAACGTGTCAATACTCCCGATGCCATTGTTTTTTCGCCAGGTTGTAAGTCGCCGTAATCTGAGGTTTCCAAATACAGCACATCAACAGCCAGACGTTCTTCGTTAATGCCGGAATTTACAAAACCATAGCTGTTAACCGATAAACTGGCATATTTCGAGGTCCAGTTAAAGGGGTTAGCCCCTAAACCGGAATATTCAACTCCTTTTGGAGAGAGAACAAATTGCACCTCATCCGGTTTAAACCAGTCCATTGTGCGACCGGTAACAACGCTCCCGTCGTCAGAGGTGTATGTTACACGTGAACAAGCATTTGCCTCCGTCATAAAACCAAAGCACAATCCGGCTGCTAAAACAGTTGTCGTTAAAAATTTCATCTTTCCTCCTTTTGTTTGTTGTTAAGTTCACTATTCTTTTTATATCAAATACATCTAGTAGTCAATTTTTTAATCACATGATATAAGGTGTTGCATATTTTAATAAAACAATATAGCATTACCCTGTGGCAAACAATAACAGGAGGACTATATGTCAAAATTAACTATTTTAAGTGCAGCCGTTTTGGTATTGAGCGGCATCAGCAATGTTTGTTATGGTGATAATAATGTTTCTCCATACAAAACGCCGGCACAATGGCAGGAAAGTAACAAGATAGAAGAATACCATCCCAATCAGCAAATAACCGGTGAATATGATAAGAGTTTGGCGGCTGATTGTGAAAACGGCATTTTTGTCGGTACCAAAAAAGATGATGTTATTGCCTGGAAAGGTATTCCGTTTGCAACGCAACCGATTGGTGATAAACGTTTCAAAAAGGCAACAGATCCTGAATCA
>Ga0310691_10006958_pt1 | contig 11935 bp, 5 predicted proteins | sample 176DNAGHGlowgp2_FD_203887 | JGI IMG/M metagenome (GOLD analysis project Ga0310691, IMG submission 203887) | Sheep rumen microbial communities from Palmerston North, Manawatu-Wanganui, New Zealand - 1766 DNA GHGlow gp2 (v2) (version 2) | ecosystem: Host-associated > Mammals > Digestive system >... | reverse complement strand
CCAGCTGTAGTTACTGGATCTGGAATTATCATTATCGTTTGAGTAGTTCAAGAATTGATTAATAAAATCTCAACTGATATGGTGATGAAGAGATATGAAAAGTACTAGAATTCTGAAATAGAAAATCCCTCAATTGAGGGATTTTTTATGTGTTGAAAAATGTATTCTCAAATTTGACAAATTTTAATAAAAAATATATACTTATACTATGTGTGAGGATTTTATATTATTATTTTGATGAAAATGCCAGAATTAGAGAAAAAGAAACCTTCAGAAATAGAAATGAAGGCAATAGATAAAGAGTTAGATAATCTTAGAAAAGAGGTGATTGAAAAATGAAAGCGAGACTATAATTGACAGTTTGAGAGGTGACTTATAGATTATGATAAAAATGAAAATAAGATAAAAAGTTGGTGAAATGAGGTAAAGGTACATCGTATTGATCATTGAATATGTCAATTAGAGTGATTAGGTCTTTGATTGACCTTACAAGAATGATTATGGTTGGCTAACTTTAAAAACTGGTTAAAGCATAAATATGCAAATGAAAAGGTTGTGTTTAAACAAGATATAAAAAATAAAAATTTGGCATTTAGAAAAACACTATGTGTGAATGATACGATGTTGATAACTAGAGCGAATTTGGTAAAACATATCCGATTATGTGAATATGATGAGAATATGAAAACACTTGTTGAGTGGCTAAATAATTAATATGTATATTGTTATAATTTAAAAATCTCAGTTTCACCCTGAGATTTTTTAAAATTTTCGTTATGCTCAGAGTGTTGATGAGATGCAGACAGCCCCTCAGCCTCAGCGAGCAGAGCAAGCTTCGGACAGCCCCTTTCAATAAAGGGGCACAGTTTTTCACCTAAGATTCTTCGCTATGCTAAGAATGACGTAAAAAGAACCCCCTTAATCCCCCTTCTTATGGGGATAAAAAAGCCCTCCTTATGAAGGAGGGTGAGGGAGGTTCACTATAAACATATTAGAATAATCCTAGTTGTTGAGGTTTTTCGAAATCTTTTTTCATTTCAGTTAATGGTTTTAGTAGTCAATTGAGTCAGTTTTGATTACAAATGATATCGATATATTTAGTTCAATCGAAATTGAATTTGAAGTCGTCTAGTTTTGTTTCAGATAAATCCACATCAGCAAGCTGAATCATTTTTTTGGAGAAAAATGCATCGTCTTTTTGATTAGACAAGATGGAAGATTCAGAATTTTCTAATTCATTTAGATGTTCATAAATATTTTCAATAGTTCCATAATGTTGGACTAAACTTTGAGCTTTTTTTTCACCGATTCAAGTTACTCATTTGATATTGTCGGCATTATCTCAGAGTAAAGCAAGATAGTCTACGATATATTGAGGTTCAAAACCAAATTCTGCAAGAAAATCTTTTTTCTGATATGGTAAGTCTTTCACAGGATCAACGATAAAAACTCAGTCTGTAAGCAATTGTTTTAAATCTTTGTCAGCAGAGTAGACATACATTTCTAAATCTGAACTTTTATACTGTTTCACAAGTGAAGCAATCACATCGTCAGCTTCAAATCATGGAGCAATTTGAGATATGATTCATAGTTCTTTTATAATGTTTTGGATAATAGGAATCTGAGATTTGAAGTCATCGTCCATCTTTTTTCTAGTGGCTTTATAATCAGGAGCTAATTCGTGACGAAAAGTTTTTTGTTGAGCATCCCATGCAATTGCTACGAAATCTGGCTTCTTATTGATGCGTTTGAGAAGCATACGCAAAAATCAATATACAGCGTTCATATTCTGTCAGTTAGAATTTTTCATCTCTGGAAATGCATAATATGCACGGTATAAAAAGGCAAATCAATCGAATAGAAAGAAATTTTTCATTGTGTGATTAAATATGTCGTTAAAAACCTCATCCTAGCCCTCTCCTATTAGGAGAAGGAATTTTGTTGAATCTTTCGCTGTGCTCAGAATGACAAAACCTCACCCTAACCCTCTCCTATTATGAGAGGGAATTTCTATTTGATTATTTCATCTAATTGTTTGTGTAATTCATCGAGATTTCAGTCGTTATTTACTACATAATCGGCCATATTGATGCAAGCATTGATATTCTGTTTAGATGGATCAGAATTTTCACTCTCTAGGCGTTCTTGTTCTTGAAACTTTTTAAAAGTTACAAAATCTGATGCACTTTTTCTAGTGATAGCTCTTTCAAATCTAAGTTTCTGGTCGGCATTTACAGCCAAGAGAATAAAATCAGAATTTTTTTTGAGGCTTTCTACTTCTCCAATAGCACGAACTGATTCGATAATGGCATCTTTACCATTTGCTTGAGCTTGGAGAAAAAGCTGGTCAGTGATGTAGGATGGTCAGAAGTTCGCACGTAAATCATTTGCAACTTCACGCATACTATCTCTATCTAGTGGTAGTCATCTTTTTTCGATTTCTTGAGTCAAAAATCAGCGTACAGAATAATGGTCAAATCATTTTTTATTTACTAAATAATCTACGATTGCTCATTTTCATGCGGCTTGTGGACCGGTAATTCAGATGATTTTCATGAAATGTGTGATAATGTAAAATATTTATCAGTTTTTTTATATAAATTTTGTGAATATAAACAAATAGAAAAATAGATTATTCGCTCATCCTTGTGAAGGAGTCTTATTTAGTATCGCTGGAGGTTGAATACGGAAAACTTCTTATGTATTATATTTTTTTGTATATATCACCTCTCGAATCTGCATCGAAAAAGTTGATAATTATTTTTTCATCGATTATTTCATATAGGAATCTATATTTTCAAATTCTGAGTCTATAACAGTGTGGTAGTCATATGATGATTTTGATATCTAATGTATTTTCATACGGATCTAATGATAATTCTCTTAAAGCTCTTTCAAATTGTGAAATGATTGGTTGTCATTTTTGTTTTTCTAGAAATTTTTGAACTTTCTTTTCTAAAAATATTTGATACATGATTATTTCAATGAATCTAAAAATCAGAAAGCTTCGACTGAATCTTTTCAATGTGAACTGTGTTGGTATGCTTTAATATCGTCTTTGGTAGCATTTTCTCTATAAAATCAGAGTTTTAAAAGAGAGTTGTATTCATCCACGCTCATAAACACTCCGACTGGTTTGTTTTGAGAAAGAATTATTTTTTTTCATTTTGGAAGTTCTTTTACAATAGTTGCTGTTTTATCCCTAAGATCAGATATAGATGCATAACTTGTAGTGGATATCATATTTTTTATAAAAAATATAAAATTTATTGGTAAATTTATACATATTTTTACATAGATTTCAATAAATAATTTATGAAAGAAGTTTATCGGAGATTGGGGAGGGTTGTCGTGAAAAGTGCGGTGAAAAATGAAGAATCCATGGGTGCTTTGCTTAGAATCTTATCCCCCCCCTCACCAAACAGAGTGGGAATTTTTAGGAGGGGGAATATTTCATCATGAATGATGGGTTTTTGGATAGTATGATAACTATAATATCTCTATAAAATAAAAAAAGTAAATGATATTTAGGTATGATTTTGATAATGCAAGTCGAAATGTGCTAAAATATGTCAGATTTTTGCTTTTTTTTAGATTTGGAAGTATAATTGAGTGATTAAGTTATATTTACTCTATTAATCAAAAAAAATGGTAGCAAAAATTAAAAAGATGGGGTTAACTGTGATTGCAACATCTTTATGTATGTCGGCATTTTGTGGAATATGTGAAGCTTCGACATATAATATTTCGATGCAGGATTCATCATGGACATTCGATATTATATCTATACCAAGGCCAGCATGAGTGACAGATGGACCAGAATGATTTACTATCATGGACCGTAATCTCTGAGCTACTACAAATGATATTACAGATACATGATCATACTGATATCACTATCAATGGTGATATAATTATGGATTTGATCCATCTTTGTCAGCGGATGCAATCAAGACGACATCTTTTGCAGAGTATGATTATGCATATCAACATAATGGATATGATGGATTTACGCTTAAGAAATTTATACTAGGTACGTCAGATTCTCAATTTGACATTTGGGCAGATTGAATACATAATTCATTATGGTGATGAGAACATGATAAAGAATCTAATAATTATGGATTAGATAATATTTCAGTTACAGTAACCAATAGACAGTGACCATGTCCGCTTCACTACCATGTGCCAAGTGCATGAGAGTGGAATAAACTACTAGAATACTGGGTAGCAGATTATAATGCTAAATGATGAAATGTATCATTATCTACAAATAGTAATGGAAAATATTTTATGGCTAATCCTGAGGCTAATCAGGCTTTTAGAGATAGTTTAAAATTACCATTAGCTGGGTATCGTAATTATTCTAGTGCTACTGTGAAAAATCAAGGTTCCTATGGTAACTATTGGTCGTCTTCTCCTAGTTTATCATCATCCAATCAAGCACATGATATGGCATTTAGTACGTTTAATGTGTATTCAAAAGCTAGCCACAACCGTGCATATGGTTATTCAGTTCGTTGTTTCAGTAATTCGTATGTAGCACCTGAAATTTATCAACCAACATCCGAAAATCAATGAGAAACTTCGGTAAGTACTTGAAATGATAGTGGAGATGCCGATGATGAAGATCCTTTGCCTAAAGAGGAAGATAAAATACAAAAAGAGCTTGCTACTGCACGATCAACTCTTAATGATGAACCAATCTACTGATCAAAGCGAGGTCTAATAAATGGAATGACAATCAAAGTATATGCTCCAGCTGGAACTTTCCCAAGATGAACTAAGGCTATAATTGATTTTATCACAGATGAGACAGACCTAGACAAAGTGAAAGATCAGCTAAGAGATAATGTCGATAATAATTCAGAAGTGCTGGCGTTCGACCTCAGATTTGAATATACTCTATCAGATGGAACTATAGTAGAACTTCAGCCAAAGGAAAATACAGTTCAGGTAACATTCGATTACTCTAGAAATGATGATCTCAAAGATGCAGAGGCATCAGATGATCAATCCATCGAAATCTACCACATCAATGACAAAGATGAGAATGGAGAAAAGGTAGCTGAGTGAGAGGAAGTAGTAGAGAAAATTGAAATCAATGAAGAGAAATCTGATGAAGTAGATAATGCAGTAGTAATCGATGCAGAAAGTTTTTCTATATATACTGTTGTGATTTGGTTAGTAACAGATGCAACCAACTATACAATTTATAATCAGATAAACAATTGGTATGCGGATGATTTGGAATTATATTTTTTGCAGTCAGATTGAACTACAGTAAAGCACTTTACTATCATGGACCGTAATCTCTGAGCTACAGAAGTGTATAATTGACAATTTGTACAAGATGCTACAAAAATCAATACAAATTCATTTTGATATCATTATCAACGATGAAATAACTATGGATTTGAACCATGTATAAATAATTCATTAAAAAACAATAGTTGTACTATATTTCCAAATAACGAAACTACTACAACTACAATAGCACGAAATATTTGGAGTGCATATATGCCATCAAAATACGCAAGAAATACATGGAGTACATCATCAAACTGGATGGCAAGTTCAACTACAAGTGATAATATCTGGTGATGATGAGGAGATACTAATAGATTAAATCATGATGGGATATTGATATGAAATGATAACGATTGGAATATCCTATCATGAAGACAGTGACCATGTCCAGAGTGATATTATATACCAAGTACATATGATTGGTTAACTCTTAAAAATGCGTGGTCAAATTCTAACAATTGAACTCAATTCGCATCAGATTTACTTTTACCTCCTGCTGGTTACCGCAGTTACGTTAAGACTGTCTACTATCAGGGTAACATCGGTCGCTACTGGTCTTCTTCTTCTTACCCTTCGAATGCCAATTACGCCCCCAACCTCTACTTCAGTCCGTCCAGTATCTATCCTCAGTACAGCTACAACCGTTCTTACGGGGTCTCGGTGCGTTGTGCTAAGAGTTCCCCAAATACTCCAACCTTTACCTTGCATGCAAATGGATGAACTAAAGCTGTAGTAGCTTTTACTGGTACAGTAGGAGATGGAAAATTTACAACACTCTGAACTCCAACTAGATGAACAGATACATTTGACGGATGGTATACAGCTAGTGAAGGATGAGAAAAATTATGAGTATGAAGTGGAGTAGTGTCAGATATTTATGCAAGATGGAGCTGTTCTAATGGTTATGTAGATAACGGAACGACTTGTGTAGCATTAGTAACAGTAACACTTGACGCAACTACAAACGGAGGAACTATAACTCCAACATCAGTTACTGTTGCAAATGGAGCACAATTTCCTCTTGAAAATTATATAGCATCAAAAGACTGATATACTTTTGTATGATGGAATACGAATTCTACAGCTACTACAGCTTTGAGTAGTTATACAGTGACTGGTGATGTTACACTTTATGCTATCTTCAAAAAGAATGTGACAGTGACATTTAATGCAAATGGTGCCACAAGTATTTGAAAAAACACAGCTACTTGTGATATCTATAATAATCAAACTACATGTGGAGGATTAGGAAATATTACAGTTTGTAATCCAAACAATCCAACAGAATGTATAACTATACAAAATCGTGATTTATGAGCAAAATCATCAGGTACTGGATCATGCTCATTCTGAAATTATTATCAACGATGAAATAATTATGGATTTCCAAATACTGGAAGCGTAACCACATCTAGTACAAAAGTTAATTGTACATGATATGGTCCATGAAATTATTATAATAATAACACTTTCATACTCCAAACACAAGATAACTTACGGTGTACTGCAAATGAAAAAAATCTATGGTGATGATGATGAGATGATGATGACAATGGTCGATGATATCCGATGACAAATCCAACAGAAAGACAATGACCATGTCCAAGTGGATATCATGTACCAAGTGATGGAGAATGGTATAGATTGATAGAACGATGGGCTGCAGAATATACTTGAGCAGGAAACAGTTTAGATTTAGCAAATTTAGGAGGAGGTTGATACTGATTTGATAATAATGATGCAAACGCAAAATTTGTGAATCGTTTTTTATTCCCACTTGGAGGTAGTCGTGATGCTGGTGACGGAATAGCTTATGACGATAGCGATCGAAACAAAGTATCAACATTATGGTCATCTTCATATTTCTGAGGATTTACAGAAATATGAGAGCAATGAGTTTGGCCAATGATGGTATGAGCTGCTACCCCTGGATATCCAGTACGTTGTTTCAAAAATACACCACTAACTCAACCAAACGAATCTCAGGCAAGTATCACAGCTCCAACTATCACTCGTGATGGATATGAAATTTTAGGTTGGAGTACAAACCCAGATGCTACTGTACCAGAATACAGTATTTGTGATGATATACAACCTTCATGAAATATCACACTTTATGCCATCACAAAATTAAACGATACCACAGCTCCGACATTAGCATTCACATCTCCTACTCCAGCTAATAATGCTTATCGAAACGCTAATAATTTCACAGGAAAGATAGAAATCACTGAAGAAAATCTGAGTGGATTCACATCTACACTAAATAGCAGTCAGACTAGTCTATATGACGATTCATTAGTTTTGATGTATAATTTTGATAATGTGACTAGCCTAGGAGAATCTACTGCATTGGTAAAAGACTTATCAAAATATGGAAATGATGGAACTGTCCACTGAGCTACATGGACAAGTAATTGAAAATATTGATGAGCGTATAGCTTTGATGGAGTCGATGATTATATCGATTTACCAGATTACGATGTTAATGATTCATTCAAAACTAACTGAACATTATCTGCACGAGTTAAATGAAGTAGTTCTCAAGCTTGAATAGTATTGTGAACTTATAATAGTTTGGCTATAAGTTTTTATGGTTGATGACTGATATGATCAACTCAACCATGAGGAATGTATAAATGAACAATAAGCAATTATATTAATAATGATCGAAACCATATAGTAGTTACATCCAAAAACTGAGAAATATCATACTATATAAATTGAAGTAAAGTAAATACATCAACACAACAAGATTATCGGTATTGGGAAAATTGACGTAGTAGAATATGAAAGAAGCCTGTAACTAGCGGTGCAGTTGCTAATTTCCAATGACAAATTGATGAAATTCGCGCTTATAACCGTGCATTATCAGCAGCAGAAATCCAAGAATTATACAGATCTAATCTAGCCAAAACTGCAGCTAATAAATGGACATACACAGTTTGATATAAATGACTATCAGATTGAACGTATACATATGGATGAGGTGCAGTAGATGTCGCATGACTAAGTGCTAGCACATCTAGGACTATCACTATAGATACTGTGCCACCTACATGTTCTATCGTAGAAGCTGCATGTACTAGCTCTACATTAACTCTAACTTTAACATCTAGTGAAGCAATAAATACACCAAGTGGATGGAGCAAAACTAACAATACTACATATACTAAATGAGTCACAAGCAACTCAGCAGTAAATGTTACTATTAGTGACTTAGCATGAAACGCAGGAAGTTGTAATATCACTCCTACACATTATGATACGACATGACCAAATGCACCAAGTGGATTAACTCTACAAGATAATGGTAACCAAAAACCCACATTAAACTGGAATACTGTAAGTAGTGATAACGGATGTAGCTCTGTAGCATGATATCAAGTACAGATATGTACAGATAGCTCATGTAGTACAGTAAGCCAAAGCTGAACTCCAACTACTAACAGTTGGACAGCTACAAGTAATCTAACAGCCTGAACAACATATTACTGGAGAGTTAGAACAAAGGATGCTTTATGAAATTACGGAAGCTGGAGTAGTGTAAGCACAGTAACAGTCAACTCATTAACATTCAATGCAACTACGAATGGATGAACTACCACAGCTAACACACAATATAGATTAAATGGATCATCTATCACATTGTCTACAAGTACATATCCAGCCACAAAGAGTTCATGGACATTCGTTGGATGGAATACTAGTAATAGTGCTACAAGTGCACAAAGTAGTATCACATTAAACGGGAACCAGACAGTTTATGCTATCTTTAGTAAATCAGTAAGTGCAACTTTCAAACCAAATAATAATAAACTAGACGGAGGAACAAGCGATGTACCAAAGAGTTGTACACTATACAATACTCAAACTTCTTGTTCAATTACTACACCGACTATTAGTAATTCCATTACACAATCAGTAGTATGATATACTACATCTACTACAGCTACAAGTACTGCAAGTATCGGTTCAAATGCTAGTCATTCAATCGCATGATGAGAGACATACTACGCACATACAATGAGTCCAGCAGTTACATACACTGCAAATTTTAACGCAAACTGAAATACTATAGATGCTAATAGTGCAAGCTGTAACATCGCAGCTACATATGATGGAACTGCTCAAGCTACATCATGTAATACTACGTGTCCAAAAATTACTGCAGCATCTAATACCCCAGACATACTTGGATTTAGTGCATCAGCAACCACTTATGATGGATCTATATGTGCTAGCCAATGAAGCATAACTTTGAATTCTAGCAAACATGGAAAGACATATTATGCACAAACAAAAAAAGCTGGAGTTACTAGAAAGATAACATTCGTTCCAAACGGAAACACTAACTTCACTTATAACTGAGTCACAAAGACAGCTCAGACCACTTATGATTTGTGTAGTATCTGAGAAACTTATAATGGATGAGCTCAAAGTTCTAGCTGTAATGCTACGATTACTTTCCCTACTATTACAGCTCACGGTAATACAACTACTGTAATATGATGGAGTACTGCAGCAGGTACTCATACAGCTAGTTATACAGCATGACAGGCTAACGTAAATCTAACTGCAAGTAGTGATCTGACATATTATGCTCAGACAACAGCACCAGAAATCACACATACAGCCACTTTCTACAAAAACTGAGCATACACTCAGACAAATGCGTGATGAACAGCAGTGACAGATAATACTGTAACTAGAACATGTAAAAGACCAGCTACATATAATGGAACAGCTCAAGCTTCTACATGTAGTATTACTAGTCCTACAATCGTTTGAACATCAAATACACCAAACGTATTATGATATAGTACAACAGCAGGAGATCATACAAGTACATGGAGTCATAATACAGCAAAGAACGTAAGTAGTAATTTAACGTACTATGCACAAACAAAATCGAATCAATGGACATATTCGATGACTTTTGATGCAAATAATAACACATTAGATACAACAAGTAAAAGTTGTGATACAACAATCACATATAATGGAACCGCACCTAGTCAAAGTTGTGGAGTAACATGTCCTACAATCACTGCTCCAAGTGGATTTACTCCTATCTGATTTAGTACTGCAGCATGAACTCACAATGCATGAGTATGTAACAGTGCTGGAAGTCTAACATTAACTCCAAGTAATAATGGAAGTAAAGCATACGCACAGAGTAGTAAGAGCTATAGTCAAATAACTATCACATGGAATGTAAACTGAAATGGATGAAGTAACTCATCTAGCTCATGTACACCATCTACAGTATATAATGGAGCAGCAGGATGAACATGTACACCAAGTGGGACATGTCCAGACATCACAGCTTCATCGAATACACCAACAGTATTATGATGGTGAACAGCAACAGATACACATAGTGCAAATGTATGTAATGTATGATGAACAATTCCATCAATAAGTACTAACAAAACATATTACGCCCAGACGACAAAGGGAAAAGTAACATTAACTGCAAAATGGAATGCTAACTGAGCTTCTTTAAGCACTACAGCAGATAGTACTTGTGATTTAGCTGCTACATATAATGGAACTGCTCAAGCTACAAGTTGTACTGTAGATAATACTATCACAAGAAATGGATGGACTGTTGTATGATTTAATACTTCAGCATCTTCAAAATCAAATAACAGTAGTTATAATACAAGTACAAAGAAATTAACATTAACAAGTAGTAATAATAACAGTACTTGGTATGCACAGACAAGTTTGTGAGTAAGTGCAACATTTAAGCCAAATAATAATAAATTGGATAATGGAACAGCAGATGTAAGTAAGAGCTGTACAAGATGGAATACAGAATCAACATGTGGAATCACAACACCAACAATAAGTAATGCAGTAACACCAACAGTAGTATGATATACTACATCTACAGCATGAACAGCAAGTGCAAGTATCGGATCAAATGCTAGTCATTCAATTGCATGATGAGAGACATACTATGCACATACAAAGAAAACTGCTGTAACATTAACAGCGAAATGGAATGCAAATAATGCAACATTAAGCTCAACAGCAAATAAGCAATGTACATTAGCAGAAGTATATGATGGAACTTCACAAGCTACAAGCTGTACAGTAGATGCTCCAACAATCACAGCTCCTGGTAATACACCAACAGTATTATGATTTAATACATCAGCATGAGCTAATGCAAATCATGCTAATTATAATACAAGTACAAAGAAATTAACTTTAACTAGTGCTTTAGACAACCAAACTTGGTATGCTCAGACTAAGAAAGACAAAGTAACATTAACTGCAAAATGGAATGCTAACTGAGCTTCTTTAAGCACTACAGCAGATAGTACTTGTGATTTAGCTGCTACATATAATGGAACTGCTCAAGCTACAAGTTGTACAGTAGATAATACTATCACAAGAAATGGATGGACTGTTGTATGATTTAATACTTCAGCATCTTCAAAATCAAATAACAGTAGTTATAATACAAGTACAAAGAAATTAACTTTAACAAGTAGTAATAATAACAGTACTTGGTATGCACAGACAAGTTTGTGAGTAAGTGCAACATTTAAGCCAAATAATAATAAATTGGATAATGGAACAGCAGATGTAAGTAAGAGCTGTACAAGAT
>Ga0310691_10006957_pt1 | contig 11935 bp, 11 predicted proteins | sample 176DNAGHGlowgp2_FD_203887 | JGI IMG/M metagenome (GOLD analysis project Ga0310691, IMG submission 203887) | Sheep rumen microbial communities from Palmerston North, Manawatu-Wanganui, New Zealand - 1766 DNA GHGlow gp2 (v2) (version 2) | ecosystem: Host-associated > Mammals > Digestive system >... | reverse complement strand
TGGTGAGATAACCATGACCGCTGACCCTGACCCTGACCGCCCACCCATGGGGATAACGGTCTGGGTCTGGGTCAATGGTCAGGGTAAAACAAACCTGAAGAACGAACATAGAATTAGAAACAAACATAAAAACTATAAAACGATGAAGAAATTAGTATTAACAATAGCAATCGTCCTTGGTTTGAGTCTCAGCTCATTTGCGGAATATGGCGGCGGCCTGTTCAAACGTGGCGTCGTCAGCGATGAGGAATTCTATGGCGCTGATTACCGCGGTGATGGTCTTCTAACGCCTAAGTTGCCAGGCCACGATCTTGATGGCGACCAAGACGCTCCCCTCGGTGCCGGCATCGCCCTGCTGGCTGCCCTCGGCGGCGCCTACCTCGTGGCTAAAAAACGCAGAGAGGAATAACGTTATGGGATCGGCTAACGCCGAGAAATCTGTCAAAAATCAGTTAAAAATCGATCAAAAATCGATGAAAATCAAAGCAATAGATTTTGAAAGATTTTGAAATAGATTTTTGGAAGATTTAACTACGTTGAAATCGAAGATTCGGCGCAGCCAATGCAAAGCATTTCTTGCCGAAGGCAATCCCCCAAAAAAATAATTGCGAAGCAATCCAAAAGATTGCCGAAGGCAATGCCAAAAAAGTAAAAGGTGTCACCGCAAGGTGGCGCCTTTTTTATGTCCGATATGCCCCCGAAAAAAAGACCCGGGTCTGCCTATGGAAATAACCCGGGTCCTAACACGAGCAGACCCGGGTCTGCTCGTGTTGAGATATGGGTCTCCTGGGATTTTAGAGTACCCTTCCCGGCAAAGCCGCTATCAGCTTCTTCGTATAGGCGTTTTGCGGGTGCTCAAACAGCTGGTCGGCATCGTCCATCTCAACAGGTTTGCCGTTGTACATCACCACGACGCGGTCGCTCATGAAACGCACCACGCTGAGGTCGTGCGAGATGAAGATGTAAGTCAGTCCGCGCTCTTCCTTCAAGCGGTTGAGCAGGTTGAGGACCTGCGCCTGCACACTCACGTCCAAGGCCGACACCGACTCGTCGCAGATGACCAGCCTCGGTTTGACCGCCAAGGCTCTGGCGATGCAGATGCGCTGCCGCTGTCCGCCCGAGAACTCGTGCGGGTAACGGTCATAGTGCTCCGCCTTCAAGCCTACCTGCTCCAACAGCTCACAAACGGCGTCCCTGAGGGCGCCTGAGCCTGTCGAAGGCCCCTTAGTCCCGCAACCATGCACACGCATGGGCTCCGCGATGGCCTCGCCGATGGTGATGCGTGGGTTGAGGCTGGAGTAGGGGTCCTGGAACACGATCTGTGCCTGCTTGCGGAAGTCGCGCAGGGCCTGTCCTTTCAGCGCGGTCACCTCTATGCCGTCGAACCATACCTTGCCACCTGTGGGCTCGGCCAGGCGCAGGATGCTGCGCCCTAGGGTGGTCTTGCCGCAGCCCGACTCGCCCACGAGGCCGAGGGTCTCGCCCTCGTAGACGTCGAGGGTGACGTCGTCGACGGCCTTCACGTGGTCGTAGACCCTGCTGAACACGCCTTTGCGCAGGGGATACCAGGTTTGCAGATGTTCCACCTTCAAGAGGGGTGTCTTGCTGTAGAGCTGCTCAAGGTGCGCCTTACGCTCCGCCTCGGTGATCTGCAGGTCATGAAGGATTTGTTCTTTGCCGCCCTGCCACTGTCCGTCGAGAAACTCCTTGACGATGGGCAGGCGCTTGAGGCGCACGTCCATGGGCGGACGGCAGGCGAGGAGGCCTTGTGTGTAGGGGTGTTTGGGATGGCTCATGATCTCTCGCACCGTGCCGCGTTCGAGGATCTCGCCGTTGTGCATCACCGCCACGTCGTCGGCGATCTCGGCCACCACGCCGAGGTCGTGGGTGATGAAGATCATCCCCATACCCGTCTCAGCCTGCAGCTTGCGCAGCAGCTTCAGGATTTCGAGTTGCACGGTGACGTCCAAGGCCGTGGTCGGCTCGTCGGCGATGAGCAGCTGGGGATGGCAGGCGATGGCCATGGCGATCATCACACGCTGCTTCTGTCCGCCCGAGAGCTCGTGGGGATAGCTGTCGTAGATGGCTTCGGGCCGCGGCAGCATCACCTGCTTGAAGAGCTCGATGACACGCTCCTTGGCTTCTTTCTTGCTGACAGAATTAGGTCCCTGAGCCCTGAGCTTGTCGAAGGGTCGAAGGGCCGTCTTTCCCTCATGCTGCAATATCATCTCACTGACCTGATACCCGCACTTGTACACCGGATTCAACGACGTCATAGGCTCCTGGAAGATCATGGCGATGCGCTTGCCGCGCACCTCGGCCATCTGGCTCTCGGTGTAGCCTTTGATTTCCTCGCCTTCGATGCGGATGCTGTCGGCCTCGATGCGGCTCACCCGCTCGTTGAGCAGGCGCATCACCGCCAACGAACTCACCGACTTGCCCGATCCCGACTCGCCCACAAGACCCAAGGTGCGACCCGCCATCACGTCGAGGTCGATGCCGTGGACGGCTTCCACCCATTGGCTTTCGTGCTTGAAGGCGACTTTGAGATTCCTTATGGAGAGTAACGGTTCGGTCATTTTGCGGTATTTCGTGCAAAAATACTCTTTTTTTATCTGTTTATTGGTTTTTTACTATTTTTGTAGAATCAAACACATTAAAACAACACGCCATGAAACACATTTACCTTGCCTTATCCTTGGCATTTCTTCTCTTTGCCTCATGTGGCACAAACAACCAACCCGTAGATGAAGATACGACGGAGCTGTCGCAGGATTACGTCACTATTTCTGACGACCAGCCCGCCATCACGGGTGAGATCAAAGACGGTGGCCTGTGGCTCACCTTCCACAAGGACCAGCTCCTGCCCATTGGTATCCTCGATGACGACTCGTATCGTCTGCCTGATGAGCCTGTCAAAGTGGAAGGGCTGAAAGGCGCTCCGAAGAATTTCATCATCGCCGACATGGGTCAGGACTACAACCCCATCCTCTGCGTGCTAACCGAGGAGGGCAAGGTGCAGATGCTCAGCCTATGGAACACCGTCTCCACTGGCGATTTGGAAGCCACTGAGATCCCCATGAATAATATTGTTGGCTTCACTAACGGCCCTGGAGGTCCATGGGAGGACGAGGACGGCACCGTGTTCTACAATTACGTCACCATCTATGGACTGGATGAGGAGGGCAACGAATACGAGGTGAATGAGTACACATTATACAACTGGTTGAAGCATTATGTTTACGGCGACGACCCGGAATGGCCCATTGCCCTTTACACCTTGAACCTCTCCGCCGATTGGAAGATGAGGTTTGTTGAGGAACGCCTACAGGAAGAGGCTGTCGTGGAGAAGCAAGGCCGTTTCTGGCCCATCGAGATGGATTGGGATGGAATGAAGTTCCGTTATGGCTATGAGCTGACCCGACTGATTGATGCCACTGACCTCAGCAGCGACCCGAAAGAGTCGGAGATTTGCGAAAAAGGCGTATTTGAGTTGAGTTATAGCGACGATCCCGCCTACTTCGTCGTCAATCCTATCGAGGGCCTCGACTTGACGGGACAGGGATTGAACCAACCCGTGGAGTTCCAAGCCAGTGTGGACTATTAATTGAACAGTAGATGAGCTAAAGTAGTTTACATAAAAGGTAAGAGATTTGGCCGTCAGCAGTCAGCCATCAGCATTCAGCCATGGTGCTACCAAGCTGAAAGCTGACGGCTGATTGCTTACAGCTAATAAGCTTATATTAATGTAGTTTAATTTTGAACAGTTACTTGTGACCTTATGAAAAGAAGTAAGTACATTTTAGCCTTAGCAGCAATTGCCTTGCTGTTGTTCGGCTACGGCTGTTTCGGCGACAAGAAGGAAAAGAAAGTCGACACGCCCGTGGAGGCGCCAAAAGTCGATGACGAAGGCATTGCCTTTCAGATGTTTGAACGCATTCCCAAGGAGGACTTGTACGAAGGCTTTCGAACGAAGACCTACACCTGTCCTGACGACTGCCACCGCCATTTCGGCGACAGCGAAGGTAACGACATGGACGCTGGGCTGTATATGGAAAACGGAGGCAACCATAGGTTCACCGTGGATTGCTTCCCGCTGAAAAACGGAGGTTGGCTGGCCATGCTGGTCAACGAGGGCTGCTTCGACGGCTGCGAGCAGACCGTGAAGACCTACATCTACAAGGACGACGTCTTGACTCCCGCGAACGGCATGTTGCCCGTGCCCACCATGGAAGAAATGGTGGCCTATCCCTTCCTCCTGTATGGCATCAGCGACGATGAAATCAATGGGTTCAAGTCGGAATGGGACGAGCGTATGCTTTATAATGTCAAGGGCGACACCCTGATGGTGGAGGCGGAGACGCTCAACTACGACGAACAGTTCATGTCGGTCCTGTCGGCAAGGATGTACGTGTGGGACGGCGAGCGTTTTGTTCCCACTCTGAACAACGAAGCGAGGACCTATCCTCTTGTCGATCGCGATGGCTTGGGTGGCCTCCATCTGAACGACAGCATGCCCGAAGAGTTGCCCGGACTCAGCAAGCGCTACGAAGGCGAAGTGCTCGCCTTCGACCGCGACGGAGAGCCTTTCCTCAAACTCCATCCCGATGGGGCAGGCAAGATACAGGCCATCGACGTCTTTGCCAAGGACTTGACCTATTACCGCGGCAAGATCGGCGACACGCTCAACAGACTGCTCTACAAAGGTGCACTCGAAAACAAGGCATACTATAAGGAGGGCGAATTTGTCGTGACCGAAGAGAGTGAATACTCCGAGAACCGCATCGACTATGTGGGCCCGAAAGATGCCATCGACGGCAGTTTCGTGGATGGCGAGATTGCCAATCCTAAGTTCAGGCCCGATGCCACGGTGCAGTATATCCGTATCTACAAGCCCCACCACTGGGAGAGCGACACCTGCGACATGCAAGCACTCAAGGCAGCCATGGATGAAGCCAGTCTGTTCGATGGTTATCCCGATTGCGGGAAAGCTTATTACGACATCAACTCGCTCTATTATTTCAGGGAGCTGTATAACCGCAGCTGTGACGGCTACTGCGATGTCTTCCAATACTATTTGCATTGTTATCCTCTGAAGGCCGGTGGCTTCAAGGTGTATGTGACTACAGATTGGCAACCTGGAGATGAGGATGACGATGTGGATGCAGGCTATTCGCCTATCGAGACCTATGTATTCAAGGATGGAAAAGTGACCGAGACGGAGGTTGAGCCTGGAATGAATGATTTTGAGACGAATGTTGGTGGATCCCGCTTTGCCAAGGTTACTAGTGTCGGTTTTGATGTGAACACTATGGAAATAATCTTCAAGGACGAAAGCGATGTAAAACATCTCGTCGAATATACTTGGGACGGCACCTCGATGCGCAAGACCAACGAAGGACTTTATGAGAATGAGTTTTAACAATAAAAACAAAGATACATGAGAAAACTAGTTACCGTGGCGTTGCTGCTATGCTTCGCCTTGCCGATGATGGCACAAAACAAAAAAGAAGAGGCTCGCGTTCAGCTGGCCCGTGAGAAATACGCCGAAGGACTGGCGAACATCGCAGCCGTGAAGCAATACGAGGCTGACGAAATTCCTGCCGTCAACTACACCACAGTGGTGCGTAAGCAAAACTGGGCTGGGGCAGGGCAGATGGTCGACAAGATGGAGTTCTACTACAACGAAATCGAAGATGACATGGAACCTTATCCTGTAGGTTACTCACTCGTCATGGTGCGCCGCACCTATAATGTAGGATCTACCGACCATTTTGAAGAATTTGTCTACGACGATGAGGGCAGACCCTTGTTCTGGTTCTCGCGTTATGGCTCTGACAAGGACAATATGACCGAGTTGCGCGGCTATTATGATTACAATGGGAAACTCATTCGCTCCATCTGCAAGAAATCCGACCCTAATGGAGAGATGAAAACTTGTGAACTTGACGAAGAGATGGAATATGCCTTTTCCACGGTTTTCGACCATTTCATCGCCTTGAATGCCGCCTTTCAAGCCATCTATTCTGTAAATCCATAAACACAACAAACCGTAAATAGCAACGAATCATGAAGAAACATGGTCTTTTACTGGCTGCCTGCGCGATGCTCCTCGTCTTCGGCGCGTGCGACAACAATAGCCAAAAGCAAGCAACAAAGGAAGACGTTGAGCAAACTGTGCAAGAAACGACGGTGACCACTTCGCCCGACTTGGTCTTTTTCGAACTGCAAGGCCCAGTGAAACGTTGCGACCTTGTGGAGTTCGACCGTAATGGCAAAATCACTTCGGTTGACGGCCAAGACCCATTCGCCCTTGAAAAGCCACAGCGTGATATGAATGACGATGGCGAGGTGGTGGACTATTGCCGTTGGACTCGCGATGCCCAAGGCCAAATCGACTCTATCCTCTGCTATGAATACATGGATGAATACAGATGGCATGATGGGCGGGTAACCCAAGTTTTGTCTGGCTATGAAGGCCAACTTTGGTTGACCGACCGCGAGTATGATGCCGACGGACGATTGGTGAAGACAAAGCAGTATGAGGTCGTAGAGACCGATGGGCCCGAAGAGGTGAACCTAATGTGGGTTACCGAATACACCTATCTTGAATTCGACGATCATGGCAACTGGACACGTAGAAAACAGACGGACACGGATCAAGTTGTTGAATATGTCAACGAAACGGAAGTGTCAAGAGAGATTGAGTATTATTGATTCGACTTATGGAGCAAAAAAAAGCCCTGCTGTGAGGCAGGGCTTTTTTGTTTGCTTTCAAAACGTCGGGTGGATCCAGATGGACGACACCTTGGCGTCAGGTTTGAAAGTGGGATTCTCGACAGGCGCAGGGATGTCGAAAGGCACGTCCGGCAGTGGGCCGTTGTAGGCCTCGCTACTGATGAGATAAGTGATGCCGCCGTCGTTGATGCGGAAATACTGGTCGTCATAGAAAGTGACTTCCAAGTTAGGGTTGGATTTCAGGATGTCGTTGACGTTGCTCCCAACGCCTATGCCGTTGTGGGTGAACTGGTCCGACACCACCATGATGTCCCCAATTTCGTTCGACTGGGCGTCGGTCTCATCGATATAGGCGGGGAAGATGGTAAACTGCACCTCGCCGTCCTTGCTGAACTCAAAGGAGACTTCCTCCATCTCTTCTTCGTCGACCGAAACGACTGCTTTGATGTCGTAATCTGGATGCGATTCGGGAATGGTGGCGCCAAGCTGGAACTCGCCAAGACCGTCATCGGTGATAATGTCTTTTTTGGGGAGATTGTCATTTGTCGCTTGGATGGCTGTCGATTCGGGCTCTACGGCCTTTTGGTCCTGTGGATTGCCATTGTTGCAGGCCGCCAATGCCACGGCCATCGCGAAGAATAATGCTTTTGCCTTCATAATTTGGTGTTTTTTGCATGGCAAAGATACGGAATTCTTGAAAAATGCCTACTTTTGCGTAGTGTTAACCAAAAAAATAGTCAAATGATGAAAAAACAAGCACTTTTAATGGCGTTGTTGATGTGTCTGTCGCTACCCATACTGGCACAAAACAACAAGAAAGTAGACGATCGCATCCAACTCGCGCGCGAGAAATACGCCGACGGTTTGTCCCTGATTCAAGCCAATGCAGGGAAAGAGTATCCGCTTAACTTCACCACCGTCGTTAGGCAACAAAACTGGCCAGCCATAGGCCCAAAGACTGAGAAGATGCAATTCTACTATAATGAAATCGAAGACGAGGAAGATCCATATCCTGCAGGCTACGCCCTTCGCATGGTGCGCTACACTTATAACATAGCACCTCGTCAGTATTTGGAAGAGTATATCTTCGATGACAATGGGAAACCGCTGTTCTTTTTCACCCATTTTGAGGAGATGCTCAATTCTGTTGAGGATTCATTTGAGTTTGAGGTTCGCTATTACTATGATGAGAACGGCAAAATCATCCGCTCCATCTTCAAGATGATGGACAAAAACGGAAAGATGAAGGAAATCACCACAAAGAGTCATCCCGAAGTTGTGAAGGAACTCGACGGACTTACCTCTCCGGATTTCAAATATGTCAAGAACATTTTTGACGCCATTTACTAGAATCAACCCACGATGAAGAAAAGCCTTTTATTCCTTTTCGTCCTGCTGCCGATGATGGCCTTGGCCCAGTTTGACCAGTATTTCACCGAGTCGTCGCTGCGTGTCGACTATGTCCTGACGGGCAACAACAAGACGACCACCTTCTCGCTCAAGGAACTCATACACGAACCCTATTGGAGCGGCTCGAAGACCAACCTCATCGACGATTTGGAGTTTGGCAACTACATCGTCAAGGTGTTTGAGGCGGGCACTGACCATCTCCTGTTTTCCAAAGGTTATCAGAACCTTTACGGCGAGTGGACCACCACGCCCGAAGCCTTGAAACTTACCAAGAGTTTTGAAGAGTCGGTCGTCGTGCCTTTCCCCAAGGTGAAGATTGACATTGCCTTGTACCGAAAGACTTGGGAAAATGAACTTGTGGAAGGGATGCGCCTCACCGTCAATCCCAACGACTATTTCATACGCGACTACGACAAGCTCGACCTGCCCGTCTATGATGCTTGGATCGGCAACAAGGACATCACCCATGCCGTCGACATCGTCATCCTGCCTGAAGGCTACACGCAGGCCGAGATGGGCAAGTTCATCAAGGACTGCGACTTCTTTGTGAAGAGCCTCTTCGACTATACGCCTTACGACCGCTATCGCGAGAGTTTCAACGTGCGTGGCCTGATGGTGCCTTCCGAGGAGAGCGGTTGTACCATGCCCGGCGACCATATCTACAAGAACACGGCCATGCGTTTCAGCTTCTGGACCTTCGACTCGGAGCGTTACTGCATGAGTACCGATAACCGCGACATCCGTGACCTGGCTGGTCAGGTGCCTTACGACCAGATCTATATCCTCGTTAACACCGACAAATACGGGGGAGGAGGCATCTACAACTTCTATTGCTCGAGCGCGAGCAGCAACAGCTTCTCGGGTGATGTCATCATCCATGAGTTCGGTCACGGCTTTGCAGGCCTCGCCGACGAATACTATAACGACGAGACGGGCTACGACCACATGTACAACCTCGAAGTGGAGCCTTGGGAACCCAACATCACCTCGCTCGTCGATTTTAGCAACAAGTGGGGCGACATGCTTGACAAAAAGACGCCCGTGCCTACGCCGCGTGAGAAGAAATACGAACAGACCATCGGCGTGTTTGAGGGTGGCGGCTACGAACCCAAAGGCATGTACAGCCCCCACATGGACTGCCTCATGAAGACCTTCAAAGGCCATGAGTTCTGCCCCGTCTGTCAACGCGCCATCGAACGGATGATACTCTATTATTCAAAATGATGAATGATGAATGCTGAATGCTGAATGAAAAAACCATTCCGCATTCCGCATTCCACATTCCACATTCCACATTCCGCATTAAAAAATGAACTACTTAGACATCATCATCGCCATCATCCTCCTCGTCTTCGGTTTCAAGGGGCTTCGCAAAGGTCTCATCATCGAGGTGGTCACCCTGCTGGCTTTCGGTGTGGGCATCTATGGTGCCATGCACTTCTCCGACTTCACCGCTGGGCATCTGCAGGACTTCATGGAAATCAACCCGAAATACCTCAATACCATCGCCTTCGTCTTGACCTTCATCATTTTGGTGGTGCTGGTCAACCTTATCGGTCGCTTGGTCTCGCGAGCCATCAAGTCCTTGAACCTGGGCTTTTTCGACAGGTTGGGTGGTTTCCTTTTCGGCATTCTGAAAGGCGTGTTGCTGTGCAGCACCTTTGTGCTGGTGCTCAACAACCTGCAGTGGACGGGTATCATCAAGGAAGAGGTGAGGCAGAAGTCCTTCCTCTATCCCTACGTGGAGAAGACCGTACCGTATCTCTACAAGGGCTTCGATTTGGTGAAAGGTTATGCCCAGGAGATGTTGCCTGAGCAAGAGGAAAGTCCCGCTCCACCCCAGTCCAACACCGTATCCTTCTAACCCCAAAATACAAAGAGAGAGGCGCGTCAGCACCTCTCTCTTTCTTTCCGTGTATATCCGTGTCAATCCGTGTTCGAAATAATTCCGTGTTCTATATCACTCCGCGTTCCATCAGCGTCATGATCGTCTCAATCTCATCGTCTTCGGGGTTGTTGTGCGGATCATATTCTGTCTTGAGGTTGTAGCCCCACAGGCGGGCGAAGCCTTGGTAGAAGAAGGCGCGTACCTTGCCGCGCAACTCTTTGACGACTTGATAACTGGTGCGCGAGGTCTCACGGTCGATGAGGCGGACGAGGATGAGTCCCTGCGAGATGGTGAGGTTCTTTAGCTCCTCGGTGTATTGTTCAGTGATTTCATCTTCGGCTTGTTTCATCAGGCGTTTGCGCTCCGACTTGTCGTTGATGTTGGCCAGGATGGAGTCGTATTCTTGCATCTTGGCGCCGGCGAGTTTGGCATAGGGATACACCTTCTTCACGTTGTTGGCCAAACGGCGGCCTTGACGTGTGTCGGTGATTTGCAGATAGCGTTGCATCAGGTCGATGTCCACCTCGGGCAGGAAAACGATGAGGGTGGTGTCGCCGTTCTCGTCGATGCGGCCGTAGACCACGCTGCCGTTGCCTTGGGTGGGGTCGGGAGTGCTGTTGAAATCAACCACTGCCGATTGGGGTTGGGGGGCTTCCTGCTTTCTGACGACCTTGATTTTCTTCTTTGCGGCGTCGCCTTTGGCGATCATTTGTGCAAATCCGGTCATGCTCATCAAGGCTATCAGTGCGACTAAGGCTATTCTTTTCATGGTGTTTTCTCCTTTCGATTGTTTAACGCTTGGACTTATGCAAGTATTGTGCCAAAAAAAAGCATCGAACCGAAATCCGATGCTTTTTCTGATGAAACGTTGTGTGTCTCAATCGCCTACATGCAGCTTCTGCAAACCTGATTTTTCGAGTTTCGCCTCTGCGTAGGCGCGGTCGATGACCAATTCCGTGGCATTGATGTCGGAAGGCATCTCAAACATGGCGTCGTTGAGGATGGCTTCCATGATGGAACGCAGTCCGCGTGCGCCCACCTTGAACTCGATGGCTTTCTCCACCACGAAGTCGAGCACCTCTTCCTTGACGACCAGGTTGATCTTGTCCATGGCGAAGAGCTTCTGGAACTGCTTCACCAGGGCGTTCTTGGGCTCGGTGAGGATACGCTTCAGCGCATCGGCATCCAAGGGGTTGAGGTGGGTGATGATGGGCAGACGACCTACGATCTCGGGAATCAAGCCGAATTTCTTCAGGTCGGCAGGGGAGAGGTATTGCAACATGTTGTCCTTGTCCAGGGCCTCGTTGCCTCCCGTGCCGTAGCCGATGACGTTGGTGCGCTTGCGGGCGGCGATGAGTCGCTCGATGCCGTCGAAGGCGCCGCCGGCGATGAAGAGGATGTCCTTCGTGTTGACGGCGATCATCTTCTGCTCGGGGTGCTTGCGTCCGCCTTGTGGCGGCACGTTGACGATAGAGCCTTCGAGCAGCTTCAGCATGGCTTGTTGCACGCCTTCGCCCGACACGTCGCGGGTGATGCTGGGGTTGTCGCTCTTACGTGCGATCTTGTCGATCTCGTCGATGAAGACGATGCCGCGCTCGGTGGCGGCCACGTCGTAGTCGGCGGCCTGCAGCAGCTTGACGAGAATGTTCTCCACGTCTTCGCCCACATAACCGGCCTCGGTGAGCACGGTGGCGTCGGCGATGGCGAAGGGCACGTTGAGCATCTTGGCGATGGTGCGGGCCAGCAGGGTCTTGCCCGTGCCGGTCTCACCCACGAGGATGATGTTCGACTTCTCGATCTCCACCTCGTCGGCCTCCACCTTCTGGCTGATGCGCTTGTAGTGGTTGTAGACCGCCACGGCGAGGGTGCGTTTGGCTTCGTCCTGCCCGATGACATACT
>Ga0310691_10006956_pt1 | contig 11936 bp, 11 predicted proteins | sample 176DNAGHGlowgp2_FD_203887 | JGI IMG/M metagenome (GOLD analysis project Ga0310691, IMG submission 203887) | Sheep rumen microbial communities from Palmerston North, Manawatu-Wanganui, New Zealand - 1766 DNA GHGlow gp2 (v2) (version 2) | ecosystem: Host-associated > Mammals > Digestive system >... | reverse complement strand
GGAAGGCGCCGCCGTCGGGGGTGGTGCGGACGTGGGGCTGGAGGATGTGGAGGCGGTCGCGGGCGCGGGTGACGGCGACGTAGAAGAGGCGGCGCTCCTCGTCGTCGCCGCCCTGGTCCTCGAGGGCTCGGGAGGAGGGGAAGATGCCCTCGACGCACCAGAGCAGGATCACGACGGGCCATTCGAGGCCCTTGGCCTGGTGGACGGTGGAGAGCAGGACCTTGCCCTCGCCGTCGGCGTCGGCGGCGCCGCCCTCGCGGTCGAGGTTGGTGAGGAGGGCGACGTCCTCGAGGAAGTCGCGGACGGAGGTGTGGCCGGCGATGTCGGAGAGCAGCTCGCGGAGCTCGTCCTCGCGCTCGTCGGCGTTCTCGAAGTCCTTGCGGAGGCGTTCGCGGTAGAGGGCGTCGAGGAAGGCCTCGACGAGCGCCTTGACGTTGTGGGGGAAGGCGGTGCGGGAGTAGGCGCCGAGGGCGTCGGAGACGGGCTCCCACGGGCCGCGGGCGCGGGAGGGGAGGGCCTCGAGGAGGGCGGCGCGGGCGGCGGGATCGGCGGCGTCGAAGCGGCCGCCGAGGCGGCGCCAGAGGCGGTCGACGGTCGTTTCGCCGACGGCGGGGAGGAGCTGGAGGACGCGGGCGAAGGCGAGGCCGTCGTCGGTCGTCTCGGCCATGCGGAGGAGGGCGACGACGTCCTTGACGTGGGCCTGCTCGTAGAAGCTCGTGCCGGAGGTGATCGAGTAGGGGACGCCGGCGCGGGTGAGGGCGAGCTGGGCGTCGACGGCGTTGAAGTGGGAGCGGTAGAGGACGGCGATCTCGCCGTAGCGGTAGCCGGCGCGGCGGGCGTCCTCGACGATGGAGAGGAGCTCGCCCGCCTGGGCGCGGCCGTCGGCGACCTCGAGCAGGCGGGGCGGGAGGCCGGGCGCCTCGCGGGTGGGGCGGAGGACCTTGGGGAACTGGTCGGGGTTGTGGAGAATGCTGGCGTTGGCCAGGTCGAGGATGGGCTTGCGGGAGCGGTAGTTGCGCTCGAGCTTGACGATGCGCGCGTCGGGGTAGCGGCGCGGGAAGTCCATGATGTTGCGGTAGTCGGAGCCGCGCCAGGAGTAGATGCACTGGAAGTCGTCGCCGACGACCGAGAGGTTGCGGTGGCGGGCGGCGAGCAGGTCGACGAAGGCGGACTGGAGGGCGTTGGTGTCCTGGTACTCGTCGACGAGGACGTGGAGGAAGCGCTCCTGGTAGAGCTCGCGGGCCTCGGCGCTCTCGGAGAGGACGCGCAGGCCGTTGACGAGCAGGTCGTCGAAGTCCATCGCGTGCAGCTCGCGCTTGCGCTTCACGTACTCGCGCATGCAGGCGAGCAGCTCCTCGGGGGCGGCGGCGAAGTCGCCGGCGCGGGACTCGAGGTATTCGGCGGGGTCGAGGTTGCGGTTGACGGCGCCGGAAAGGAGGGAGAGGACGAGCTCGCGCTTGGGGAAGTCCTTGGGCCGGTGGCCGAGGTCCTTGATGACGCGGCCCATGAGGGTGCGCTGGTCGTCGGCGTCGAGGATGGCGAAGTCGCGGGGGAAGCCGAGCAGGCCGGCGTAGCGGCGCAGCATGCGGTTGGCGACGTGGTGGAACGTGCCGCCCCAGAGGCCGGTGGCGAGGCCGCGCGTGGCCTCGTCGGCGCGCGAGAGCATCTCGCGGGCGGCGCGGTTGGTGAAGGTGAGCAGGAGGATGCGGTGCGCCGGGACGCCGCGCTCGACGAGGTGGACGACGCGGTAGACGAGCGTGCGGGTCTTGCCCGTCCCGGCGGCGGCGAGGATGAGCAGGGGGCCGTCGGGGGCGGTGGCGGCCTCGAGCTGCTCGGGGTTCAGGAGGGAGCCCAGGTCGGTCACGGGAGGGGGGCTATTGCCGGCCGGCGATGGCGCGGCGGAGGGTGAGGGGGTCGGAGTAGCGCACGCCGCTGTCGGCCGGGAGGCCGTAGGCGAGGCGGGTGACGCGGACGGCGGGGGCGCGCCGGGCGACGGTCTCCGCGAGCCAGGAGGCGGTGGCGTCGCCCTCGACGTCGGTGGGGAGGGCGAGCACGACCTCGCGGACGCTCCCCTCGGCGAGCCGCGCGAGCAGCGCGCCGAGCGTGAGGTCGGCGGGGCCGGTGCCGGACATGGGGGAGATGCGCCCGTGCAGCGAATGGTACCGCCCGCGGTAGGCGCCCGAGCGCTCGATGGCGAGGATGTCGCCCGGGTCCTCGACGACGAGTAGCTGCGCGTCGTCGCGCGCGGGGTCGGTGCAGAGGCGGCACGGGTCGGCGCCGCGGGGCGTGATTGCGCCGCAGCGCGTGCACGCCGCCACGCCGTCGCGCGCCGCGACGAGGGCCTCCGCCAGCGGATTGATCGCGGCGGCGCCCCGCGCGACGAGCGAGAGCGCCGCGCGCTCCGCCGAGCGGCGGCCGAGGCCGGGCAGGCGCGCGAGCTCCTGGACGAGCGTGGCGAACGGGTCGGGCATCTCGCGGGCGCTAGCCGCCGAGCATGCCGCCGAGGCCGAGTTCCTTGGAGAGCGCCTTCATGCGCTCCTGCCCGGCGTCCTTGGCCAGACGCAGCGCCTTGTTGACGTTGTCCATGAACGTGCGGACGAGCTTGTCCTCCTTCGCGGGGTCGAGGAGCGACTTGTCGGAGACCTCGACGGCCTTGACGGTCATGTCGCCGGTGACGACGACGCGGATGCCGCCGTTCTCGTATTCCTTCGTCATCGCTTCGACTTCGCGCTGAAGGCGCTTCATCTTGTTGCGGAGCTCGAGGGCCTGCTTGGCCTGTTCGAAAAAGCCTGCCATGGCGATTCTTCTTTCGGTTGGGGGTTGGGGAAAGGGTTGAAGAGGTTGAAGGGGTTGTTGAAGAGGTTGAAGGGGTTGAAGTGGTTGAAGAGGTTGAAGAGGTTGAAAGGGTTGAAGGGGTAGAAGCGGTTGAAAGGGGTGAAGGGGGGGGATGGGGCGCTAGCGGATGTCGGTGACATGGCTGCCGGGGAAGACCTCGAGCGCCGTCTTCACGACCTCCGACTCCATGACCGCACGGACGTCGACCGGGGCGGGGGGCTCCTCGGGATCGGCGGCGGGGGAGGGGGGCGACGGTGGCGCGGGGGGCTCCGCCGCGACGGGGGCCGCGGGGGCGGAAACGGGAGGCGGAGGCGTCGTGGCGGGGGCGCCCCACGGGCGCACGGGATCGTCGTCGAGCGGACGCGGAGGCGGAGCGGCGGGCGCGGGCGGCGGCGGGACCGGCGCGGGCGGCGGCGGGACCGGCGCGGGCGCGGGGCGGGCGGCGACCGGCGGCGGTGCCGGGGCCTGCGCCGCCGCGACCGGGGCGGAAGCGGGCGCCGTCGCGGAGGCCGGGGCGGCGGAGCGCTCGAGGGCGGCGAGCTTGCGGAGGATGGTCTCCAGGTCGACGAGGTGCGAGGCGCGGGCGCAGCGGATGAGGGAGGTCTCGACGAGGGTGCGCTGGGAGAGGGCCAGGCGGAGCGTGCCGTCGAGGCGGACGAGCTCCTCGACGATGGCGAGGACCGCGGAGGGCGTCGTGAGGGCCGCATGGCGGACGAGCGTCGCGCGCTGGCCCTCGGTGAGGTCGAGGCTCGACATGTCGCCCTTGAGCTCGATGCAGACGAGCAGGTTGCGGAAGTGGTCGATCAGCTCCGCGTTGAGGCGGCGCAGGTCCTTGCCGGAGCGGTCCAGCTCGTCGAGACGCGAGAGGACGCGGGCGATGTCGCCGCGCAGGACACCCTCCGCGAGGTCCTCGATGATGGCGCGGGAGACGAGGCCGAAGACCCCGAGCACGTCCTCCTCGGCGATGGTCTTCCCGGTGAAGGCGATGATCTGGTCGAGCGCGGACTCCGCGTCGCGCATGCCGCCGTCGGCGCCGCGCGCGATGGCGAGCATCGCGTCCTCGTCGATCGAGACGCCCTCCGCGTCGCAGATCTTGCGCAGCTGGCCGCAGATGTCGGTCTGCGAGATCCTGCGCAGGTCGAAGCGCTGGCAGCGGGAGAGGATCGTTCCGAGGACCTTGTCCGGCTCGGTGGTGGCGAAGATGAACTTGAGGTAGGGCGGCGGCTCCTCCAGCGTCTTCAGGAGCGCGTTGAACGCCGCCGTCGAGAGCATGTGCACCTCGTCGATGTAGAAGACGCGGAACTTGCCCTCCACGGGGGCGTTCTGGACCTGGGAGATGATGCGCTCCTGGACGTCCTCCACCTTGTTGTTGGAGGCGCCGTCGATCTCGACCACGTCGAAGGACGAGCCGCTCATGATCGCCCGGCACGCGGGGCACTGCCCGCAGGGGTGCACGGTCGGGCCGTGGACGCAGTTGAGCGCCTTCTCGAAGATGCGGGAGAGGGTGGTCTTGCCCGTGCCGCGCGGACCGGCGAAGAGGTACGCCTGCGCGATCCGCCCCTTCTCGATGGCGGAGCGGAGCGTGCGGACGACGTGGTCCTGCCCGACGACCTCCTCGAAGGTCTGCGGGCGCCATTTTCGGGCGATGACTTCGTACGACATGGGGAAACTCCTTGGAAGGCTCCGGATTATACGGGTTTCGGGCGTCCGAATCAAGGACACTTTCGGCTTTCGCATTTCGTCGTTTTCTGCTATTCTCGTCCCCATGCGACAACGATTCGACGACAAGGGCCCCAACCTCCTCTTCCTCGGCGCGGCGGTGATCGTGCTTTTCGGCATGATCTGGCTCTCCTGCCACCAGAACGAGTTCATCCGGGCCTTCACCCCGCCGTCCGCCCCGTCCGCCGCTCCCGCCTCCCCCGCTCCCTGACATTGTTCCTTGTGCATTGTGCATTCTGCATTGTGCATTCAGCCTTCCGCATCGCCCATGCGTCGCCTCCTCCTTCTCCTACCCCTCCTGCTCGCCGTCGGCTGCGGCCGCGAGCATCCCGCCGCGCCGCCGCCCGTCCGCGGTGCCCTGCTCGTCACGGTCGAGGGCCCGCTCCCCGTCCCGGGCTGGCTCTCGCGCCCGGGGGTGCAGGCCACGGTGTCCGCGACGGCGATCCGGCAGGTCTCCCCCGCGGTGCTTCCCTCGGCGGCGACGGCCCTGACGGGCCTGCTGCCCCCGCAGCACGGACTGCGCGTCGACGGCGTCGGCGCGCTCGCCCCCGACGTCCCGACGCTCGCCACCCGCTTCGCGGAGCGGGGGTGGGACTGCTCCGCATTCCTCGGCAACCCGGCGCTCGCGTCCGTCCACGGACTGAACCGCGGCTTCTCGGTCTATTCCGCGGGCATCGCGCCCACGAACCGCGCCGGCGGGTTCCTTCCCGCCCCCGAGGACCTCGCCTCCGCCGCCCTGCGGCATCTCGAAGGGCTTCCCCCCGGCCGCGACGCCTTCGTCTGGCTCCACTTCGCGCCGCGTCCCGCCCCCGGGGAGGACCCCCGCCAGGCGCAGACCCTCGCCAACGCGCAGGCCGCCGCGGCGCTCGTCGCCGGTCGCTTCTCCGAAGATTCCACGGTGGTCGTCCTGTCGCTGACGCCGCCCCCGTCGGCCGCCGATTCGCTCCCGGACGGGGAACCCGGAGGGCTTCCGATCGAGGATTGGCGCTGGTGTGCCGTCCGGTCGTCGGACGGCCGCGACATCCCGGCGGGCATCTCCGTCGCCGACGTCCCGTTCCTCTTCGGGCTGGCGGACGGCCCCGCGCCGTGGGACTACGCCGAGTCCCGTGGTACGCCTTCCGCCTTCCGCCGCTGGAGCGCCGATCGGCCGACTGCCCCGTCTCCGTCCTCGACGGCCTCGACCGCGACCCCGTCGCCGTCCCGCTCGCGCACCAGAACGCGATGGCGGTGATGCGCGCGAACGGCCACCTCGGCGAGGGGCTCGTTCCGCCCTACACCAACGGCGTCGCGCTCGCGGCGCTCGACGAGGCCGGCGAGGCCCGCGTCGAGCGCTGGCGCGCCGCCATGTCGGCGCCCGCGACGAACCGCGTCGCCGCGCTGCGGGCGCTCGTCGCGAGCGACCCGGACGTCCCGCTCTTCCACCACGAGCTGGGGGAGGCGCTGCTGCGCGAGAAGGACTTCACGGGCGCGTGCAACGCGTTCGCCGCCGCCTCTCGTCTCGGCTGGAACATGGTGCTCGCCAACCGCCTCCAGGCGCGCTGCCACGCCGCGATCGGCAACATCCCGGCGGCGATCGACCGCGCGGAGGCCGCGTTCCTCGTGAACGAGGGCGATCCCGTTCCGCGTCGCGAGCTGGCCGAGCTGCTGCTGCGCACCGGCGCCGCGCTGCTCTCCTCGGGCAGCCCCGCGGAGGCGAAGGAGTGCCTCGACCGCGCGCTGCTGCTCGCGCCCGGCCATCCCGGCGCGATCCTCGAGGAGGCCCGGCTCGAGCTTTCCGCAGGGCAGACCAACGCCGCCGTCGCGCGCCTGCGCCGCCTCGTCCGCGAGCATCCCGGAAACAAGGCCGCGCAGGGGCTCCTGCGCTCGCTGGGACAATGAAGCGCGCGCTCGCCGCCGGCTTCCTTCCGCTCCTCGCCCTCGCGCAAGGCGAGGCGCTCTTCGACGGCACGCCGAGCGAGGAAGCCTCCGCGCCCGCCTCCGCGGCCTCCGCGCCCTTCTCCGAATGGGACGGGATCACGCAGCTCTTCCCCTGGCCGGTCGTCACACCTGTTTCTCACGCGAAGTCCGCGGAGTTTGAATCTCACGCAGAGAGCGCAGAGAACGCAGAGTCGGATTCTCACGCGGAGTCCGCGGAGCCCACCCTTCCATCGCTTTCCCTCGTCGGCGAATTCCCCCTCCCCGACTCCGCCCCCGAGGGCCTCTCCGGCATCGCGTGGCGGGGCGGAATTCCAGGTTTCGGCGATTCGTGGGACGATCTCTACGCCCTTGTCGAAGACTCCGGCGGCCGGCTTCATTCCGCGACGATCGGCATCGACCGCGGCACCGGTGCGATCACGAACGCGGTGGTCTCGCCGGCGGGATCGATTCCCGGCGCGGCCGATCTGGAAGGCGTCTGCTGCGGCGCCGTTCCCGTTGCGGGCGGGACGGTGCCGACGCTCTTCGCGTCCGACGAACGCGGACCCGCGATTTGGGCGAAAGCCGCCTTCGACGCGAGCAGCCCGGAATGGGCCTCTCTTCCCCTTCCCGAATCGCTCCGCCGCTGCCGCTTCAACCGCGCGCTCGAATCGCTCGCCCTCTCCCCCGACGGCCGCCTCCTCTGGACGGCGAACGAAGGGCCTCTTCCCGAGGACGGCCCCGAACCAACGGCGGAGCGCGGCGCAAAAATCCGGATTTACGCATTGCCCGTCTCCGGTCTTCTCCCCAAGACGAACGACTCCCGCCCCGCACCTGCATCCTCCACGCAGGCTCCGTCGGCGTCGCCGACGGAGCCTGCCTTCCGGTTCTACGAACTGAACGCCGCCGCAGGCGGGAAAATGCCGCACCTTCCCGATCCCTTCAACGGCCTCGCGGAGCTCTGCGCCCTCCCCGACGGCCGCCTCCTCGCGCTCGAGCGCACCTACGGCCTCCGCACGCGGAGCCCCGACGACCCCCGCGCCTCGCTCATCGCGATCTCCATCTACCTCGTCGATCCGCCGTCATCCGCCGCAAGGACCGCCGCCGCGCAGCGACCTCCGGTTCTTGCCAAGACCCTTCTCTGGCGAGGACTCACCGGCCGCGCCAACTACGAGGGCATGACGCTCGGCCCGGAGCTCGCGGACGGTTCGCGCGCGCTGATCCTCGTCTCGGACGGCGACGTCACGCGCAAGGGCTCCTTCGCCTTCCCCTGGGCCAAGCGCCTGCTCTCCTTCCGCCTTCGCCTGCCTTCCGCCTCCGCCCCCTGAGCCGCGACGGCGAAGGCGTTCGCGAACGCGGTTGACATGGGCGGAGCGCGTGGTATATCCTTCCCGACATCGGAACGATCGTTCACAAACCCACATCCGGCTCCATCCTCCGCGAGGCTCCAACATGTCCAAATCCAAGGTCGCATTCGTACTCCTGGGCGTCTTTCTCGGCTCCCTCGGCATCCACAACTTCTACATCGGACGCACGAAGCAGGGCGTGATCCAGCTCCTGATTTCGTTGCTCTCCGCCGGAACGCTCTCGTTCGTCTCGTGGATCTGGGCGATCGTCGACATCTGCAACATCAACACCGACGCCAGCGGCACGCCGCTTTCGTAGTCCCGCGCTCTTCGCCGCGGCGCGGGCCGGCCCGCGCCGCGGCGACGGCGTCGTCCGTTCCGCCATGGGCTTCCGCTACCGCAAGCGCATCCAGATCCTCCCCTTCGTCTACCTGAACCTGAGCGCGCGGGGCGTCAGCCTCTCGTTCGGGCGGAGGGGAGCGCACTACACCGTTTCCTCGAGCGGCAAGCGGACGGCGAGCGTGGGCCTGCCCGGGACGGGGATGTCCTACACGCGCACCTCCAAGGCGTCCTCGGCGGGGACGTGGCTCTTCTGGATCGTGGCGGCGCTGGTCGCCGTCGGCATCGCGGGATGGCTGTGGTGGCAGTCCCGCCAGCCCGTCGCGTAGTCGCTGGCGTCCGTCTCCCGGCGGAGCGCTTCCGAAGAGCCGGGCGGCACGGAATGTGCGGAAGTTTGGCACGGATGCGATTGGCATTCGGCGCAGGGTTCTGCTATCATTGACACCGCAGACGCCCAACGGCGTCGGGCACGGAGTCAAACGGAGAGAAATCCATGAAGAATTCGTTCCTTCCTTCCCTGATGGCATGCGCGGCGCTCGCGCTGCCCGCCGCACGCGGCGAGACCGGCGCGAACATCGTCGTCGACGGCCGCGGCCTGCCGCAGGTGCAGGGCGTCCTGCGCGACGGCAACAAGGTCGACTGGGGGTTCGCGAACTTCGTCGCGTTCGGCCCGGGCTGGGCCTACACGGCGCAGGACTACGCGGCCAAGGAGCACAAGAAGGCTGCGATCGACGACCCCGCGCTCGGCCGCGGCCTGCTCTTCACCGGCAAGATCTGGGCCGGCTCGCGCGGCCTGGCGATCCGCGAGGAGTTCTTCGACGTCTCGAAGGGAGGCCCCGCCAAGGCCCGCGTGCGCTGGACGATCTCCGCGCAGGACGGCAAGCCGATGCAGCTCGAGCGCGCCTACGTCCGCTTCCCGCTCGCGCTCAACGACTTCGCGGGCGGCACGCTCTCCGGCATGCCGCTTCCCGAGGCGTACGGCCAGGAGTGGATCGGCGTCGGAGACAAGGGCGCGATCGAGGTCGTCTCGAAGGACGGCAACAAATTCCTTCGCCTCGCCGTCGCGAAGGGCAATCCGGTGCTTTGGGACGGCCGCAAGGACAAGCTCGACCGGTTCGAGCTGCGCGTCGACTTCCCGGACGCGAAGGGCGCGGCGAGCTCGACGATCGAGTTCGACTTCTCCGGCGCGTTCGCAGACGCGCTCAAGAAGGGCCGGGGCGTCGTGAAGCTCGACCTCCCGCCGCCGCCCGCGAAGATGGTGGCCGGCGACAAGTGGGTCGCCTTCCCCTGGACGAACGACGTGAAGCCCGACACCATTCTCGACTTCTCGAAGGTCCTCCCGCGCGAGGCTCCCGCCGGAAGGGACGGCTTCGCGCGCGTCTCGCCCGAGGGGCACTTCGTCTTCGAACGGGACCCGGCGAAGAAGCCGCGGCGCTTCGTCGGCGGCAACCTCTGCTTCGACGCGAACTTCCTCTCCAAGGAGCAGGCCGACCGCGCCGTGCGGGACTTCGTGGCGCGCGGCTGGAACGCGATCCGCTTCCACCACATCGACGTCACGATCACGAAGGACCAGTGGAACGACATCTGGAACCGCAGGACCTACCCGGAGATCTCGCCCGAGCAGCTCGACCGTCTCGACTACCTGCTCGCGGCGTGCAAGAAGGCCGGCATCTACGTCACGTTCGACCTCTACGCGATGGGCTGCCTCGGCTCGTGCGACGGCTTCGACAAGCCGCTCAACAGCAACACCGTCAAGGCGATCGTCCCGATCCACAGGCCCGCCGAGGACCAGTGGTTCAAGCGCGCGATGGAGATCTTCGGCCACGTGAACCCCTACACCGGCGTCGCGTGGAAGGACGAGCCGTCCGTCCTCTTCGTCACGCTCCTCAACGAGGACTCCATCGCGTCGGTCTGGTGGGGCGCGGCGGACGTCTACGTCGCCAAGTACAACGAGTGGGCGAAGGGCAGGGGCTATCCGCAGCTCGACAAGAAGGACATCGGCAAGCACAGGGAGTTCGCCGAGTTCGTCCACGAGGTCAAGGCGGACGCCAACCGCCGCATGGCGAAGCGCCTTCACGACGCGGGCGTGCGGACGCTCATTTCCGGCGGCAACTGGTGGGACACGCAGCAGCAGGCGTACGAGCGCGAGGCGCTGGACGTCGTCGACAACCACCAGTACAGCGACCACCCGCAGGGCGACTACAGCAAGCCCGCGTTCCACATCAACAACACGGCCGACATCCAGAGCGGCCACCCGACCTACGCGACGCCGATCATGATGGCGCCCACGCGCATCTGGGGCAAGCCCTTCACCGTCACCGAGTGGAACTTCTGCAACCCGAAGAAGTGGCGCGCCGAGGCGGGCCTGATGATGGGCGCCTACGCCTCGCTCCAGGACTGGGACGGCCTCTATCGCTTCGCGTGGAGCCACTCGCAGGCCAACATGTTCAAGCCGTGCCCCGCGAAGGGCTTCGACATCGTGACCGACCCGATCGGCCAGCTCACCGAGCGCCAGGTCGCGCTGCTCTTCGGCCGCCGCGACGTTTCGCCCGCCAAGGCGACCGCCGCCTACGGCGTGACCGCGGACGAAGCCTTCGGCGGCGGCCTCGGCGACATGTGGGCCAAGGGCCTCTTCCCGCACCCGTTCACGCAGCTGGCGTACACGCACCGCGTCGGGTCGTTCGTCGCGGATGGCGGCAAGCGGCCCGCGGTCGCGGTCGACAAGGTCTACACCGCCGCGAACAAGGGCGAGATCCCCAAGTTCAACAAGGCCGGCGCCTCCGACACGGGCGAGATCGCGATCGACCACAACAAGGGGCTGCTCGTCGTGAACACCCCGCGTACGGCGGGCGTCTGCTCCGTCGGCAAGGCCGACCAGACCGCCGGCCCGCTCTCCGTCTCCGGCGTCACCGCCTTCTGCTCCGTCTCCGCCTCGTCGATGGACGGCGCCCCGCTCGAGCGCTCGAAGCGCGTGCTGCTCCTCCACATCACCGACATCCGGAACACCGGCGCCGCGTTCACGAACGACAAGTGCACCGACATGACGAAGTGGGGCGAGCTGCCCTACCTCGCCGCCGCGGGCGAGGCGAAGATCGCGCTCCGGAACGCCAACCCGGGCCTCAAGGTCTGGGCCGTCGCCGCGGACGGCACGCGCATCCGCGCCGTCCCCGCGACCTACGAGAACGGGGCCTACCGCTTCGTCGCGCGCATCGCCGCGGGCGAGGGCGCCGGCGCCCCGACGATGGTCTACGAGCTCGCGGCGAAGTAGGGGCCGAATCGGTTTCCGACGCGGCCAGGACCCGGCCGGGGCGGCGCGAACGCCGCTCCGGTTCGCCGGAGGGGGCCGCCTCCGGGCCCGCGGGCCGGGCTATTCGTACTCGACCGTGGCCGGGGGCTTCGGGGTGTAGTCGAAGAGGACGCGGTTGATGCCGGGAACCTCGGTCGTGATGCGGGCGGCGAGGCGGTCGAGGAGCGCGGGCTCGAGGTGCTCGACGGTGACCTCCATCACGTCGACCGTGTTGATCGCGCGGATGATGCAGGGCCAGTCGAACGAGCGCTTGCCGTTCTTCACGCCCGTGCTCTTGAAGTCCGGGACGACGGTGAAGTACTGCCAGACCTTGCCCTCGAGGCCGGCCTTGGCGAACTCCTCGCGCAGGATGGCGTCCGATTCGCGGACGGCCTCGAGGCGGTCGCGCGTGATGGCGCCGGGGCAGCGCACGCCGAGGCCGGGGCCGGGGAACGGCTGGCGGTCGACCATCGAGGCGGGGAGGCCGAGCGCGCGGCCGACCTCGCGGACCTCGTCCT
>Ga0310691_10006955_pt1 | contig 11937 bp, 18 predicted proteins | sample 176DNAGHGlowgp2_FD_203887 | JGI IMG/M metagenome (GOLD analysis project Ga0310691, IMG submission 203887) | Sheep rumen microbial communities from Palmerston North, Manawatu-Wanganui, New Zealand - 1766 DNA GHGlow gp2 (v2) (version 2) | ecosystem: Host-associated > Mammals > Digestive system >... | reverse complement strand
CGATCTCGTCCAGGAAGATGGTTCCGCCATCGGCCTGTTCGAACTTGCCCTTATGGTCCCGGATGGCCGATGTGAAGGAGCCTTTCTTGTGGCCGAAGAGTTCGCTGTCAATCAGTTCCGAAGGGATAGCCGCGCAGTTCACTTCCACGAACGGCATCATGGAGCGGTCCGACAGTTGATAGATGCTCTGGGCCACGAGTTCCTTGCCGGAGCCGTTGGGGCCGGTGATGAGGACGCTGGCCTGGGTGGGAGCCACTTTTCCGATCATGTCCTTCAGGTGGAGGACGGGTTCCGAGGCCCCGATCATTTCGCGGCCGTAGATCTTTTTCTTGAGGATTTTGGTTTCCTTCACCAGGGAAGCCTTGTCGGTGGCGTTCTTCAGGGTGATGAGGATGCGGTTCAGGTCCAGGGGCTTTTCGATAAAGTCGAAGGCTCCCCGCTTGATGCAGTCCACCGCCGTGGAGATATCGGCATGGCCGGAAATCATGACAACAGGGGTTTCGATTCCCTTTTCGATGAGTTTGGAAAGCATTTCCGTCCCGTCCATCTCCGGCATCTTGATGTCGCAGAAGATGGCGTCATATTTTTCTTTTTCCGCTTTCTCCAGCCCTTCACGGCCGTTTTCCGCAGATTCCACCTGGTAATTTTCCATTTCCAGGATTTCCTTCAGGGAGTAGCGGATTGCTCTTTCGTCATCTACAATAAGAACTTTCATGTCTTTATTTTGCTTTATGCAAATATCGCAATAAATCGTAACTTTGCAAAGCGAAGGCGACAAGCAAATCAAAGAGAGTCATGAATAGTTTCGATTATCTGGAAGTTTCCGTAAAACTGAATCCGTTCACAGAGGAAATGGCTGAAATCCTGACGGCCGAACTGTCCGAACTGCCCTTCGATTCTTTTGTTACGGAAGAACCCTTTCTCAAATGCTATATCCAGACAACGGATTACAAGGCATCGGACGTGAAAGTGGTCCTGAGCGGCTATCCGGCCGTGGAAGGCTTCACCGCCACGCCCGTGCAGGGCAGGAACTGGAACCAGGCCTGGGAAGATAGTTTCCAGCCCATCGTCGTGGACGGGACGGTGACGGTAAAGGCCCCGTTCAATGCCGATGTTCCCCGCACCCGCTTCAACATCCTCATCGATCCGCAGATGGCTTTCGGTACCGGATATCACCACACCACGTACATGATGATGCAGCGGATGCTGGGAATCGAAGCGGCCATCAAAGGCAGCAGCGTCGTGGACATGGGCTGCGGAACGGCCATCCTGGCCATCCTGGCGGCCAAGATGGGCGCCCGGAAGGTCTTTGCCGTGGACATCGACGCCGTAGCGGCCCGGTCGGCCTGGGGCAATGCCCGCTGGAACCGGGTGGGCACCCGCGTGGAAACGGCCTGCGGAGACGCCTCGCTCCTGCAGATGGGCACCTACGACGTGCTCCTGGCCAATATCCACCGCAACATCATCCTGGAAGACCTTCCCACCTACGTGCGCAGCCTGCGCCGCGGCGGGCATCTTCTCCTGAGCGGCTTTTTCACCGCCGACGCCCCGGCCCTCTACGAGGCCGCCCTGTCCCTCGGGCTGTCGTGGGCCGGAGAATCGGCCCGGGAAGGATGGGCCTGCCTGGAGTTCATCAAGTAATTTTTTTTCCTTATCTTTGCAACCTCTATCATTTCAGGAAAGATGAAAAAGTTTGTCACCTTCGTCATGGCAATCTGCCTGGCTACCGGTGCCTTTGCGCAGGGATTCGGCCAGCATGCCATAGGCATCAACGAGATTGAAATCGGGGATAGATTCGATTTCGAGGTCATCAACTATCTCCATTTCGGTTTCAACGGAATCATCAAGAACGAAACCGTTTCCAGCAAAACCGGTTTCTTCAGCAGCCAGCAGTTCGGCTTCAACATGCTGGAATTCGGCTTCCTGCCCTATGAGGACGGAAAGATTTCCCTCGGGGCCGACGTGGAATGGAACTGGTACCATCTGAACAAAGACTATGTATGGGTGCCGCTGAGTGACGGCAGTTCGCAAAGTTATACCGCCGGAGGCTCCATCCTGGGCATCCTTCCCAAGGACCTTGTCGGCGTCAGCGAGGTGAAGCGCTCCATCTTCTCCGTCTGCACTTTCGGCTTCCCCGTGAACTTCACCCATCATTTCGGGAAAATGGCCCTGCAGGTAGGTATAACCCCGGAACTCAACCTCAACGGCTATGTCCAGTTCAGAGGCCTCAACCTCGCCGGGGAGAATGTGAATGACATGCGCTCCGGCGCCCGCTTCTCCAAGAACATCAAGACCAACCTCTTCACCTGGAATGCCCATGCAGCCATTTCCTATGGCGGACTGGGCCTCTACTTCAAATACAGCCCCAAAAACGTACTCCAGCAGAATTACGGCCCTCAGTTCAACACCTTCACGGTGGGACTCATCCTGGGGCTCGGCATGTAATCGCCGCCGGGCGTTTTCCCGGCAAGCCTTGCGGGTGTGTTGGAATTGGTAGACAACCCAGACTTAGGATCTGGTGCCTTACGGCGTATGGGTTCGAGTCCCTTCACCCGCACTGAAAAACCCTCTTAATCGGTTGATTTTGAGGGTTTTAGATTTTGATTAGGCGTACTAAAAGTGTACTTCTTGACATTTTTAGTCAAATGGGAGTTCAGTTGCGATGCCTTTCTCCTTGTACTCTTGCGACTTCCTTAGATACTCTTTCTCCCATTCGTTTTGCGGTGTTCTTCTGCCCGTGTCAAGCATCACGCATATCGTATCGAAATCTGGAGCATCCGAGTTGCAGTATTCTTGATAAGACTTCCATTCCCTCCCTTCGTTATCAATGTATCTCAATAAGCGGGCATATCTGTTAATGAGTTCGTAAGGCCAATTAAAAGAATCTTCAACATTTCCGGCGGAGTTTATTCGGATGAACTGCGGAAGTCCATTTTTGCCCGTCAAATTGCTTCGATGCAGATAATACACTTCTCCGGCTTCTTCGCTAACAACAAAGCGCACAACATCGAAGCCGTTTTCCTCTCCCCATCGGGCAGCAAGTATGTTGTATTTCGGTTTCATTTCCTGTGCAGCTCCACCACCTTCCCCAGATGGATTTCCATAACCCAAAAGCAATAAACGGGGTTTCCGTCCCGGTCATTCATTATTTGCTCAGGGTGAAAGGTAATGCCCGTTATTTCCACTTTGGCGGTATCTCTTTCTTTTGCGTAACCAACCGCAAGATATAGATACTTGAAAGGCTTTGGCAGAAACGGATATTTGCCACCGTTGTAATCTCGCCAATCGTAAATCTTGCCCGGTTCGGTGCAATCTGGATTGAGTTTGTAATAGTTTGGCGTGTCCTCTCTAATTAGATACTTTGAGGCAACCGGATAACCGCAAATTTGGCGGTATTCGGTTTTCTTCGTGCCTGCTATTATGGCATCGAAATACACTTGCTTAATGGGCAAATATAGTGTATCATCGGGGACTTTCATCGCCTTCGGCTTTTATGGTTATCTGCTTGCCACAATGGGGGCAAATTATCTTTGCGCCATCAGAGGGGGCGAAAAGGTCTGCAATACCCACCCCCAGGGCATCCGCTATCTCGTTCAATCTTGATAGAGAGGGATTGCCCTTTATGCTTTCATAGAGGGATTGATATGTAATACTCAACCGCCTTGCAAGTTCTTGCAAGGTAATCCCTTGTTCAATGCAAATATCTTTAACTCTTAGCATAAGGCTCTATTTTGATACGCAAATATACGCCTTATTTCGCACATATCAAAACGCACTCTTATAGCAAACAAAATAAATAAGGATAAATTTTTATATAAACCTATTGTAATATCAAAATATATCCTTATATTTGCATCAGAAAGTAAGGATAACACCTTATCAAGTTCTTTGAAATGTTCAACTATTAAATGTATATCGCTATGAGTAAGATTGAAACCCTTGCACGCAACATCAGTGTAATTCGCAACGCATCTGCAAAGTTTGACTTTTCAGTCATTGACCCCAAAGAGGCCTTTGCAATCAAAAGCAGACTTGAACAGATAGCCGGGCTTTGCCAAATCTACATAGATTTTGAAAATGGCTTTGACCCCGACAACGAAAGCGAATAACCGCCCGCCATCACATCACATTATCACATCAGCCCCGAAAGGATTACCCCGGTAGGGGCTATTTATTAACCCTTAAACCTTATTGCAATATGGCTAAAGCAAAACCCAAGTTAGGCGTTTATTTCGCCCCCTGGTCAGAGGAAGCGACCTTGAACGCAATGGACAAAAGCCTCGTCTATCTGAAAGGCGTAGCCCTTTGCCCAATTTACCGAATGACCGAAGAAGGGCGCGACCTCGCAAAAATCATCATTGAGGATGCAATAACCCTTTTACAAGAGTACAAAGAGCAATTTTGCCCGGAAGTCAATGAAGAAGTTACTACAATGGATTAACCGCCAAGAAAGGCAGGAAATCAAGCGACTAAAGGCAGAATTGCACACCGAAAAGGAATTGCGCAAAATGGCCGAGAGACTCGCTTATAAATCCATCCTCGCAATCTTTGACCAAGAAGAGGAATCCGCCCCCGTATCATCCGGCCCGCTATCGTAGCACCACCAATTACAACCGCCCCGGCCATCCCCAAAATGGCCGGGGTTTTCATATAACAAGGCCGGGAAATCTCACGACTGCCCGGCCACAACCAAATGGTAAAGAAGCGATGGAGGTTCGGCGGTTTGGCATACCGCTTCGCCCGTTTCCCTAATGAAAAAAGCGTTTGCCCGGGACTGCCCCCGGCTGGCATTGCGGACTTTCCGCAATCTCTCTAACTCCCTTGAAAATCCGGGAATCGTTTTATAAGTTCGTTTAATTCTTCCTCCGATGCCTCCCCATCGGTAGTGCCATACTTCCTGGCGTATTTCTCCGCCACGGACATTTTGTCTTTCTTGACTGCATCGAAAGCCTCTCGCGCCATCATGTCAGAGGCCATCTCCTGTGATAAGTTATTTTCCATAGATTAAGGGTTTATAGTTTGTTGTATTCGTCCGAGGGAAGAATCTTCCACTTTCGATATAGATATATAACATGAATAGTTGCGCATTGCCATTAAAACACTTGTTCAGGGCCTCGCAAACCTCCTTGAGTTCTTCCATCTTGTCAATGTCCTCCTGGGTCGCTTCGATTACGCTGGCCTTTGTGATAGCCGGGTTGTCCGGCCTGGCGTGGAAGGTAAAAATATCGCTCCCGGTGAGCGTAACAAACTCCATAACATCATCCGGAATATCCGAAATAATATAGGTGTTTTTAAGTTCGTGCATCCCGGAAGCCTGCGCCCACAATTCCTCCGCCGACTTCTTAAGCACAGTAACGAGAGCAGGATTGTTTGCGCCCTCCGTCATCTTGGTGATATAGTCATCGTGAAGTGCGGGGAGGTCGCGCATATAGCGGTCGAGGGTTTCCGTGTCGTGAATGTCAATCGTAAAACTCAACTCTTTGCAAGTCGGGATTACAACTTCATTAAGAATTTTGCAGGCGTACATAGTGCCCGCGAGGAGCTGTTGCTCTCTTAATTTGTCTTTTCCTAAAGTTTTCATAGTGTTTTAAGTTACTGTTATTATTGTTCTTTATTATCAATTTGTTCTCTCCTGTCTATCACTTCAATTTGGATAGGTTCGGACATTATTCTTTCGCCCTTGCTCGTTATATCAATGGCGGTACTCTCCCCGAATCCGTCCTTGCGCCCCAGGGTGCTAAGGAGGTATCGGAGCATACTTGAATCGGGCATCACCTTCCATCCGGTAAATTGTGGCCCGTTCTCGGTCATTTCGATAGTCGGGACACCATTTGCAAGGAGTTCCGCAGTTTTGAGGCACTTGTCAAAGAGCCTTCCCCGGTATTCCTCAATGACGGTCTTAAATTGCTCGTCCTCGTCCATCCAATCGTATATCGTTCTCCTGTTCACGCAGAGTGCGGATGCGATGGCGGATACATTGCCATTGCATTTCTTAGCAACCTCCTTAAATCGTTTCAAACTCGGCCTCATAATGGATTGTGGTTTTTTGTGGTTTTAATCAATTCTTTCGATGATTTCCCCGAAGTCCTCACCGCTGATATAGGTTTCCATCGGAGGAATCCCGAAACGGGCGCAAAACTCGCTTTTGTGGGCGAAATCAGAGAAGGACAGGCAGAGATAAGCGGAATTGTTCAACGCCTCCGCATTGGCTTTTTCTTGCGTCTTGCGCTTTTCCTCCGATAGCCTGGCTTTCTCGCTCTCATATCTGGCCGGGTCGGTTTCCTGCTGCCTATCCATGCGGAGTGTCTGCAAGTCCACGAATCCGGCCATATCGTCCCCGGCCACATCTTCGGGAATCGCTGGCGGTTGCAAGAAAGCCAGATCCGCCTCCGTCAGTCCGGCCATATCGGTATCAATGTAAGGGAGGAGCCGGGCAAGTTGCTCATTGTCCCACTCGCCCTGTGCGCTCGGATTGTTCAAAAGTATGTTCAACTCCTTCTCCTGCTTATCGGACAAGTGGACAACCTCAACCCGCACGGAATAATCTTTCTTGGGGTAGCCTTGCAGTCCGTCCATTTCGGTCAGTCGTTGATGCCCGCTAACAAGAAGGAGGCTTCCATCGGCTTTCTCGTTCACCACGATACCTCCGACAAGTCCGAAAGTTTTAAGCCCTTTTCGGAGGGTTTTTCGTGCATCTTCGCTGATGCGTCTTGGGTTGTAGTCCGCAAATGCGATTTTTGAGCGCATAATCGCCCTGTAATCGCTTTTATTGACTGGCTGGTAGTTCTCCATCGTTTTTCTTTTTCTTGCGCTCAAATTCAAATAAAATGCGTTTTGAGAGAGGGAAGGCCTTGTAAATCTTTTCCAAGTCTTGCGGGCAGTTCTCCCGCAGCCACAGGAAACAGTCAAGATTGAACCCTATTCCATTGCTCGCACCCTTGCCATAAATGACAGGTGCGGGGAGTTTGGCGGTGCGCATATACGCCATGACCTCCTTGTTTGTCCACTCTGCCAAAGGATAGGCAATTTCGTTGTTGGTGTAATGGGAGGATTCATATTGCATCATCATCAAACGCCGATTGAGGCCGTCCGCTTTCTTCATACCCAGGAAAACCCACTGAATCCCGGTGGCCTCCCTGACTTCCTCAATGACATCGGCCAACTTTTTCAGTTTGACATCCGGCTCCGGCTCGCAATACATTCCCGTTCTGCGGATATAGGACAAATTCCAATGAGGCACTTGCACCCATTCGGCTTTCGGGTATCTTGCTTTGCAGTAGCGGAGATAGCGGTTAATGTGTTCGAGGCCTGGAACGAAAAACATAAACGCGCATACAAGCCGTTCAAAGTGAGGATAAAGCAAATCCAACAGGCAAAGCGAATCTTTCCCGAAACTTACGAAAACCACTGCGGAGGCTGTCTGCTTACGCACCTCCGCAATAGTCGAAAGTACGCTACCCATTTTGTTGTATGCTTTTGTCTTTTTCATACTGAGTAGGAGAATTGAGTTTGCAGTGGCCTAACCCGTGGCGAGGCCCATTGCTCCGCGAATCTGGCGGTACTTCTGCGTTCTGGTGACGAAACGGCCACTACCACCCGAAAGGGAGCGACGGCCAACCACGCCACGATTACCGCTTGTGCCAGGACTGATTCTCAGCATAACGCAATAGTTTTTAATAGGTTAAACAATAGGGACATTTTTCGAGATTTCAAGAATTTCTCCGAGGTGGCAGTCCCAATCCACCATTTCATATTTCTTTCCGTTTTGCTCATAGAAAACGAGTTCTCCGTTTTCGTCCTCGATTTCCATGAGCATGATTCTCTGAATTTTCGCAACTACAAAAGCCCCGAGAGTGCTATTATGGAGAGCGATGCGGTCATAGTCAATAATCCCGACACATTCCTCCTGCTCGTTCAGCCGGACGAATTTTTTTGCATTGCCCGGACGGATTTCCCGTGTGATAAGTTTCTTCTTCCCGGAGGCAACTTCCTTGAGTTCCTTTGCACTGGCCTTGAGTGTAATTGTCATCGTTTATAAAAAAATTAAAAATCCGATCTTGCGTCTGAAAACGGAGTTTCAGACAATGTGATTTAGTTATTTTATATTACTATGTTTTAATAATACTATGTTTTAGGGGTACGGGTCGGGGTACGGGTCGGGGTACGGTTTTCTTTATTTTGGGGTACGCCCGTTTGCTATCCGTTGTAATTCCTGGTTGCTCAAATCGTACTCTGTTCTGCCTGTCTCCTTTCCTTCCTTTCGCTTCGCCTCAACTATCCTTGCAAGTCCAACGGGCGTATATTTGAATGACGCATAAAATCCATGACAGCCAGCAGGAGTATAAAAGGCGCAGCCTCTTTTTTTGAGCAATGCAATAAGTTTCCTCCACTGCCTTTTGCCACCACTGCCCGAAAATCTCTTTACCGCATCTTTTAGGCCCTTTTCATCTATCACCTTTGCGAATCCCGACATTCGAGAAAGGAGTATGCTTTTGAAACAGATATTATACGGCCGTATCCCAATTATGCTTTTAAGAGCAAGTTCTCCACAAAGGGCCATCACTTCGTCTGCGTTGTCTTTGTAGGAAATCTTGCTATCCCGTATTGAGTACGCACGGTTTGACTCTATCCCGGTGAATACCCGCGAATCGCCGCACTTCTTTACCACATTCTCGCAGGTTTTTAACGCCTCACTATCGGACACCGCCCAAGAGATACCCATTTCGTTCAAAGCCTCCCGAATAGCCTTTTTTTGTCCTTTCATAAAGACAAAAATCCCATAGTTAATCATGTCCGCCATTCCTTCGTAAACATCTTTTTTCTCGTAAAGGGATGGAATCAGGGAAACGGGAAACGTTAGATAAACTTTCTTTGCCATTACCGAAATTCAATATAGGCGTCTTTACCTTCTGACAATGGAACAATCTTCGTCCGCATCCATAAGTCTTGCACTTCCGGCCAGACAAAGCCTGCAATTCCTTCATATTGAGGGAGGCGCATGGCCTTGCCAATGCAGGTAAAGAGGAATAATTCTCTTCGTTCCTCGTCCTCGATTTGGAGGGCTTTTTCAAGCCATCCCATTTCAATCTTTAATCGTTCTCCGTTCTTCATTATGATTTCTTTTGAATTAGTGAGTATCGTGCAAATCGGCTCCCCGTAGGGCCATACTTGACTATATCCGTGCGGATGGGATAGCCACGCCTACGGAGGCCGGAAATGATGGCGCAAAGACTGAAAGTCCCGTAAAGGTTCAGCGCCAGAATAGGAGTAATCGCAGCCCCCCTTTCCAGGTGCTTGCGAACCATGTCCGTTTTGGTGGGGCGTTTCCTCTCCATAGTCTTACCTTCTTGCGAGGGATTGGGCTTTGCTGTTCAGTTCCTCCGCCGTCGCTATCCTGTTTCGAAGCCTCCACGCATCAAGCTCAGCCCGACTGAAAAACATTGTCTTTCCTCCGGGTTTATAGTGCGGAATTTGCCCGTAACAAGTTAGTTTGTAAAGCCTTGATAGCGAAACGCCCAAATACATTGCGGCCTCCCGGCTGTTCAATGTATCTTTTTGAAGCAGGGCCAGTTTTTTTGTGACCTCATTAACGATTGCCTGTTCTTGTTCCTTTGTCATCATTACTGTTTAATGTTAATTGTTGGCCCTCAGGGGTTGCGGACAAGTGCAACCCCTTGTTTGGCCTAACCTCAATGGCTTAACTTGTCCCCTAAGCATTGAGAACAGTGCAAATGTAAAGCAAGGAAAACGGATAATAAAGAAAACAAATGGAAAGATAGCAACAACTTTCCAACGCAAAAAAAATAAATAAAAAAAGGAGGCATTTTGCCTCCAAAAAAGACGAAAAACAAGTGTGCGTCGTTGGTGGTGAACCTTATTTTTATTCAGGGATTCCGGGCAACGACGCAACCGCCATCGCTTTAGCCGCATCAATGGCTCGCGTATAAGTTTGAACATAAGCGAGGCCGGAGTGTCCCAGTAAGTCTGCAACCACTCGGATATTTGCGCCTCCCGTCAAGATGTTTGTTGCAAAACTGTGTCGCCCGCAATGCCAGGTGATATGTTTTTGAATACCAGCGCATTTCGTCCAACTCCGTAACGATTTCAGGCACATTGTATGTGATGGGATTGCGAAAATCAAATCCTCTCTCGTCTTGCCATAATCTTCCGGCCTCCCGATTATCCTTAACACATCCTCCCTCAACGGAATTGTAACGCGACTGTGCTTACTGTGTGCTTTCGTCTTACTCTGCTCAAAGGTTAAGACTGCGTTTGAATAGTCAATGTTAGTATATCGCAGTTCTTTAACATCGCAAAAACGAATACCGCAAAACAAACTCAAAATAAACGCCCTGCGAATCTCCGGGTTCTCGCCCCTGTAATGCGTTTTAATAAGCGTCGTAATCTCTTCCGGTGATAATACATCCTTTACTATCTCCGTTTGCTTTGTTGGGCTTTTTACGCCATCGCACGGATTATTCTTTAAAACTCCCTCCTTATGGGCCCGTTTAACGATTTTACGGAATCTTCCGTAGGCAGTCGCAGCGCCAGAACCTTTGCTATTCGCCACAAGATATTCCACGAAATCGGAAACAAGTAACTCCGTAAACTGGCCGGGCTTTAAAAAGAAGGTGTAAAACTCATTCGGGTTTATATCATGCTTTCCATACACACCACTATGCTTCTCCTTCCATGCCCCCTCAATCGCCTCTATTTCCCTCGCAGATTTCTTTATAACTTGTTCTGGGTGTTTCTCCCGGACAAAGGATTTAAAGCGATTTATAGCTAATAGAATATTTCTCTTGTCTATATTAGTATAATTAATATAATACTCTGTAAAATAATCAAATATATTGGAGTATTTGTTGATATTAAGCGAAAAGCCCTTTTCGGATTGCAACAATTCTTGCTCGCGCTGATTCCTTATGTTTTCCGCAAGTATTTCTGTTTCGCGGTTGCGCTCGCGTTCTTCTGGCGTGCGGGGTTTGGCAATAAGATACAGTTTTAAATCCTCCTGTTTGCGAATGTGCTTCACAATATACATCGGCTTTCCCTCCATCTTTTCCGTTGTGTAGTACATCGGATTTCCTTTGCTATCCAAACGAGGTGTCTGTGTTCTCCCCAAATAGTATTCAAGATAAAAGGAAATACGACCATCCGACAAAGTGCGCTCCTTTAGTTGCGGGTTCTGTTTTCTTTGTGTTCTTGTTGCCATATTCTTTGCGATTGTTTTCCGCAAAGGTAGTAAAAAGAATTGAAGTGTACTATAAAAGTGTACTGTTTAACAAAGAATATGGAAAGATAACAGAAACAACAGCCCCCCGGTAACTGGCCGTTTCTATCTAAAAATCAGCGACTTTTTCATTTTTCTTTCCGATTAATTTCCGTATTTTTGATAGGGTTTTGTTCCCTTCACCCGCACGAGCCGGCCTCTTCGAGGGCCGGCTTTTTCGTGCGGGTGAAGGGACTCCGTCGGCCCACGTTACCCCATCCCCAAGCCCCTTCCCTCAGGGAAGGGGCTTAGTCGCTACGCTCCGAAGTGCGGTCCGGCAAAGACACGCCCTCCGCCGGGCGCCTGATGGCGCCTTTTTACGTAATTAAAAATAATCAAGCCATGGGAAGTTACTGATTTTTCTGCCACTGGCGCACGTGAGAGGCCGATAAATCGCGGTCTAAAGGGGGAGATAGTAACTTCCCATAGGAAGAGGACCTGAATCAGTAAAGTATAATTTAATCGAGGGAAGTTACCTGTCAAGTCACATTTGTTGCAAAGACAATCCTTCGTATGAAACCTTGTAGTCCTTGAATTGGTGGGTTGCACGCAGGAAGGCTTCGGCCTTTTGTTTCAATACGCCGATGCTGATTTCTTCCTGCTGACGCTTTATCTCGAAGAAGGTCACGCTCTCTGACAGTTCATCGGCCGCAATCATATCAATC
>Ga0310691_10006953_pt1 | contig 11938 bp, 9 predicted proteins | sample 176DNAGHGlowgp2_FD_203887 | JGI IMG/M metagenome (GOLD analysis project Ga0310691, IMG submission 203887) | Sheep rumen microbial communities from Palmerston North, Manawatu-Wanganui, New Zealand - 1766 DNA GHGlow gp2 (v2) (version 2) | ecosystem: Host-associated > Mammals > Digestive system >... | reverse complement strand
ATGTCTCGAATCGCATCTCTCGAAGATTTCCGAGTTAAAGAAGCCTGAGGAGGCACAGCACTATGCCCTGCAGGAGACACCTCAGAACGAGATATGGCTGGCACCTTACGACGCTAAGAACATCTATATGCGCATGTATCACAACGAGCTGCGTCAGTGGAACCACGACGAAGATCCTATCCAAGCTGTGTTTAACGAGTACTATGGCGGCGGCATGAATACCATCGTGTTCCAGGAGCTGCGTGAGGCTCGCGGACTGGCCTATAATGCCTATGCCCTGTATCGTCAGCCCGACTATCAGGACGAGAGCGAGTATTATTTCACGCATATCATCACCCAGAACGATAAGATGATGGACTGCGTGCGACAGTTCCATGCAATCCTCGACAGCATTCCTCAGAGTGAGGAGGCATTCAAGATTGCAAAGGAGTCGATTACCAAGCGATTGGCAAGTCAGCGCACCACGAAGTTCGGACTCATTAGTGCATGGCTCTGGGCCAAGCAGCGTGGCATTGACTATGACGTCAACGAACGCATCTACAACGCCCTGCCTGACATCACCCTGAAGGATGTGGTGGCTTTTGAACAGCAGCAGATGGCAAAGAAGCCTTATCGCTATATCATCCTGGGCGATGAGGCCGACCTCGATATGGCTGCCCTACAGGAATATGGTCCTGTGAAGCGCCTCACCACCGATGAAATCTTCGGCTACTAAGGCTGAAAGTTATGTCGCGATAAAAAAAACGGGACTCAATGTTTGCGAGTCTCGTTTTTTTGTTGTACTTTTGTGCCCAATAAAACAAATATTACATAGCTATGGCAACACCAGTACAGTTCAAGTATGCCCCCATGTTTCAGGTGGGCGAGGATAAGACGGAGTATAGACTGCTTTCGAAGGAAGGCATTACTACCGCCGAGTTTGAAGGTAAGCAAATTGTAAAGGTCTCGAAGGAGGCCCTGACCCTCCTGGCCCAGCAGGCTTTCCACGATGTGGAGTTTATGCTGCGTCGCGAACATAACGAACAGGTGGCTAAGATCCTCACCGATCCCGAGGCCAGTGAGAATGATAAGTATGTAGCCCTGCAGTTCCTGCGCAATGCAGAGGTGGCTTGCAAGGGTATCCTGCCTTTCTGTCAGGATACTGGTACTGCCATCATCCATGGTGAGAAGGGACAGCAGATATGGACTGGTTTCGAGGATGAAGAGGCTCTGAGCCTGGGTGTGTTCAACACCTTTACTCAGGACAACCTGCGCTACTCGCAGAATGCACCTCTGAATATGTACGATGAGGTGAACACCCGTTGCAACCTGCCTGCACAGATTGACATCGAGGCAACAGAGGGTGCTGAGTATAAGTTTGTGATGGTAGCTAAGGGTGGTGGCTCTGCTAACAAGACCTATTTCTACCCAATGACAAAGGCTACTATCCAGAACGAGGGTACACTCATCCCATTCTTGGTAGAGAAAATGAAGAGTTTGGGTACAGCTGCATGTCCTCCATACCACATCGCATTCGTTATCGGTGGTACATCAGCTGAGAAGAACCTGCTGACAGTGAAGCTGGCTTCGATCAAGTTCTACGACGGTCTGCCAACAACTGGTGACGAGACCGGTCGTGCTTTCCGTGATATCGACCTGGAGCAGAAGCTGATTAAGGAGGCTCAGAAGATCGGACTGGGTGCACAGTTCGGTGGTAAGTATCTGGCTCACGACATCCGTGTGATCCGTCTGCCACGTCATGGTGCAAGCTGTCCTATCGGTATGGGTGTTAGCTGCTCGGCCGACCGTAACATCAAGGCTAAGATCAATGCCGATGGTATCTGGCTGGAGAAGATGGACAGCAACCCAACAGAGCTTATCCCTGAGGAGCTGCGCAAGCCAGGTGAGGGCGGCAAGGGTATCGAGATCGACCTGAACGAGGGTATCGATGCTGTACGTGCTGAGCTCTCTAAGTATCCTGTAAGCACACGTGTGAACCTGAAGGGTACCATCATCGTGGCCCGTGATATCGCTCACGCTAAGCTGAAGGCTCGTCTGGATGCCGGTGAAGGTATGCCTGAGTACTTCAAGAAGTACCCAGTGCTGTATGCTGGACCAGCTAAGACGCCAGAGGGCTATCCTTGTGGTTCGATGGGCCCGACCACAGCTAACCGTATGGACCCATACGTAGATGAGTTCCAGGCTAATGGCGCATCGCTCGTGATGATTGCCAAGGGTAATCGTTCAGACGTAGTGACTGAGGCTTGTAAGAAACATGGTGGCTTCTATCTGGGCACCATTGGTGGTGTGGCTGCTGTCCTCTCGCAGAGCTCTATCAAGAGCATCGAGTGTGTGGAGTATCCTGAGCTGGGTATGGAGGCCATCTGGAAGATTGAAGTCGAGGACTTCCCCGCATTTATTCTTGTGGACGATAAGGGCAATGATTTCTTCAAGACGCTGAAACCCTGGACACCATGCGGAAAGTAAAGAGAATTCTTTTCTTGTTTGCCTTGCTGCCGCTGGCTGCCTTTGCCCAGCAGGAGTTCGAGGTGATGCGTGGCAACTGTTTGCCAGACATTTCTGACGATACACCTGCTGCTGGTAATAGGGTAGGGGCCGTCAGACAGAAACTGCCTGCCATCAATACCAATTGGAATCCGGAAAAGACCTATCGTCAGATGGTGATTCTGATTGACTATGTCGACTCTGTGTTCAGCTGCGAGGACCCCAAGGCTTTCTTTGAAAAGATTCTGAACGAGCCTGGATACAACGAAGGCAAGGGTCCTGGTTGTGCGGCTGACTATTTCCGCTCGCAGTCGAATGGTATGCTGAATCTTCAGTTCGATGTGTTCGGACCTGTCAAGGTGAGTCAGAAAGCACAGCCTTATGAGAATCCCACAAAGAACACCAAGAACTACGCTCATGATGCGTTGCGCGAGGCTACCAATAAGGTGCTGCAGGAGAATCCTACACTGGACTATAGCATCTACGATTGGAATGGCGACGGCTACATCAATCAGGTGGTCTTTGTATGTGCCAGCTTCTGCGGTAATGCCAGCAGTTCTTATTTCGATACGAAGGGCTTCCTGTGGCCTAACACGAGTTCGATATCTACCATTACAACACCTGACGGCAAGAAGATTTCGAACTATTCGGCATGCGCTGAGCTGTGGCCCACAAAAACACCGCGTTCTTGCGGCTTTGCCACCATTTGTCATGAGTTCTCTCACAGTCTGGGACTGCCTGATATCTATCCTACCTCTGATTCTGCAGGCTATTCTGTCTGCGATGAATGGGACCTGATGGACGGCGGTAACTTTACCAACTACGGATGGTGCCCGCCTGAATATACTGCTATGGAAAAGTGGCTCATGGGATGGATCTCGTTCAAAGAACTTGACGAGCCAACTACCGTAGTGGGCTTGAAGCCTGTGTCTGAAGGTGGCGATGTCTATCGCATAAAGCACTCAGACTCAGAGTGGCTGCTCCTTGAGAACCGACAGCAGAGAGGATGGGATGCTGGCGCACCTGGCAGCGGACTTGTCATTTATCATGTTTTTTACGATGGTTCTGTATGGCAGGGTAATAAAGTCAATACTGACAAAAACAAACGCCGTTTCCATCTTTTCAATGCCGATAACAGGGACTATGATGCATGGGATGACTATCTGAACGAAAAAGGCTTGGGAACCTATGCTAATACGGGTCACATGAACAGCCGCTATCTGAGCACGTCGCCATATCCATGGACTAACGAAACAACGTTGGCTGTGAACAACGAACTGACAGACTCGTCTGTTCCTGCAGCCAAGATGAACTATCCTAATGCTAAGGAAGAGCTGATGCTGTCAAAGCCCATCACCAATATTAGTGTCGATGACGACGGACTGGTGTCGTTTGACTTCATGGGGGGTGGGGTAGTAGGCCTGGCAGAGTCCGTTAAGGAGAACGCCTCTCGTGGCATAACAGCTACTTACGACATAAACGGACGTATCGCACAGCCTAAGGCCAGTGGCTTCTACATAGTCAGACAGGCCGACGGCACAGTGAGAAAACTCTTTATCAGATAAACACCTATTTATATTTAAATAAACTTTATATTTATTTTAAATCACAAGTATTATGAGACTTATTATTGAACCTAATTATGATTTGATGTCACAGTGGGCAGCAAATTATGTGGTAGAGCGCATCAACGCAGCCAAGCCAACAAAGGAGAAGCCTTTTGTACTGGGCCTGCCTACCGGCTCATCTCCAATTGGCATGTACCGTGCGTTGGTGAAAGCTTATCAGGAAGGTAAGGTATCGTTTAAGAACGTGCTTACTTTCAACATGGATGAGTATGTAGGACTGCCTGAGGAGCATCCTGAGAGCTATCACTCATTCATGTTCTCAAACCTGTTTAACCACATTGACTGCCCCAAAGAGAATATACATATCCTCAATGGTAATGCTAAAGACCTCGCTGCAGAATGCGCTCACTATGAGCAGATGATTGCAGAGGCAGGTGGCATAGACCTGTTCCTTGGCGGTATTGGTCCTGACGGACACATCGCTTTCAACGAACCAGGCTCATCACTTAGCAGCCGTACACGTCAGAAGACTCTGACCACTGACACCATCATCGCTAACTCACGTTTCTTCGACAACGACATCAACAAGGTGCCAAAGACTGCTCTTACCGTTGGCGTTGGCACCGTAATGGCAGCCAAGGAAGTGATGATCCTCGTTAATGGTCATGCTAAGTGCCGTGCTCTGCAGGCAGCTGTTGAAGGAAGCGTTAACCACATGTGGACAATCTCTGCTCTCCAGATGCACCAGCATGGCATCATCGTTGCCGACGATGCTGCATGTGAAGAGCTTAAGGTTGGCACATACCGCTACTTCAAGGATATTGAGCGTAACAACCTGCTGTAATCTACGATTTATTCAGATGCCTCCTTTCAGTGAAAGATACGGGCATCATTCCTACATAAAGATAGGCCCTTTGCGTAAAGGGCCTATCTTTTTATGAGCTAAACAATCATGGCTACCATTTTGAGGTAAATAATGATTGCTACCAAACGATTTCTACCATCTTGAGGTAAACAGGCTGGGCGAGATAACCAGCGAGAACCATCCCCAGCGGGCGCGTTTGTTGCCTTCACCCTGCTTGAGGCGATCCATCGTTTCTGTGCCATGCATCTGGGTATAAAAAATAGAACCACCAAATTCTTATGACATTAGTTGATGGTTCTTCTTTATTTTTTTATACATTCAACATCACCCCTGCCAATGCTAAAGAAAGATAATAAGATCTTGCTCCCTAACTAGAGAAAAATATTTTCCCAACTAGAGAAAATTATTTTCCCAACTAGAGAAATAATTTTTCCTAACTAGCGAGATAATGATGCGTCTTTACTTTATCTGCTTTAATGCCAACTTAACGACTTGCTCTACAGGCAGGGTGGGCTGGTCTTGAAGAATCTGGACGACGACCTTCTGGGTGGGGGCAGGGGCAAAACCCAGCATGGTGAGGGCGGCCACAGCCTCGTCGCGCACAGCATTGTTGATGGGTGCAGAGACGGTACCTCCAGCAGGAATCTCGTCGGCAATACCCAGGGCCACAATCTTGTCGCGCAGGTCGACGATGATGCGCTGGGCCGTCATCTTGCCAATGCCCTTGATGCCCTGAATAAGACGGGCGTTGCCAGTAGAGATGGCAGAGCAGAGCTCAGAGACACTCATGCCAGAGAGCATCATGCGGGCCGTGTTGGCACCCACGCCGCTGACGGTGATGAGCAGCAGGAACATCTCGCGTTCCTTTTTATTATAGAAGCCGAAGAGCACGTGGGCATCCTCGCGAATGGCTTCATAGACGTAGAGCTTCACCTCTTTCTTGCCCTGACAGGCGCTATAGGTGTTGAGTGAGATATTGAGACCATAACCCACGCCGCCAGCTTCGATGGTGGCCAAAGCGGGAGTCAACTCGGTAAGTTCGCCCTTGATGTATTCTATCATAACTTTCAATTTTGTATATATACACCTATAAAAACGCTGAATCATGACAATTTATTGTATTGAGGGGGTGAATAGTTGCGAATTGTCACAAAATGGCGCTTTTTAGATTATTTATACGTCAAATGGCAAGAATATTCACATAAAAGCAGTACTTTTGCAACCGCAAATGTTAATGGGACAATAAATTCACAATAAAGAAATGAAAAAGATTAGAGCAGCCGTGGTGGGCTACGGCAACATTGGAAAGTATGCACTGGAGGCGCTGGAGGCAGCACCCGACTTTGAGGTGGCAGGTATCGTACGTCGTAATGGCGCTGAGAACAAGCCTGCTGAGCTGGCACAGTATGAGGTGGTGAAAGACATCAAGGAACTGAAGGATGTCGATGTGGCTATCCTGGCCACTCCGACCCGTTCGTGCGAGGAATATGCCAAGCAGATTCTGCCTCTGGGTATCAATACCGTCGACTCCTTCGATATCCACGGACTGATTCGTGACTACCGTCGTACGCTGATGGAGCTGAACAAGAAGACCAATACGGTGAGTGTGATTGCTGCTGGTTGGGACCCAGGTTCTGACTCTATCGTCCGTACCCTGATGCAGAGCCTGGCTCCTAAGGGCCTGAGCTACACCAACTTCGGTCCTGGTATGTCGATGGGCCACAGCGTCTGTGTACGTTCAAAGGCTGGCGTGAAGAATGCTCTGTCGATGACCATCCCCTTGGGTGAGGGCATCCATCGCCGCATGGTATATGTAGAGCTGGAGGATGGTGCCAAGCTGGAGGATGTGACTGCCGCCATCAAAGCCGACCCCTATTTCGCCAGCGACGAGACCCACGTGTTCCAGGTAGAGAGCGTTGACGATGTGCGTGATATGGGTCATGGTGTAAACCTTGTTCGCAAAGGCGTATCAGGCAAGACCCAGAACCAGCGTCTGGAGTTCAATATGAGCATCAACAACCCCGCTCTGACTGGTCAGGTGCTGGTCAACGTGGCTCGTGCCTCTATGCATCAGCAGCCTGGTTGCTATACGATGATTGAGATTCCTGTTATCGATATGCTGCCTGGCGACCGCGAGGAGCTAATCAGCCATCTGGTATAAGAAAAAAATACTAACGATAAGAAAAATGCCGCAGACTAATTATCTGCGGCATTTTTTAGTATCTCAGAGAGCGTAGGATGGATGTGCACCATATCGCGCAACTGGGCGATGGTGGTATCACGACACATCAGCACGCTGACCTCCTGCACCATGTCGGCACTATGGGCACCAAAGGCATGACAACCCAGAATGCGCCCAGCATCGGGTTCTGAGAATAGCTTTAGCATTCCCTCTGTCTCGTTCATGGTCAGGGCCTTACCATTAGCCCGATAGAAGGCCTTGCGACACTCGTAGGCGATGCCCTGTTCCTTCAGCTGGTCCTCCGTAGGTCCCACGCAGGCGGCCTCGGGTGTGGTGAAGATGGCAGCAGGCATGATGTCGAAACGAATAGCATCCGTCTTTCCTAAAATATGGTTCACAGCGCGGATGGCCTGCATCTCGGCTGCATGGGCCAGCATCTGCTTGCCATTGACATCGCCGATAGCATAAAGGTGAGTGGTGAAGGGTGACGGGTGATTGGAGGATACCAGGAAGTTATCGTCAACAGGAATGGCACCTTGAGGCGTAAGCGTGATGCCAAAGGCTTCGAGGTTGAGTCCCTCAGTACGAGGTTTTCGGCCTGTAGCCATCAGGATAACGTCGGCATCGATATCGGCAATATTCTCCACAGCCGTCTTCATCTTAAAGGTGATGCCCTGCTTCTCCAACGTTTTTCGCAGACGCTTGGCAATATCGCTGTCCAAAGCGGGTAGGCACTCTTTTAGATACTCTATCACCGTCACCTCAGAGCCAAAGCGATGGAACACGCTGGAGAACTCCATGCCAATGACGCCAGCGCCGATAATGGCGAGGCGCTTGGGAAGGGCGTCGAGATTCAAGAGACCTGTAGAGTCCACCACGCGAGAATCGTCCAATCCCTTGATAGGCAGCCACTTGGTTTCAGAGCCAGTGGCGATGATGGTATTCTTTGCGGCGATACTATCGCCGCTAACAGAACACCTAACGGTGTGGGCATCAATAAACGAGGCGTTCTCTTTCACCAAGGTGATATTGGGGTGGGAGAGGATGCCCTCGACCCCAGCACGCAGTTGCGAGATAACCTCGGACTTTCGTTGACGGGCCTCAGCGAAGGTGGAGCTGTGCACATAGGCTTTCGTGGGGATGCACCCCACATTCAGACAAGTGCCACCCACCTCAGTACCTTCGAAGATAACGACCTTCAGTCCTTGCTTGGCAGCGTATTCCGCAGCGCGATAACCTCCTGGGCCTGCGCCCATTATAATTAAGTCAGTGGTAATCATAATTACTCATTACTCATTACTCATTTGACGGAACGTCACCACAGGATGTTTTGCAGCCAGCACATCGTCCACACGTCCTATTGGTGTGGTGTGGGGTGCTGATTTCACCATATCAGGATTGGTGTTGGCCTCCTCAGCTATCTGGCGCATCACGGCTATAAAGCCATCGAGCGTCTCCTTGCTTTCGTTCTCAGTAGGCTCAATCATCAAGGACTCGTGGAAGAGCAAGGGGAAGTAAATGGTAGGTGCATGATAGCCGTAGTCGAGCAGGCGCTTGGCAACATCCATCGTGGTGACCCCAGTACTCTTATCCTTCAAGCCGTCGAACACGAACTCATGACAGCACAGGCCTTCGATAGGCAGCTCGTAGACATCCTTCAACGACTCCTTGATATAGTTGGCGTTGAGAACAGCCAGCGGTCCCACCTCTTTAATATGCTCACGACCCAAAGAAAGGATATAGGCATAGGCACGCATCATCACGCCAAAGTTGCCATGATAGGGCGATACGAAGGGGAAGCACTCCTGCAAACCCTCACGAACACCCACAGGACCAGCACCAGGACCTCCACCGCCATGAGGCGTAGAGAACGTCTTGTGCAGGTTGATGTGCATCACGTCGAACCCCATGTCGCCAGGACGACAGGCACCAAGCATCGGGTTCAGATTGGCACCATCGTAGTACATTAAGCCGCCAGCCTGATGAATCAGCTTGGCAATCTCAGGGATGCGCGTCTCGAACAGGCCCAACGTATTAGGGTTGGTCATCATCATGGCGGCAATATTGGGACCTTCAAGAGAGACTAGACGTTCTAGATCTTCTAGATCGACTTGGCCGTCTGGGCCAGACTTCACCTCGATAATCTCCATACCGCAGACGGCAGCAGAGGCAGGGTTGGTGCCATGAGCCGAATCGGGCACGATGACCTTCTTGCGTGCAAAGTCGTTGCGTGACTGGTGATAATTGTCGATAGTCATCAGACCCGTCAGCTCACCATGAGCACCAGCGTAGGGCTTAAACGTGAAATGGGCCAGGCCTGTGAGTTCGCAGAGCGACTGCTCCAACAGCGTTTCCATGGCCAACGCACCCTTCGCTGTTTCTGCAGGCTGCAGAGGATGCAGGTTCTGGAACTGTGGCAGGGCGGCCATCTCCTCGTTAATCTTGGGGTTGTATTTCATGGTGCAGGAGCCCAAGGGATAGAACCCCGTATCTACACCAAAGTTATTATTAGAGAGGTTCGTATAGTGGCGCACCACCGTCAGTTCGTCGCATTCTGGCAACTGTGCCTCCTCATCACGTTTCATAGAAGCGGGAATCTCGTAATCGCCAAAATAATTTTTGGGCAAACTGTAGCCTTTGCGGCCTTCCTTTGATAGCTCAAAGATCAGATTTCCATAAAGTCGGTTGTTCATAGGGCAGCAATCTTTACGAAGTTGTCAATTTCTTCTTTCGTACGCTTCTCTGTGACAGCAATCAAGAGTCCTTCCTCCATCCTGACAACCAGGAAGCCTGCTTCGATGATTCGCTGGTAGAGCGTCTCGACATCACCGTCGTAATTCACGTAGAACTCATTGAAGAACGGCTGTTCATACACCAACTTAAAGCGGCCCGTCTTCTTAAGCTCGTCGTAGAGATAGTGGGCACCAGCATAGGAGAACTGTGTCGCCTCCTTCATGCCTTGCTTACCCATCAGCGACAGATAAACCGTAACCCAAAGTGCCATGAGTGACTGATTTGAACAGATATTCGAGGTGGCTTTCTGACGACGGATATGCTGTTCGCGAGCCTGCAAGGTAAGCACGAAGGCACGCTGGTCGCGGTTGTCTTTGGTCATGCCTACAATGCGGCCTGGCATCTTACGAATCAGCTTCTCTGTACAGCACATATAGCCCACATAAGGACCGCCAAACTGCATAGGGATGCCCAGCGATTGACCATCGCCCACGGCAATGTCGGCTCCCCATTCGCCTGGCGTCTTCAGCACAGCGAGGTCGGCAGCCACACAGTTCATCATGAAGAGGGCCTTCTGTTCGTGACAAGCATCAGCAAAGCCTGTATAGTCTTCCACAATGCCAAAGACATTAGGTTGTTGCACCATCAAACCAGCAACATCACCCTTAGCCAACTCGGCTTTGAGGTCTTCCATGTCAGTCACACCATCTTTGATAGGCAAGGCATAGAGGTCGATACCCTGATGATGGGCATAATGTGTCATCACCTTGACAGTCAGCGGGTTCATCGTACCAGAGATGAGTACACGACGGGCCTTCTTGCTGGCAGTTACAGCCATCATCATGGCCTCAGCGGCAGCAGTGGTGCCGTCGTACATCGAGGCATTAGAGACATCCATGCCTGTCAGTTCTGCCATCATCGACTGGTACTCAAAGATATAATGTAGCGTGCCTTGCGAAATCTCGGCCTGATACGGGGTGTATGAGGTCAGAAACTCAGAACGCTGTAGCAGTTGTGGTATGACGGCAGGCGTATAGTGGTCATAGACTCCCATGCCTGCAAAGCAGGTGAGCTGTTTGTTCAGAGACCCGAGCTTTTCGAAGAGCTGGCGCACCTCCATCTCACTCATCTCTGAGGGAATCTTATAGTCGCCCCGGAAGCGGATGCTCTCAGGAATCTGAGCGTAGAGGGCGTCCATGGAATCAACGCCCACTCTTTTTAACATCGCCTTCAGATCATTATCTGTATGCGGGAAATACTTATACATTTTACTATTTTACTATTTGACTATTTCACAATTTCACTATTTGACTATTTGGCGCAGAAAGCTTCATAGGCAGCAGCATCCATGAGGGCGTCGAGCTCGGACTTGTCGCTGAGTTCAACCTTGATGATCCAGTTCTCGAAAGCATCTTGGTTGATGAGCTCGGGCTGGTCCTCAAGAGCTTCGTTAATCTCAACCACAGTACCGCTAACTGGTGCAAAGAGATCGCTGGCAGCCTTGACACTTTCCACAGCGCCAAACTCCTCGCCAGCAGTTACTTCGTCATCCACCTCTGGCATATCGACATAGACCACATTGCCTAGTGCGTTTTGGGCATAGTCGGTGATACCAATAAAGCCATAATTACCTTCTACTCTTACAAATTCGTGTGACTCTGAGTAGTAGAGTCCTTCAATTACTTTAGCCATAATACTTTATAGTTTTTAGTTTTACTATTATCGTTTTCTTTTTTTTACCTTTTATAGCTCTTGTTGTAGAACTGCTTCTTGACAACCTTGCCAGGGAATACCTTCTTGCGGATTTGGATTTGCAATTTAGTATCCAACTTGGCATATTGGGCATCGACAAGTGCCATGCATACGCTTTTGTCTGTCGATAGCGCATGATAGCCGGTAGTTACCTCGCCGATAGGTTCGCCTGCCATATTCAATACTGTATAGCCGTGACGAGGGATGGCCTTGTCTGCAAGCTCGATGCCAATGAGCTTCTTGGCAGGACCCTCGGCCTTCTGTTTGGCCAACGCCTCTTTGCCGATAAACTCAGCCTTGTCGAGTTTCACAAACATACCCAGTCCAGCCATGATAGGGGTGATTTCCTCAGAG
>Ga0310691_10006951_pt1 | contig 11939 bp, 6 predicted proteins | sample 176DNAGHGlowgp2_FD_203887 | JGI IMG/M metagenome (GOLD analysis project Ga0310691, IMG submission 203887) | Sheep rumen microbial communities from Palmerston North, Manawatu-Wanganui, New Zealand - 1766 DNA GHGlow gp2 (v2) (version 2) | ecosystem: Host-associated > Mammals > Digestive system >... | reverse complement strand
GCTGACCAGCCAGGTTGTAGATAGCACCATCAAAAGCCTTTGAAGTCTTGATGGTCTCAACAGAAGAAAGATCTCTTACCTGAGAGTAGATATAGCCACCCTGTACAAACTGAGGTTCTGACTTTTCGTCATTGGTATACCACTGAATCTGTCCGCAGATAACTACCTCATCACCTACACCAATCTGATTTTCAGCAGTGAACGCAGCCTTTTCCAAGTACTTTGCTCTAAACACAGTAATCTTAATCTCTGCATCCTTATCCTTTGTTGCAGCAATCTTAAAGGTAGCATTTCCATGCTCTGTGCTAACCTCATCAATATTGGTAATATAACCCTTTACGTAGATTGTCTCTGACTTGGGTTTAGTGTCAGTATTAAGGGCTGAAACCATATCCAGGAATTCCTGATCTGTAATGAGGTAAGGATTATTCTGCTGTCCCTTAGCATCTGGGTCAATAGCTTCTTTAACTGTCAATGAGTAGAAAACTTCCTGAGCTTCAAACTCGTCATTACCTGCAAACTTAGCATAAATATCTGTCTTACCAGCAGTTAACAGTGCAATAGTGCCATCAGATGCAATTGTTGCCACCTCTGGATTTGTACTTTCATAAGTTACAGCAACACTATTCTCGTTAGTCAGTGTTGGGAACGTGTTATCTGAAGCACCAATGGTAACTGTTCTTGAGTTGGTACCCCAAGAAAGACCGGGAGACTTCTTTGATGCAGAACCCTTTTTCCAAATCAGAATCTTTGTAATCTGAGTATTGTGTGCACTATTGATTTTCAATGTATAAACATTGCCTGCTGTCTTGTAGTCATCAGCAATGTTGTACATATTTGTAGTGGTAGCACCTTTAGTCTCTGTACTAACAGCTACATCTCCAACATAGATATTCTGCAGTGTTGCACCACTAGCACCTTCTCTACCAACAATATCTATACGGTCTACATCGAAAGAAAAAGCAGGTAATGTCAGAGTTGCGTCCTTCTTACCAAAAATCAAATAATTGTCTTTGTGAATCTTATGACCATTACTTGATGCTCCAAAAGAAATAGTATAATTACCATTTGTGTACTGAGCAGCCGTCTTTACATAATCAGAAGGAAGTCCCCAAGGATTATTTTCAGCGTCAGTAAAGTCAAAAGTTACTTCTTGCGCGAATGCAGGAGCAACTACCATAGCCATCAAGGCTACGAACGAAAAGCGTAAAATTTTATTCATAAGCATTAATAATTTAAGTTTATATTCTTATCGGTTGCAAATATAGCAAATAAAAAACGAACCGACAAAGTTTTTGGCAAAAGATTTTGCTATCTCGCAGATAAATCGTAATTTTGCAGTTTAAGAAACAATAAATACAACAAAATAAATGGAATACAACTTCAGAGACATTGAGAAAAAGTGGCAGAAGCGATGGGTCGAGAGCGGCATTTATCGCGTAGTTGAGGACGACAAGAAGAAGAAATTCTACGTGCTGAATATGTTCCCTTATCCATCAGGAGCAGGTCTGCATGTTGGTCACCCTCTGGGCTATATCGCCAGTGATATCTATGCCCGCTACAAGCGCCTGCAGGGCTATAACGTGTTGAATCCCATGGGTTACGACGCTTATGGACTGCCTGCTGAGCAATATGCTATCCAGACTGGTCAGCATCCCGCTATCACCACAGAGCAGAATATCAAGCGCTATCGTGAGCAGCTGGACAAGATTGGTTTCTCATTCGACTGGAGTAGGGAAGTGCGTACCTGTGATCCCAAGTACTATCACTGGACACAGTGGGCCTTCCAGCGTATGTTCAAGAGCTACTACAGCACTTCTTCACACAAGGCTCAGCCTACTATCAAACTGATTGAGCACTTCGAACTGATGGGTACTGAGAACTGTAGTGCCCTGGGTACAGAGGAACTGCATTTCACTGCTGCCGAATGGGCTGGTTTCTCTGAGAAGAAGAAACAGGAAGTGCTGATGAACTATCGTATTGCCTATCTGGCTGAGACGATGGTGAACTGGTGTCCTGCATTGGGTACCGTACTGGCCAACGACGAGGTTATCAATGGTGTGTCTGAGCGTGGTGGCTATCCTGTAGAACAGAAGAAGATGCGCCAGTGGTGTCTGCGTACATCAGCTTATGCTCAGCGTCTGCTCGACGGACTGGAGACTATCGATTGGACTGACTCGCTGAAAGAGGCTCAGCGCAACTGGATTGGTCGCTCTGAGGGTACAGAGATGGAGTTCCAGGTAGCTGACAGCGAGAAGCACTTCACCATCTTCACTACACGTGCTGATACCATCTTCGGCGTTACCTTCATGGTGCTGGCTCCTGAGAGCGAGCTCGTGGCCGAGTTGACCTCTGCCGATCAGAAAGCTGCTGTTGATGAATATCTGGCTTATGTGAAGAAGCGTACTGAGCGCGAGCGTCAGATGGACCACAGCGTCACAGGTGTATTCTCTGGTTCGTATGCCGTTAATCCTTTCACAGGCGACAAGATTCCCGTATGGATTTCTGAATATGTGCTTGCCGGTTATGGTACAGGTGCCATCATGGCTGTACCTGCTCACGACTCTCGTGACTATGCTTTCGCTAAGCACTTCAATCTGCCCATCATCCCATTGATTGAGGGTGCCGATGTGTCTGAGGAAAGCTTCGATGCCAAAGAGGGTAGGGTGATGAACTCACCTGCCGCAGGCAAGACCACACTCGATGGTTTCTCACTCAATGGTCTGAGCGTGAAGGAGGCTATTGCTGCTACGAAGAAGTTTGTTACAGAGCATAACCTCGGTCGTGTAAAGGTGAACTATCGTCTGCGTGACGCTATTTTCAGTCGTCAGCGCTACTGGGGTGAGCCATTCCCTGTTTACTACAAGGACGATATGCCTTATATGATTCCAAAGGAGTGTCTGCCTCTGGAACTTCCTGAGATCGACGAATATAAGCCCACAGCAACAGGTGAGCCCCCATTGGGTCACGCTAAGAAATGGGCTTGGGATACCAAGACCGACAGCGTTGTCGATTGTTCGGCAATCGACAATAAGAGCGTCTTCCCACTCGAGCTCAACACTATGCCTGGCTTCGCTGGTTCTTCAGCCTACTACCTGCGCTATATGGATCCCAGCAACGATAAGTGTCTGGTGAGCAAAGATGCTAATGAATACTGGCGTAATGTGGACCTCTACGTAGGTGGTAGTGAGCATGCTACTGGTCACCTTATCTACTCTCGTTTCTGGAATAAGTTCCTCTTCGATAGTGGTTATACCTGCGAGGAAGAACCCTTCAAGAAACTCGTCAATCAAGGTATGATTCAGGGACGTTCTAACTTCGTCTATCGTATTGAGGACGAAGGTGCTGATAAGGGTAAGTTTGTGAGCTTGAACCTTCGTGACAACTATAAGGAAACAACCCCCATCCACGTAGATGTGAATATCGTCTCTGCCGATGTGTTGGATATCGAGGCCTTCAAGGCTTGGCGTCCTGAATACAACAACGCTGAGTTTATCCTTGAGGATGGCAAGTATATCTGCGGCTGGGCTGTAGAGAAGATGTCAAAGTCTATGTACAACGTGGTCAACCCTGATATGATTGTCGAGAAGTATGGTGCTGACACCCTCCGTCTCTATGAGATGTTCCTGGGTCCTGTAGAGCAGTCTAAGCCTTGGGATACCAATGGTATTGATGGTTGCCACCGCTTCCTGAAGAAGTTCTGGAACCTCTGCAGTTCTGTTTGTTGCGATGGTATCGCAACAGACGCTACCCCTGACAACCTGAAGAGCGTTCATAAGCTCATCAAGAAGGTGTCGCAGGATATTGAGCAATTCTCTTACAACACCTCTATCTCTGCCTTCATGATTTGTGTGAACGAACTGAGTCAGCAGAAGTGCAAGAGCAAGGAGATGATCAAGAACCTCGTTATCCTCATTGCGCCCTTCGCTCCTCATATTGCTGAAGAGTTGTGGGAGATGCTGGGTGAGCAGGGTAGTGTATGCGATGCTCAGTGGCCCACATGGGATGAGCAGTACCTCGTAGAGAGTCAGGCAAAGATGGGTGTGGCCTTCAATGGTAAGACCCGCTTTGAGATTCAGGTTGCTGCTGATGCTGACAATGCCTCTATCGAAGCTTTGGTACGTGGCGACGAGCGTACGGCTAAGTACGTAGAAGACAAGCAGATAGTAAAGGTTATCATCGTGCCAAAGCGCATGGTGAATATTGTGCTGGGCAAATAAATTGTAAAATTGTAAATTGTCCAATCGTAAATTAAAATGACTATACAGCATAAAATCATCTGGAACGAGACCAAGGACTATATGTTCATCACCCTTGGTCTGTTGATGTACACCGTCGCCTTCACTGTCTTTCTCATGCCTTATGAGATAGTGGCAGGTGGTGTGACAGGTCTTTCGGCTATCATTTATTATGCCACAGGTTTCCACTTGGAAAATACCTACCTGATCATTAACGGCGTGTTGCTCATCGTAGCCCTGAAAATTCTGGGCTACAAGTTCCTGATGAAGACTATCTATGCTATCTTTATGCTCGCCCTGATGCTGAAATTTGCACAGAATATACTGCCAAAGCAGCCTAACGGACTGCCTTTCAAACTGATGGGCGAGGGTCAGGAGTTCATCTCAATGATTATCGGCTGTACCATCACAGGCATAGCCCTGGCCACCGTGTTCAATAACAACGGCTCTACGGGTGGTACAGATATCATTGCTGCCAGCGTCAATAAATATAAGAGCAACATATCACTCGGTAGTGTGCTCTTTACTGTCGATTTCTGTATCATTGGCTCTTGTATGTTTTTCCCACAGTTTGGCGACTATATCGAGCGTGCTCATAAAGTGACATTCGGTTTCTGCGTGATGGCAATGGAAAACTATGTGCTTGATTACGTGATGAACCGTAGCAGACAGTCTGTGCAGTTCATGATTTTCTCGCGCAAATGGCAGGAGATAGCTAATGCCATCGGCACGCAGATGAATCATGGTGTCACCATCCTGGATGGTCATGGCTGGTATACAGGTAATAAGATGAAGGTGCTCTGTATCCTTGCCAAGAAGCGCGAGAGCACCAATATCTTCCGTCTCATCAAGATGATAGACCCTCAGGCTTTTGTATCACAGAGTGCCGTCATTGGTGTCTATGGTGAGGGTTTCGATGAAATGAACGTGAAAATCAAGGAAGAGAATAAGATAGAAGAAGTTAAGGAAAACTAGACAGATGAAGATTGTATTCGCCACCAACAATCAGCATAAGCTGCAGGAGATACGTCAGATACTGGGCGATAGGGTAGAGGTGCTCTCCCTGAAGGATATCGGCTGTGACGTGGATATCCCTGAGACGGGACAGACACTGGAAGAGAATGCCCTGCAAAAAGCCCGTTATATCTATGACCACTATCATATGGACTGCTTTGCAGATGATACAGGTCTTGAGGTAGAGGCATTAGATGGTGCTCCTGGCATCTATAGCGCCCGTTATGCCAGCATGGAGTCTGGTGCTGCCAGTCACGACAGCGAGGCTAATATGGCGCGCCTGTTGCGCGAGCTCAAGGACAAAGATAACCGTAAGGCACGCTTCCGCACCGTTATCGCCCTTATCCAGAAGAAAGACATCTGTCCCTGTGGTTGCAGCAGCATCAAACAGGAACATCTCTTTGAAGGTATCGTCAATGGTGAAATTACCACAGAACGGAGTGGGGCAGAGGGATTCGGTTATGACCCTATCTTCCGTCCTGATGGCTTTGAGCATACCTTTGCTGATATGACTGCCGAACAAAAAAACGGTATCAGTCATCGCGGACGCGCTACAGCAAAACTAGCAGATTATCTCCTTAAATAAGTATATGATATGAAAAGACTGGCCCTCATAGTATTTCTTGCACTAGTGTCAATGGTTAATGGTCAATGGTCAATGGCACAGATAGGCACTTGGAGGGCCTTCATGTCGTATTACGAACCCCAGCAGATTGTCAAGGCAGGCAGTAACACCCTCTTTGTGCGTGCTTCTAATAGTCTCTATAGCTATAATCTCAACGATCATAGTGTCACTACCTATGATAAGGTCAACGCCCTTAGCGATACCTATATATCTTATATCGCCTGGAGCCAACAGGCCAAACGCCTGATTATTGTTTATCAGAACGGAAACATCGACCTGATGGACCTGCAGGAGAACGTCACTAATATCAGTTCACTTTATACCAAAACACTAACAGAGAGTAAGACTGTCAACAACGTCTATATCTATCAGCAGTATGCCTACCTCTGCATGCCTTTTGGTGTTATCAAGGTTAATATGGAACGCGCTGAGATTAGTGAGACTTATATGCTGAATCAGAATATTCAAGATGTTGTTATTGACAATACAACTATCTATGCACGCAATGAACAAAGTGCAGTATATTCGGCTTCTTTGTCTGCTAATCTTATAGACAAATCCAATTGGAACACCACAGACACCTATCCCACATTCATTTCAGATACAATCGATTGGGATACCTATACCGACATCGTAAAGACCCTTAAACCAGATGGTCCAAAATATAATTTATTCAATTCCTTGAAATTCCAAAATGGCTGCTTATATTCATGTGGTGGAATTGATAATGGTTTAAATAACGGCTGTGTGCAGGTATATCATCAGGACAATTGGCACATCTATCAAGATAATATCGCCTCGCTCACTAATCGTAGATATTATCTTCATCATAGCTTTGATATTGATCCTACAGATACCACTCATGTCTTTGTTGGCTCAAACAACGGACTCTATGAATTCCGTAATGGTCTGTTCATCAATTTCTATAATAACACAAATAGTCCCATTGAGTCATTTAACGGCACAAGTAATAATTATCAGTTGGTAACAGGTACCACATTTGACAACAACGGCACCTTGTGGTTTTTTAATAGTCAGGCGCCAACACAATCACTCATCTCACTTTCGAAAGACGGGACTTTCACATCCCATCAAATTCCTGAATTGATGCAACTCGATCAGAGTGGTTATAATGACAAGAGTCTGGGAAAACTTTCGGATATGCGTTTCGATGATGATGGCAATCTCTGGTTTGTCAATAACAACTGGTTTCTTCCTGGAGTCTATCGCTATAACCTCCAGACAAAGACATTAAAGTCTTTTACTAATTTCATTAACCAGGACAATATAGCCATTGAGAATGTTCTTGCAGCAACCTGTTCTGTAGAAGATCTAAATCATGATTTATGGGTTGGCACCAATCGTGGCCCCCTTATTCTTGAGCAATCACAGTTAGATGCCACCAATCCCTATTTCACGCAGTTCAAAGTTCCACGTAATGATGGCACCAATAATGCTGATTATCTGCTTTATGGCGTCAACGTCACTTCCATAGCTATTGATGGTGGTAATAGAAAATGGATAGGAACAGATGGAAATGGTGTCTATCTGATTAGTGCTGATAACAAAGAGCAGATACATCACTTCACAAAAGAAAATAGCAGTCTGTTATCCGATAATATATTATCCATAGCCATTAATCACACTAATGGTGAAGTGTTCTTTGCCACTGAGGATGGACTCTGTTCCTATATGGCTGATGCTACTGTTCCCAATGATAATATGGATAAAGATAACGTCTATGCCTATCCTAATCCAGTTGAACCAGAATATACAGGCCTTATAACGGTCGTAGGACTTTCTTTCGATGCTGATGTGAAGATACTTACCAGTAATGGCAAATTAGTGGCTCAGGGACGCTCTAATGGTGGCACATTTACATGGGATGGTCGCGACCATCAGGGTCGTCGTGTAGCCAGCGGTGTCTATATGGTAGCTACAGCAACGAGCAATGGCGATAAGGGTATTGTTTGTAAGATAGCCATCATCAATTAAAGTATGAAAAGAATAGGATGGATTGATTTTCTAAGAGGTTTCTCAATGATACTCATCCTTGTATTTCACACAGAAGTATACTACAAGGGCGAAAATATAGCTACACCCTATTACTTTTATACCACCAACGCCATCATACTCTTTTATTTCATCTCTGGTTATCTTCTATATAAAGAGACTACATTCAATATAAAAACCAAGTTATTATCTATAGTTAAGTATCTGTTAATCCCATATTTCATTTTCACCTCTATCATTGCTGTTCCCAAACTATTAATAAGGAATAGTGATATAAACCTGACTGAAATTGTATCAAATATCCTTTTAGGTAATGCATCCTGGTTTATAGCAGCCCTTATTTTAGCGGAGGTATTTTTCTCTATCATTCTATGGATAAGTCATGGAAAGAATATATGGTTATCAACAATAGCCATTCTCTTCTTTATAAGCTATTACGTATTACCTTTTAATCAACATAGTTATTGGCAATGGCAAGATGCCCTTTTAGCGTTCTATTTCCTTTATTTAGGCTATCTTTACCATCAACACAAAGCCGTTTTCCACACTATCAACAAGCCATTTATATCTTTATTTCTTTTATCTATACTTATCCTTATAAAAGTATATGAGTATCATGTGGATCTTCCTATGAGGAATATAGCCGTTGAAAATGCGCTGTTATTCCTCGCTGATACCATCACGTGGTTACTATTCATTATAACCATCATTCCATATATTCCAATATATAAGCCCATAGAATGGACAGGTCGTCATTGTATCATATATTACTTCCTTTGTGGCGGATGTCCACTAATAGTATCAATGGTGATGAACAGGATTGGCTTCGCCTACGAAGGTCATTGCTATAGATTTATCTTAGCTTTTATTTTCGTATATACTCTTGCAAGCATATTAACATGGATTATCAATAGATACACACCGTTTTTAATTGGAAGATAATGATACTGAACATACTGCTTTCCATACTGATAAACATTCAATCAAGTGTTCTGCCAATTGTAAAATTGACAGGTTCTTTTGATAATGATTATCATGAAGGAAGTGTCAGTCTTAATATGCCAGACGGTACATATATTAAAAATATAAAAGCTACTATCAAATGGCGAGGAGGTACCACCAATACGGAAAATACACATAAACGAAACTACACCATCAAATTTAGCGAAGACCAGCAGCTCTTTGGTCTACGAAAAGATAACAAATGGATATTAGATGCTGGCAACGCCGATGTCTTCCGTCTGCGCAACAGGATAGCCACAGAGCTATGGAATGATATAGCACATAAACCCTATTATGCCGCTCAGGAACCAAAGGCATTATCAGGTGTCAGAGGTCAGGTTGTAGAGGTCTATCTGAATGATGAATATATGGGTATCTATTCCTTAACGGAATGTATGGACCGCAAACAACTCAAACTGAAGAAATACAATAAAGAAACTGGTGAAATCAGAGGAGGCCTTTGGAAAGCTGTTGGTTGGGGAAATTCCATGATGTGGAGCTGTGAACCCTACGATAATCATAGCGAGACGTGGGGAGACTTTGAAGTGAAATATCCTGAACTGGATGATGTTCCAGAAACCGACTATAGCACACTCTACGAAGCCATCAACTTCGTTGTTAATAGCAACGATGCTGATTTTATCAGTCACATCAATAAATATTTCGATATGCCTGTAGTCATTGATTACTATATTTTCCTTTATGTTCTAAATGCCTACGACAACAGAGGAAAGAATATGTATTGGGCTGTTTATGACAAGACAGAAGATAAGACAATAACGATTGGCGTATGGGATCTTGACAACAGTATCGGACAGCGCTGGACAGACCAATGGATACCAAACGCATCATCTCCCGACTACACATTTGCAGATAATATGAATCTCTATTATCGTCTCAAACAACTTAATGCTGATTCATTCAATGAGAAAGTCTTAGAGCGCTATCAACAACTACGCACCTCCAGTCTTTCTACTGACAGTCTGATTATGCGTTGTCAGGACTATTATGAACTACTGAAAAATACTGGTGCAGCACAACGAGAGGAAGAGAGATGGAGTGGTGATTCAGATGTCAGAGGCGAGGAAATCAATTTCCAGAAAGAAATAGCCTATATCACTGACTGGATCACGCGCCACATGCAATATCTGGATAATAATGTATTTACAACTACCACAAATATCTCATATCCTTCTGTTTCCAAGCACCAAACAGATTTCTATAATTTGAATGGTCAGCGTATTAATAACCCACAAAAAGGAATATATATTTGGAAAGGTAAAAAAGTTAAAAGGTAAAAAGTGAATATGAACAAAATACAGCATTTCTTCTTAGACCCTGTCAGCAAAAGACCATTCGTTTTTCTTTTGCTCATGTTACTGTTCACCGTACCTGGATGGCTCTATTGTTACATCATCTATAACGAATATTTTCCTTTGCCACGACTTGTGGGTTGGCTGTTGTTCATCACAGCAATGCCAGCACTTATGGCCTGGGGATGCTGTATGATAAAATCCAGTTTTATCAGGTATATCATCTATTTTACAACTATCATCCTCTTTGCTGTCAATATTTTCCTGACATTGAATTTTAATACAATGATCAGTCCGTGGATACTTCTTCTTATCCACGAAACCAATAGCAACGAGACCTCAGAATTCTTCTCTGCTTATGCCTTCTCTTCAGCCAGCATCATCACGTATGTTCTTACTCTGCTGATGGTATTAAGCATTCTTATTATTGAGAAATTCAGTAATAAAATAGAAATCAAAATACCTCGATTCACGCTACTACCATTCATTACGTGGCTGGCAATTGGTGTATATCAGCTTATTTTGATGATACAGATGCTAACATTGACCACACAAATGGAACTACAGTCGTGGTATGATGGAAAAGCCTTTTATTGCATAGAAAATACACCTGCCAACCTACTATATTCCTTTTATCATCTTCATGTTACCAGTCATGAAAATGATAAGGCTTGGGAAATATCAGAAAAAGTCTTTCAGTCTGCTATTTCCAGAAACGAAAAAGACACAATTGATGTTGTTCTCATTATTGGTGAATCGTATAATAAATACCATTCCTCACTCTATGGCTATTATCTGAATACCACGCCAGCTCTTTGTGAACAGCAGCAACGTGGCAACCTTTTTGTCTTTACTGATGCCATATCACCATATAACATGACAACATTGGCAGTAAAAAACATGCTTTCTACCAATAGTATCAGCCTCCATCAGTCATGGAATGAATTTCCCTTAGTGATGAGCATATTCAGACACGCAGGTTTTGACGTGGCCATGTGGGATAATCAAAAATCAGAGAATAGCGTTCTTTTCTCTGATTTCTCAAACAATTCTCTGTTCTATAACAAGAAGATGACAGCATCTACTTATCATCATTTGAACAAAGGACCATTTGATTATGATCAGCAGTTAGTTGACACCGCTTTGACTGTCAAGAGAAATCCTGGTTCTACATTTACTGTTTTTCATCTGATGGGTCAACATACATTACCCTTATGGCGATATCCAGAGAACGATAAGAATGCTGTCTTTACTGCAGACAGTATTCAGCGTGCTGATTTGAATGACTATGAGCGACAGTATATTGCAGAATATGATAATGCTACACGCTATAATGACTTTGTCATAGGTAATATCATTCAGTATTATAGTCAAAGAAATGCTGTTATCCTTTACTTATCAGATCATGGCGATGAAGTATATGACTATCGTGACGTGGTAGGACGGACACATGAACCTGTCAAACAAAAACAGGCCCTAAAATATCAATATGAAATTCCTATGATACTTTGGTGCTCTGATCAATTTATGAATACACATCCTACTATCATGGAAAATGTCCGTAGAGCTATTTTAAGACCATTCTCAAGTGATAATGTGCCACAACTGTTAATGGGTCTTTCTGGCATCCGTTCATCGTTCTACGAGCCTAAAAAGGATGTTTTAAGCAATCAATATGAATGTGGCATAAGAATAGTTCAGAATACCACTGACTATGATGCTGTTATGAAAGAA
>Ga0310691_10006950_pt1 | contig 11940 bp, 6 predicted proteins | sample 176DNAGHGlowgp2_FD_203887 | JGI IMG/M metagenome (GOLD analysis project Ga0310691, IMG submission 203887) | Sheep rumen microbial communities from Palmerston North, Manawatu-Wanganui, New Zealand - 1766 DNA GHGlow gp2 (v2) (version 2) | ecosystem: Host-associated > Mammals > Digestive system >... | reverse complement strand
CACGGACGGCGCCGCGACCGCGCGGACAATGGCGCTGGCGCGTCCATGGCGCACTAGACCGCTGACAACGTTCGGCCGCACCCTTCCGGCTCGGGAATACTCCGAAATCGCACCGAATTCTATCTAAAATATCCATTTATTATCAAATGAATATCTTGTGAGAATTCGGTCGGTTTTCGGGAGGCTCGGACCAAAGTCTGGGCGGTGGTCTCGCGCGCATCGCGCGCATCGGGCGCGGCCGTGGGCTCGGCGCGGAGAGGGGTGCGGAGAGGGGGCGGAGGGGGGCGGAGGCGGACCTCATCATGCGGACTTCCGGCGGAGGACGCAGAGGGTTTCGAAGTGGGCGGTGCGGGGGAACATGTCGAACAGGCGGGCGGATTCGAGCCGGAAGGCGCCGGGGGCGCACAGCAGCTTGAGGTCGCGCGAGAGGGTGTCCGGCGCGCAGGAGACGTAGAAGAGGCGTCTCGGAGGGGAGGCGAGGAGGGCGCGCACGACGTCCGGCGCGAGGCCCGCGCGGGGCGGATCGGCGAGAACGTCCGCGCCGGGGCCGCGGAACGCCGAAACGAATTTCGCGGCGCCGCGGCCGGCGTCGGCGCATTCGAACCGCGCGCGGGCGTCGAGCCCGTGGTCGCGGGCGTTGCCCCGCGCCGCGCGGACGGCGTCGCGCCCGGATTCCACGCCGAGGACACGGGCCACGCCGAGTTCCGCCGCGGAGAGGCCGAAGACGCCGACGCCGCAGTAGAGGTCCACGAGGGAATCCGGCAGGTCGGCGCGGAGTTCGTCCGCGACGGCGGAGACGAGCGCCGAGCCGACGTCGCCGTTCATCTGCCAGAAGCCGCGGGCCGGGACCCGGAGCGCGCCGAGGACCGGCGTGTCCTCCGTGAAGAAGGCGCCGCCGCCGTCATCCGTCGGGCGGCCCGGGCGGTCGACGAAGAGGGCCGCGCCGTCGCGTCCGCTCCAGCGGAAGACCGCGCGCGATCCTTCCGGCGCCCAGCGGGCGAACGCGGGGTCTTCGCGCGTTTCGGCGATCGCGGCGGAAATCGCCGGGACGGAAAGCGGGCAGCGGATCATGTCCACGACCGTCCGGTTGTCGTCGCCGAAATAGCCGAGCGTGCGGCGCCCGTCGGGCGTGCGGCCGACGTGGAGTTCCGCCTTGTTGCGGTAGGCGAGGCTCTTCGGGGAGACGAAGGGCGGGCGCAGCGCGGCGGCGGCCGCCTCTTCGCCGAGGCCGGCGTTCCGGGCGAGGAAGCCGAGCAGCTGCGCGTTCTTTTCGCGGACTTCGGCGCCGTGCTCCATGTGGTCGTAGACGCATCCGGGGACGCGCACCTCGCGGCCCGGCGCGGAGGTGTCCGGCAGGCGGCAGTCCGGCTCGGCGAGGCGGTCCGGCGAAGCCTTCTCGACGGCGACGACCCGCGCCAGGCGGTAGGTCTTGCGCTCGTCCGTCACGACGGCCCGGACGATTTCGCCGCGGCACGCGCCCTGCACGAAATGCACGATTCCGCCGCTGCGCGCGACGCCGACGCCGCGGTACGCGATTTCGCCGATTTCCAGCCGCACGGCGCCGTCGGCCTCCGGCGCCCCATTCCGTGTTTCCATGCGCCGGAGTCTATCAGAAAAACGGCTGGGGCCTCGGGGTCTACTTCGCGGCCGGCCGGACCGGCTGCACGCGGACGAGACGTTCGACGGAGGCGAGGAGGTCGTCGGGCGTACGGCCGGCGGGGCGGGGCAGGGCGCCGCGGAAACGGACGGGGGCGCCGTCGCGGACGAGACGGAGGGCGCCGTCCCGCATTTCGACGCGTTCGATGCCGCGGTCGGAGGCGGCGATGCGGAGCGCGGCGAGGCGGTAGAGGCGGCGGAGCGGCTCCGGCGTCTGGCCGAAGCGGTCTTCGGTTTCGGCTTCGAGCGCGGCGAGCTGCGCGTCGGTGGCGCATTCGGCGAGGCGGCGGTGGAACTCCACGCGGCGCGCGTCGTCGTCCACGTAGTCCCGGGGCAGGAGCGCCGGGGCGCGAGCAGGGTCGGCGGTTTCTCCCTCGGAGAGGAACGGCAGCTCGACGAACGCCCGGGCCTCCTTCGGAAGCGTTTCGCCCTTGAGGCGCGCCACGGCGTGGCGGAGGAGCTTGCTGTAGAGCTGGAAGCCGACGGCGCCGATGTGGCCGCTCTGCTCGGCGCCGAGGAGGTTTCCGGCGCCGCGCAGCGAAAGGTCTCGCAGGGCGAGAGAGACGCCGCCGCCGAGGCGGGAGGCGCGGGCGAGCGCTTCGAGGCGCTCCTTGGCGTCGCTCGTGAGGAGCGATTCGGACGGGACGAGGAAGTACGCGTACGCCTTCGTCGCGCCGCGACCGACGCGGCCGCGGAGCTGGTAGAGGTCGGCGATGCCGAAGCGGTCGGCGCGGTCCACGAGGATCGTGTTGGCGCGCGGGATGTCGATGCCGTTCTCGATGATCGTGGTGGAGAGCAGCAGGTCCGCTTCGCCGCGCGCGAACGAATCGACGACGCCCTTCACCTCGCGCGGCGAGAGGCGGCCGTGCGCGACGGCGATGCGGACGCCCGGAAGGAGCCGGCGGAGGCGGGACTCGACGAGCCCGATCGTCATCACGCGGTTGTGGAGGAAGAACACCTGGCCGCCGCGGGCGATTTCGCGCGTCACCGCGGCCTTGACCGTCTCGTCCGTGTCGCGCAGGACGCGCGTTTCGGCGGCGACGCGTCCGGGCGGCGGGGTGCGGAGCAGGGAAAGGTCGCGCGCGCCGGTGAGGCCGAGGTAGAGCGAGCGCGGGATCGGCGTCGCGGAGAGGGTGAGGACGTCCACCATCTCGCTGATCTCCTTCAGCCGCTCCTTGTCGCGGACGCCGAAGCGCTGCTCTTCGTCGATGATCACGAGCCCGAGGTCCTTGAAGCGGACGTTCGGCCCGAGGATGCCGTGCGTGCCGACGAGGATGTCCACCGTGCCGTCGGCGGCGCCGGCGAGCGCGGCGTCGCGCTCCGCCTGCGTCGCGAAGCGGGAGTGCACGGCGATCGAGAGCGGGTAGTCGGCGAGGCGTTCGCGGAAGGTCGCGGCGTGCTGCTGGGCGAGCACCGTGGTGGGGACGAGCACGGCGACCTGCCGCCCCTGCATCGCGCAGATGAACGCGGCCCGGAGCGCGACTTCGGTCTTGCCGTACCCGGCGTCGCCGCAGACGAGGCGGTCCATCGGGTGCGGGCTTTCCATGTCGGCGCGGACGGCGCGGATGCACTCGGCCTGACCGGGCGTTTCGCGATACGGGAAACTCGCCTCGAACGCTTCGAGGTAGGGCGTTTCGTGCGCGAAGGGCCGGCCCGGAAGCGCCTTGCGGCGCGCCTGACGGCGGAGCATGCCGAGGGCGAGCTCCTGCACGGCGTTCGCGGCCGCGGCCTTTTCGCCGGCCCAGCGCTTGCCGGAGAGCGCGTGGAGGCGGACGGGCGCGTCGCCGACGCCCGAGTAGCGGGAGACGAGGTGCGCCTGCGACATCGGGACGTAGAGTTTCGTGCCGCCGGCGTATTCGAGGACCATCGATTCGACGGCCGTGCCGCCGAAGGCCACGTCTTCCGTGCCGAGGTAGCGTCCGATGCCGTGGTTGAGGTGAACGACGGCGTCGCCGGGCGAAAAGCGGTCGAACAGGCGCGCCGCGATCGCCTCGGCGGCGGTTTCGGCGGCTTCGTCGGGGTCTTCGCCGGCGGGGATTTCGACGCCGAGCTGCGCCGCGAGCAGTTCCTCCGGGACGCCCGTCCCGGCGCCGCGCACGCGCGGGCGGATTCCGTAGAGGTCGGACTGCGCGAGGATCGAGAGCGAGCCGCCGTCTCCGGGCGCGACGATGCACACGCCGCCGGAAATCGGGGCGACGCGCAGCTCGGCGCCCGGGGGGGGCGCGGAATCGCGGAGGTGCTCCAGGGCGCCGCGCGTGTCGAGGCACACGACGAGCCGCGCGCCGGTCCGCCGCGATTCCGCGGCGAGCCGTTCGAGCCGGTCCCGGCGGTGGTTTTCCATCCAGTCGGGGGTCGGGGCGAAGTCGCCGGCGGAATCGGCGTCGTCGACCGGGCGGAAGGGGAGGGAGACGGCGGGAACGCCTTCGGGAAGCGGGAGTCCGAGAAAGACCTGCCGCACGGACGGCCGCGCGTCGAGCGCGGCGCGGACCGCTTCGAGGCGGCGGCGAGGCGGGAGCGCGGCGGTTTCGGCGAACGCGGCGGCGGCTTCGTCGAGCCCCTCCCCGCCGCACCAGAGCACGGTCGCGCCGTCGGGGAGGAAGTCGGTGAGCGGCCGGCGCGCCTCGACCGGAAGCTTGCGCGGCGGGATGCGGAGGCTTTCGAGCGGCGCGGCGGAGCGCTGCGTCGCCGGATCGAACGTCCGCATGGAATCGATTTCGTCGCCGAAGTATTCGATGCGGCTCGGGACGCCGGCGGCCGCGGGCCACACGTCGGTGATCCCGCCCTTGACGGCGTAGACGCCGGCTTCGTACACCTCGGGTTCGCGCCGGTAGCCGTTCTCTTCGAGCCAGGCGCGCAGCGCTTCCGGGCCCGGACCGCCGCCCGGCGCGAGGCGGAGCGACATCTTTTCGGTGCGGGCGGGGTCGGGCGATGGCTGCATGAGCGCCTGGACGCACGTCGCGACGAGGAGTTTCGGCGCCGGCGGCCGCGCGCCGCCCTTTCCGCCGCCCGCCGGGGCGGGCGAAAGGGCGGAGAGCACGGCGAGCCGGGCGGCCGCGGCGACCGGATCGTCCTCCGCGAGGTCGAGCATCGGGAACATCCGCAGCGGTTCGTCGGCGCGCATCATCGCGCGCAGGTCGGCGGCGAGGCTTTCGAGCTGCGCCGGACCGGGCGCGACGGCGAGGACCGCGGTGCATTCCGCCTCGCGCCGGAGCGCCGCGGCGAGCGCCGCCGCCCCTGCGCCCGGCGGCTCGGACGCGCCGCAGCGCCCGAGCCCCCGCGCCGGCGCGCGGAGCGCCCGCGCGGCGGCGTCCGTCAGGACGCCGCCGAACGCGCCGGTCGTTCCGGCGGGAAGGGGAGAGCGGCCTTTTCCGGTCATTTCCCCCCGGTGGCGAGGATTTTGGCGACGATGGCCGAAGTCGAGAGTCCGGGTACCAGGTCTGCGAGGACCACGCGGCCGCCGTTCGCCTCGACGACCTCGCGGCCGCTCACGTAGTGCGCCCAGTCCTTCCCCTTGACGAGGACGTCGGGGAGGATTTTCGCGACGAGGTCCTTCGGCTCGTCCTCGTCGAAGACGACGACGTAGTCGACGAACCGGAGGCAGGCGAGGAGTTTCGCGCGGTTCTCCTCGGAGACGACGGGGCGCGTCGGCCCCTTGTTGCGGCGCACGGAGGCGTCGGAGTTGAGGCCGATGCACAGCGCGTCGCCCTGCGCGCGGGCGAACTGGAGGTAGGTGACGTGCCCGGCGTGCAGGATGTCAAAGCATCCGTTCGTGAACACGAGCGTTTTCCCCTCCGCGTGGAGGCGGTCGCGCTCGGCGCGCATCGCGGCGGCGCCGAGGATTTTTCCTTCGAATTCGGTGGCGTTCATGGTCCCAATGCTACCACGTCCGGCGCCTTCCCGTTTGCGCCGCGCGGACCCCGGCGCCCGGCCGCCGCCGGCCGCGCCGCGAAACAAAGTCGTATATACAACCGTTGAGCCGGTGTCGGGAATGCAGTAGGATTCGGCCCCGCGCGGGGCGGACGGCCCGCGCGGGGAAAACGCGACATGCAGACCGGAACCAAGTGCAGGAAGATCGTCGAAGAGCTCGCCGGGGAAATCGCCGCCGGGCGCTACCGCGCGCCGGCGTCGTTTCCGAGCGCGGAACAGATCGTGCGCCGCTTCAAGGTCGCGTATCTGACGGCGGTCAGGGCCTTGGAGGAACTGAAGCGGCGCGGGCTGGTCTACTCGGTCGTCGGGGCCGGGACCTACGTGACGCAGACGGCGGGACGCGCGGTCGGCCTCGTCGTGCCGGCCTGGCCGGGGAGCGATTTCTTCCCCGCGTTGTGCCACGCCGTTTCCTCCGTCTGCCAGAGGGCGTCGCGGCCGCTGCTCTACGCGGACACCTCCGCCGAGTCCGGCGAAGGGCCGGGCGAACGCGTCGTGGCGATCGCCAAGTCGCTCGTGGCCGAACGGGCGGGCGGCGTCCTTTTCCATCCCATCGACTTCTGCGAAGGTGCCGGAAAGGCCAACCGCGAGGTGCTGGACGTCTTCCGCGAGGCGGGCGTCCCGGTGGTCCTGCTCGACTGCGACATCTCGAACCCGCCGGAGGAAAGCGGATACGACGTGGTGGGGATCGACAACGTGGCGGCCGGCTGGCGGCTGGGCGAACATGTGATTTCGCGCGGGGCGCGGAAGATTCTCTTCGCGTCCATTTTCGCGGCGGTGTCGCCCAACGCGCAATCCCGCCTTGCGGGGCTTCGGGACGCTGTTGCCGCGAAGCGCGGGGCGCGTCTCGTGGCCTTCGACATGTCGCCGGGCGAAGACGGCGCGGCGGCGCTCTCGGAGGCGATCCGCCGCGAGAAGCCCGATGCGGTCGTCTGCTCGAACGACAAGGAGGCTGCGGAGGCGCTGCGCGCCATTGAAGGGCTCGGACTCCGCGTCCCGGAGGACGTGCTCGTCGCGGGCGTGAACGACGCCGAAATCGCGCGGGTCGTCTCACCGCGCCTGACGACGATCCACCAGCCCTGCGCCGACATCGCGCGCGTCGCCTTCGAGGCGCTTGACCGCCGTCGCAAGGACCCGGATGCGCCGCCGATGCGCATCTTCCTCCCCGCTCCGCTTGTGGTGCGGGAATCGACGACTTCGCCTACTGCTGGTACGACCTCACGCCGCCGCCCGGAGACAAGTCGCCGTGCGCGGGGCACCTTCAGGAAATCACCCGCGCCCGTCGGCTTCATGTCCAGAGCGCCCTGCGCGACAAGCTTTCGCTCTGCGCGATACTCGTGACAATCCACCCCTATTCGGACGAGTGCCTGCGCGATCTTGCCGCAGAGATGAAGAACCCGTGGTATGAGAAGATAGACGAACGTCCTCTGGTCTATATGTTCTCTTCGTCGCGCACAGTGGCGCCGCGTCTGCGGGCCATCTGCCGCGAGGCGGGCGTTCCCGACCCGTATGTCGTCGCCATGATAAGCGATCCGCCGAACAAGTGCGCCGCGAGCTTCGAAAACGCGGACGCCATCAGCGCCTACGGCGGCTGCACCGCTGACACACCGACAGGCGGGGAATTCGCGGCCGCGGCGGTAATGTTCAACGCAGTCCGTGCGACCGCCGGACTGCCGATCATCCCGCAATTCAGCACGGGGTGGAACCCGACGCCGCGCATCGAGCGGCCGAACCCGTGGTCGAACTACCCAAGGCGCGACTATGCGCCCCCGCTTTCCCGCGAGGAAATGCTCGACGAGGCGACGATGCTTCGACGCTGGATGGAACGCCATCCCGGCGAGTGTCCAACGGGCCAGGTGATGGTCTTCGCGTGGAACGAGTTCGAGGAGGGCGGCTGGATCTGCCCCAACGTCGGCCCTGACGGACACCCCGACGCTTCCCGCGTCCACGCCTTCCGCGAAGTGGCGGAAGCGCTGAAATCGTGAATCTTTCCTAACAACAAGGAGACAAAACAATGAAGAAAACAACAAAGCACGCTCTTCTGCCGGGAGCCCTTGCGGCAGGCATCGCCCTCGCGGCGATTCAGGCCCGCTCCGACGAGCTGGGCATCGACTGGGGCCGCAAGGAGGGCGTTGACGTCCCCTCCGGCCAAAGCGCAACGCAGACGGACGCCATCCGCGTTTCCGACGGGGGCGCATTCGTGAAATCCGGCGACGGAACGCTAACGCTGCCGCTCGGCAAGCTGGACTCCGTTGCTGACGTTTCGGTGGAGGCGCTTGCCGGCCGCCTTGAAATCGAACCCGGCGCACCGCAGGGCGGCGAAGTCGCGGCGCCGTCATTTATCGCGGACAAGGCCGCCTTCTGGGTCGATGCCGACGCAACATCCTCGCTCGTGCTGAATGGATCGGTCGTGACGCGCTGGTGCGACTGCCGCGAGACGGACACCGCCTCGCCGACGCTCTACAACGCGCGGCCCGCCACGGCCAACAACGCCGGAACGGCCGAAATCGACCAGACGCTGGTCGAGACGAACGGCCACAACGCCGTCTTTTTCGGTGGCCTCAACTCCAACAACAAGCGCTTCATGCAGTTCTACAAGGGGCTTCATCGACAACGCTCGTTAAAATCCGCCATGCCTTCGTGGTCTTTGGCGCATACGACTGCTACAACGGCCCGCTCGGCAACGCGCAGAACCCCGACGACTGGTTCTCCAGGGCCGCTATTGCGAACATGGCATCCGCAACGGCCCCGAAATACATCGACATCCGCTACATGGAGACTTCTCCAGGCGCGGCGACGGCGCGCCACTACCTCGACGGCGTCCGTTTCGACCCGTGGTCAACGGAAGTGAAACGGGGCTTCCAGCTCTGGGAGACGCAGTTCCCGGAATACACCGGGACGGCCGGCAACTTCTTCAACCACAAGAACGCCGCGAAGCGCCAAGGCGGCGACTACCTCTGCGAGGCGATCCTCTTCACCAACGACCTCGCGGCCGTGGAGCGCCTCCAGATTCAGGAATACCTCATGGCCAAGTGGGGGCTTGGCGGCGAGGCGCGCCGCTCGCGCGGCGTCGCCGTGACGCTCGCCCCCGGCGCGGTCGTCGGCCTCTCGAACGCCGATTCGCTTGAATTTCCGACGTCCGCCGTGACGCGCATGGAAGGCGTCGGCACATTCCAGAAGACCGGCTCCGGCGAACTCACGCTCGACCACCGCGCGCTCGACGTGCGAGACTTCGAAGGCGAATTCGACCTCGCGGGAGGCAGCCTCTTCGTGCGGCGCGGAAGCGTCCCCGCGCTGAAACTCGCCGGTGGCGATGCGGTCTCGTTTGGCGCCACCGGCAAGTCCGGGGCGACAATGAATTCCGTCGCCGGCTACGAACGCTACGGCTTTGGCCTCACGAAGACCGCAGGCGGCGTGTCCGCAAGCCGCATCGAGAAAAGCGGCGCAGAGGAGATTCGCGTCCATTCGATTCCCGACGGCGTGGAGCGTCATATCAAGGCGGGCGACTTCGCGCTCGTCGCGACCACGTCCGGGAACCTCGTCGGGGACGGGGCGATCTTCGCGACGATCCCCAACGCCGACTTCGAGGAACCCTTCTCGGCCGACTCCTCCTACAACAGGAAGAAACTCAGCGAATCCACCGCCGTCAACCACTGGTTCAAGAGCGGCGGCGGCATGACGGCCTACATCGCCGAAGACAACTCTCCGGGTGACACAGGAACGGAGAACCCGCATAGGCGTTCGAAGATGTGCCCCTATCCCGTGCGCCAGGGCTTCAACGTCCTTTCCATCGCCAACAAGGACAGCGCCTACACGACCGAAGCCGTGTTCCCGAAGAGCGGATACTACGAAATGACGATCCTTGAATCGAGCCGCTACCACCATTCGGACATTGCGGAAGGCAACGACCTTGCCAATCCAGGCTACGACGTCATGATTGGCGACAGCTGGGCCACCGCCGTCGCCGTGGCCCGCCGTGCCGTGGCAAACGCGGGGAACTTCGCCGAGGTGACGATTCCGCTGGGCTACGTCGAAGCCGGCACGAAGACGTTCGGCTTCAAGGGACCGCAGTGGAGCAAGGATTCGACGCTTCTCCTCGACGACATCAAGGTCCGTTTCGTCGCCGATCGGCAGCCGCTGGGCCGCGTCGAAATCCCCAACGGCGACTTCGAGTCCGTGACCAACCGCGCGATTGCCGCGAGTGTCACCAGCAACCAGGCGATGTATCCGGCGCGCACGAACGCGAACGAGGCGGCCTGCTGGACATTCGACAACTCGAACGCGGCTGTCCCGGCGGCGGCGGTGGTCGCGGCCTACTGCTCGCCGTCGAGTTCGACTTCGACCGGATCGGCTTACAGCAACAAGGAGCTGATGCCCTACGGCGACATGGCAGACGGCCTTGCGGGTTCCTTCCATCTCTCGCTCTGCGGCAACACCGGTTCGGCGCGCACCACCTTCGTCGTCCCGGCCGGGACGTATCGCCTGAAGGGCCGGGTTGCGCAATGGGGCGGCAAGCACAACGGCACGAACTTCCGCAACGAGCGGCCGTCCGTCTCCGCCACCGTGACCGCCGGCGGACAGACGACGGCGCTCGGATCCGTCGCGACGGTCGACCACCGCATGCTCGAATACGCCTGGCCAAACCTCCTCACGGTGCCCTCGGCCGGAACGGTCGAACTGTCGCTCGCCGCCGGCGCTGCGGCGGACGCGCTTCTTATCGATGACCTCGTCCTTGAAAACGTCGCCGGCGGCGACGGGGCGGAGGAGGAACTCGTCGCCAACGGCAGTTTCGAGACACAGGACGGCGCCGCCTCGCTGGATGGCTGGAAAACGGTTGCGCCGACATTCGGCACGTCCGGCGTCACCGTGGCCGACCCCCAGGACGACGCCGTGAACCATCCGACTTACAACACGGCGGCGCAGTTCGGGCAGACGCCCTACGACGGCATCGCCTACGTCCGCATCTACAACGACGGCGGCATCTACCAGACACGGACGCTCGACCCAGGCCTCTACCGCCTCTCCTTCGCGACGCACTCCCGCGCCAACCCCGGCTACGACAAGAATCCCATCCGGGCCTGGCTGGGCGATTCGTCCGGAAACCTCGTTGCGGGGATTGGCGAAACGAAGGTGGGCAGCGTGGCGGACATCGAACACGTCTGGCACTTCCTCGTCGCCTCGCGCGGCACCTACCGACTCTACCTGCAGGGCACCGACCACTGGGCGGGACAGTTCGCGTCCGATGGCAAGCACCACTGCGCCATCGTTGACGGCGTGTCGCTCAAAAAGGTGCGCGACGAACTCGTTGCGCCGGCGCTGCCGGAGACGCTCAAGATCGTGGTGTTCGAAGGGGCGCGGCTGCGCCTGGACTTCGACGGCACCGTCGATGTCGGACGGCTCGTCCTCGGCGGAAGCGGCGTCCACGGCACCGTAAGCGCGGCCACCCATCCCGACTTCATCCAGGGGCGCGGCGTCCTGAACGTCACCGGCAAGGGCGAACCTGCGACAACCGTCATCTTCCGCTAGGGGGAGACGCGCATGAAACCGGGCGGTCTGGAATCCATCCTTGCGCTTGCGGCGGCCCTCCCCGCCTTCTGCCTTGGCGGCGACGTCCCGGCAAACCGCCAGGAGACGGCCGGGGAATACGCCTACTTCACCAAGGCCGCGCTCGAATCCGCCGACATGGCCGGGGTGGCGGACGACATCGATTCCATACTGGAGCGCTGTTCGGCGGAGTTCGCCGCCGTCGAAGCGCTGGCGACCGGCCGTTCCGGGCACGAGCGCGACGCGATTCTTTCGCGTGTCGAACTCGCCCGCTCCCTGGAGTCCTACGTCCGCCGCCGCCACACCTCCGACGAAGGCAAAAAGGACGCCGAACTCCTGGCCTGGCAGGGCGCCATGGAGATGCGGAGCTTCTTCGCCTATTTCGCTGCGGAGCGGCTACGCGAGGAGGCGCGGACCGCCCTGCCGCCAGCCAAGACGCTGGACGTGCGCGACTTCGGGGCAAGGGGCGACGGCGCGGCCGACGACGGTCCGGCGATCCGCCAGGCGTTCGCAGCCGCGAAGGCGCTGGCTCCGACTCCGGTGACGATCCGCGTGCCGCCAGGGGTGTATCTTGTGCGGCCCGACGAAGCCGAACCGCCCGAAACGACCGTGTTCCGCAATTTTCGCGACTACGGCGAGGACGGACGGCCCGCGTTCGAGCCCCGCGAAAGGCCCTGGCGCGATTCCGGAGCGGGCTTCCACATCGTCTGCCACGGCTTTGCGAACCTCACTGTGCGCGGCGAACCCGGAGCGGAAATCCGCTTCGCCGACTGCACCCGCGGCGGTTTCGGGTTCTTTGGCTGCACCGAAACGGTC
>Ga0310691_10006949_pt1 | contig 11940 bp, 9 predicted proteins | sample 176DNAGHGlowgp2_FD_203887 | JGI IMG/M metagenome (GOLD analysis project Ga0310691, IMG submission 203887) | Sheep rumen microbial communities from Palmerston North, Manawatu-Wanganui, New Zealand - 1766 DNA GHGlow gp2 (v2) (version 2) | ecosystem: Host-associated > Mammals > Digestive system >... | reverse complement strand
GCTTAGACTGTCGCTGGCATCAAGTATGAAAGCGGCGTCGTGTACACGCTCCCGAAGATCCTCGACGAAAAAGTCGCACGCCTCCACCTCGAAAAACTCGGCGTTCATCTGACGACCCTCACCAAGGCCCAGGCCGACTACATCGGCGTGCCTGTGGAAGGCCCGTACAAGGCGGATCACTACAGGTACTAATCCCTGATTTGTCATCCTGGAGGGTTCGCAGAACCCGATAGGATCCAAGGCAATCGAACTTAAAATCCCTCGGCACTCGCCGGGGGATGTTTTTTCACTGGTAAAACGTAAGCGGGACAACCACTTTCGCGCTTCCGGACTCCACCTCTCCAAACGGTATCCCACCGACATAGTCACTGACCGCATTATCGAATTCCTCATAGCCGGTCGAGGAATACGCGACGGCCGTACGGACAACTTCACCGCTCGGGGCAATCTCAAATCTCAAAACAACGCGGCCATCGAATCCGGATTTCTTCTTCAGGAAATTGTTATAGATATCACACAATTCCGGCCCGCGACGTCTTATGGTTTCCAGGACATCTTTGGCGGAACGGGAGCCGCGCACCTTGATATCATCGGCCCGCCACGGAATAAAGACTTTGCCGGATGGCGTGTCACTGCCGGCTTTCGACAAACCAGTTACTTCCCCAAGAATTCGGTCGATATCATTGTTGAATTTTTCCAAAAATTTCATCGCGTGCAAGCTCGCCTGTTCCATCTTCAAACTGGGCGCAACCAACCTTCGAAAACTGCGGGGATTATCCATTTGAGGCGCCAAACCGGACAACCGGTAAATTTCCCGATAGGCCATTTCCATCGAACGAAGGCGAAAAGCATCATCCGAGTCATCGACATTGACCCAGACATACCTGAACCCTATTTCCTTCAACGCAATTATCAAAGGGTGCAATTCATGGAACTTGTTCTGTCTAAAGAAACTGCCATCAATGTATAAAGAAATTCTGTCAACATCCCACCTGTCAGCATACCACTTGCGATAACGAATCAAGGTTCTGACAATAACATCAAATGCAGAAAGCGGAGCGATAGCGGCATCTCCCCGCCAAACCCTTCGCATAGAATTCGGGGAAAGTGTGGCAAGCGAATCCCCTTCGGCAGGCAATTTCAAGCCCCTCGGCGGAATCATGCCCAAGTCGCCCTCCCCCTCCATGCTGAGAAAATCACCCTTGCCATCAACATAGACGCTGTCTGGTGCTGCGACCATGGCCGAATACAAATAACGGGGGAACGGATAATGGACCGCCCAAAGGACACGCCCCGGATCCTCTTCGAAATCCTTCTCGATTGCCGCATAGCGGGCCGTATACGGATAATCGAGAACCCTATAATACACCTTCGGGTCAAATCCGCCACGAGCGCCGATAACAAGATGGTCGTCGTTTATGCCAAGGGAAAACATCAGGTCCTGCTCCCAGCAGTGGCCATAGCCAAAGCAAAGCGACACCGCAAGGGCAAAGGTAAAAAGAATCCGGTCCGTCATTTTACTTCTCACAAAAATCTCGCATCGTCGCAGGGGAAAGAACAAGCGGCTATTCCTAATATATATTTTTTTATCTTGTATTATATCATGAATCTTGCCTTGCTTAGAGTTTGCACCATTATGTTGATTGCGAATGGATTGAAAAACCTCGCAGGAACATTGCTGCAATCGTTCACTCTAGAAGCAGAAGAGCCGTTCTTTTCCAATTCTGGACCACAAATTCTATTAAGTAGTATTTGCATTATTGCAGTGGCAATCGCGCTCATAAAAAAGAGTCCGCGACTTTTGAAAATCTTTGCGGTTGTTGCAATAATCATGATTCCTATTGGCGCTATTTTTTATGCCGTTCACTTCTACAAATATCTTTTACCTTTAGGCATGGGATACCATCACCTCCTTGAAGCGCTCTCCGACATTTTCGTGAATCCGTCTCTAGTCGTCTATATTGCCGCATTTTTTATCACATCGTCAAAAAAAGAGACCATCGATACCGATCAAAAAATCAACATGGGCCTGCTCTGGTTCTGCACCGCATTCTTTTTAGTCGATGCAGCAAACAACCTGATCGAAACGATATTGAATTTTTCTCCCTCCACAGACATCATCTTCATGATTCTCATTCCCATCGCAGCGGGAACATTCGCGCTTGTCAAGAAGAACACACTAGTCTTGAAAATCTATTCCATAATAGCGTTCGTCTATATTTCATGGAGCACCTGGGATTATGTCCGCGAAAACATGTTCGGCACATATTATGTATGGGGTGCGGTTCTCGGCACGATTTTTAGCTCGTTCAACGTGGTTTGCGCCGCGACATTCTTCGTAAATCCGGAAGAGACCAGGCTCTACGCCCAGAAACTGAAGGCCCTGTTTTTCAAGTGGAAAAAACTCACCTGATTTAAAGGGTATGCTCAGCCTTTATCGCCTTGAATTTCCTTGACAAGGGCGGCTGCGCAATCCATAAAGATGTCAAAGAAGCGTTCGACATTGTCATGGTCACGGTCGTTTCCGCGGATGCACATCGCAATCGTCAGGTTGTCGCCGAGGGTCGACACGGAAAGCAGCGTGTAGGGCTTGTACTTTATCGCCCCCGTAATGAATCCGTCGACAGGTTCGCGCCCCTGCAAGCCGAGCGCCCGGCTATCGAGACGGCCGATATTGCTCATGGAACAGGGCGGGTTGGAATAGACCTTGAATATAAGGAACTCGGCAACAGCCCGCGGGAAGACGTTGAAAATCGTAGCAACAAGCGGAAGCCCGTGAAGACCCATGTAAGGGTCGCTTTTGAAGGAGGCTACCGACCGGCTGACAGACGACAACGTTTCCAACATCGTGCGTCCCTTTTGGGGCACGCTGCACTGCATCCACGCCGTGTGATTGGTGACGCTTTCCTTTGCGGCACCTTCCAGGTGACGGCGCAAGTCTATTGCGCAGGATATGGAAGTTTTCTTGCTCTCGGGGAATTGCGCGATGTCGTACAGCGCCTGGAAATAACAGGCCAAGAGGAAATCGTTCACCGTCACTCCGGCCATCTTGCTAGCGGAGCAGACCTGCGCAAGCATGTCGGGCGAAAACCTGCGGCGTATAAGCTGGACGCGGTCATCGCCGGAATCCGGCGTGAAAGGAAAATAGCTGTCATCCTTCTGGTTGATATTCTTGAAAAGCCGCCTTGCGACCTTCCTTGCAGAAGAAGGAAGACACGCGTAGACGGCAGTGTAGGAGCGGTCACCCATGCGGAAACTCGGCATCGCGCCAGTTTTCCCGCTCGCGATGCAATCGTAGACATCGCAAAACCGGGGCAGAAAATACTTGAGGGACCCCGCATCCATGCACATGTGGTTCATGACCATGCACAGCGTGGTCCGCGTACCATGATAGAAAACAGCGACCTTCATCTGCAAAGGTCCGGTAGGTTCTATGTAAGTCGTCAGGAAATTATCTTGTTCGCAATCAAGTTCCGCAGGGTCGATTTCCTTAAAGGCAACCACGTCTTCGATGCGGTAAGGCTCGACAATCCAGCGGGCATGAAAGAACCCGGGCCTGAACGACGCATGAAGAATAGGGACATCGCGAAAGGCAACGCCTAGCGTCTGCTTCAATATCGAAGGATCCAGTTTAAAATCGTAAGTGAGCGAAACATGGACAACACGGTCATTGATATCGCGGAACAAATAGTGCATATTGTCCCACAGCTCGGCGCGCAACGTATCTTTTTTCATTTAATTCTCGTTTTTTACCGGTTCCAGCCGGAATGCCCTTCGCCGTAATAGAGGGCGGCATCTTCGGGGCCAAAGTCGTCGGCCACGGTATCGCGCGGCGAAAGCCACCCGCGCATCTTCTTGATGCGTGCCTTGCGAGCCTCGGCAGCAGCGTTCGTGCCAGTTTCAATGTGCTTTTCATCAAGTGAATCGGCCATACATTAAAAAGATAGTTTAATGCCAACCAAAAAAGATTATTTTAAAAGCATGAGCGCGAAAATTCAGTATATCCTTTCTGCAGCGGCGTTCACCGCCGCGGCGGTCGCCTCGATTGCCCCGGCCGCCTTTGCACAGACGGCATCCGACACCGTCTCGTTCGTGAACTTCGAAAACCGCAGCGTCGGCGTGTACGGCAATGCGGAGGCCAAGGAAGACTTCAAGCGCAACGACTACGACAAAAGCTGGTGGTACGCCATGGACAAGAACAATGGCGAAAACTCCAAGATCGTGTACGACGGCGAGGAGCACGGCAACGTACTGCAGCTCAAGTACCCCAAGGGCTGCGTAGGCCCGAACGACAACGACACACCCGCCTGCGCCGCGCAAATCATCCAGCCACTCGTGAAAACCGCCGACACCATGTGGAGCGCCTACGACATATTTTTTGAAGACGGATTCGAGTTCCAGCTGGGCGGCAAGCTCCCCGGCCTATGCGGCGGCAAGTGCTACACCGGCAACGCCATGCCCGAAACCGGCGACGGCTGGAGCGCGCGCATCATGTGGCGCAAAGACGGCAACGCCGTGCAGCTCATCTACTTTATGGGGCAAGAGTCCGTATACGGAGACGATTTCAAGTGGGATCTGAACGGCACCATCCCGCAAAAACAATTCACCATCGGTACCTGGCACCGTATTGTAAATAAAGTAAGCATGAATACCATTGTCTCTCCCGGCAACGGCGACAAGAACGGACGCATACAGACATGGTTTGACGGCGAACTCGTGCTGGATGTAGATACGCTCAGGCTCCGCGACTACGACACCGTGAAAGTCGACAAGTTCTACCTCTCCACATTCCACGGCGGAAGCAGCGCCGAGTGGGCACCCACCCACGACTGCTTTATCCGCTACGACAACTTCACCGTATCTACCGACTCCATCGCGGTAAAGGCGGGCGCACCGGACACAACCGCCCCAGGCACCGACCGCATTGGGGCGCAACGGCAGGACCGCGCGGGAAATACGCCCGCAGGGATGACACCCGCCAAGGCATACCGCATTGACGGCAGCCGAGTCGGGGAAAAGAAGGCGAATTACGAAGTGAAAGTCGGGAAATAGGCGTTTTGACCACCATTTATTGTGTCATTTTTACCTTGCGAATGTAAGCTTCCCCCTACAACCGGAATAATTTGGCAACCAGGATGTCCTGGAGATTTCTTCTGCTGTCAATGACGGCATGAACAACAACTTCTTGCGCCCGAATCTCGTACACAATACGATAGAGTCCCTGGATTATTTCCCGATACCGTTCGATTCCTTGATCGTACAATTCCGGGACGACCCTTCCGCTTAAAGGGAAATGCGACAAAGACAAGATATTGCGCTCGAACTGCGTAAAGACCGATTCTACATAGGACGGACTTAAAGACTTGTAATAGTCTACAACCTCCCTCAAATCGTCTTCGGCAGACTTTGATACGATTACATTGTAGACTTTACTTTTTCGCATTGAGCTCTTTCCTCAATTCCTGGAAAACCTGTTTAGCAGGCTTTGCACGTCCGGCTTGAACATCCTTTTCCGATGCCTGCAATATTCTCAACAAAGCGAACGCGTCCTGCATTTTCTGGTACGAGTCGACATCGAGAATGACCCCGCGGGCCTCCCCGTTTTGCGTCACGATGTAAGGAGCGTGCGACTCATTCACATGATCCAGAACCTTGGCGGCATTCGCCTTGATGTACGAAATCGGTTTTATGTTCTTTAGGGATGCCATTGGGAGCTCCTTTTTTAGGACTGAATTTGATACTAAATATAGTCTTTTTTAGGCGAGAAGACAAACTTTTCTTAATAAAAAAGGGGGAAGTCTCCCCCTGGCTCGCACCCTGTTGCTCACCACCCCCTCGCCTAAGGGCCCTGCCCTTAAGAACCCGGAATCATTTTGGTGAAGTCACAAAATGCGACTTCACGGATAGCGCACACTTAAAGCTTCAAACTTTTCTTCAACTTCCTAGCAGCCATCGAAGGCTTGCCTATTTTATTCGCGCCATAAATGCCGGGAATCGACCATTTAGGACTCGTATTCTTTTCATTCAGCAGTTCTTCATTAGCCCTCTTGGCCTGAATGATCAAATAGCTTTCAATCTCGCCAATAATTTCATCAAGACGGCCATTTTCCTCAGTCGTAATAAAGAATACCTGCAATTTCCTTTTGGTAGCTGTATTTAAACACTTATTTAGAAGAACTCTTTTATGAGAAGTGAATATTTCCTTTTTGAAAGAAACATTCGTCTTCCCGACATAAACCGGTGTGGAGAAGTTTACAAATACATAGCACCCTTTTTCATCTCCCATATTGCATTCATCCCAAAAATTTGCCAAATTTTCCTTGTTAGAAACTTGGAAGTACTGGGATTTCCCTTTTTTCGCAGAGTCCCCATCAACCGGGACCTTATACGGGCCGTAGACATCAAAAGATACTGACATAATTATTCCTCAATGGGAAAAGTTTCATTCTAAATCAATTACCCAATTACGCATCCCATCGAGCCATAAATGGCTCCCATATTCTACGAAGCCAACATTTTTTTATTTTTTCCCACTTTATAATGGCAATAATAAAACTTCCAATAAAGGAAATTGTAATACTCATTCCTTGGGAAACAAAGGACAATTTAGGGATAATCACCGTAATATAATCGAAGATTGCCAAAATAAATATAATCAAAAGCAAAAGATTGTCTATAATTAGCAAAAGCAATCCTATCATCCTTCGCTTTCTTTGTTCTTTTTTTCTTTCCACTGCATGAAACTGATTCAATTCTTGTCGCAAAGTCTCATTAGACGATTCCAATTCCCCTATTCTGCTATCTTTTTGCGCCATTTCATTTTGAATTCTACTCAGGGAATTATCATCTATAAACCTCAAATCTGAATCTAGCTCAGAAGTTACAATATCTTCAGGCAATTTACTATGGCTTCTGTAAGCGGCAATGCTTCTTGCAGCATCTTCTTTTGTAATTTCATCGTTTTGATATTTTTTGTTCAATTCCTCACATCGCTGCATTACAATCTTATTCAAACTAAACGATAATGCCATTTGGGCGCGACAAACAACATCAAACGTTATCATGTTTTTTGCGCCTCCAAAACCTTTGTTAAGTGAGAACCAAAAAAATTTGGTTATGTAACTCAATGACATCGCTAATTTTTTATAGCCACGCTCTTCAGAAGGTTTATATTCTAATAGATTACTCGTCCCTGATATAAGAATATAGCCTATCAAAGGTATTGGTTTATAGTTCTGCCCTTTTCGCAAAACATTTATAAATGATACAATATTTTCTGGAGCATCTGCTAATCGGTAATGTTTTCCTTCAACAGTTTCATGATAGTTGGTATAATCGCATTCAATTTCATATTCTTCAAGCTTTTTTTCAAAAAGATTCGTTTTTTTCACGATATCTGCCGGTCTCTTACATCCCCTTAAAATTTCCTGCATTGCAATTCTCCCATCATTACTAGCTCTATTGTCTAATATTTGCTCAGCAGAATGAAAATATTTTTTGACTTCATACTTAATCTCGCTAAAATACTTTAGTTCTATCTTTTTTTCTTTTTCATTTATTTCTCGCACAAGCTTAAAAAACTCTTCAAACTGTTGCTTATAAAAGGCTCCGTTATATCCAGCCATATGAAATAATATTTCCATGTCTAAATAAAGAACAATCTTTTCAGTAAATGATGGATACAAACTATTGGTAATATCACTGGTTATTCCTGTATATATTGCCATACCATCCGCAACTAATTTCAACTGCTGTTTTACTTCATCATTTTTACATGAAACAAAAAAAGCTGAAATACAATTTTTTAATCGTTCATCCACTTTTTTGTCTAAAAGAAAACATGTAAGAGCATTCAAGAGTTCAGTTCTTTCCCATTCATGAAATTTCTTTTTTTGACGATTTTCAACATACTGAACAAGATTTTCAAATGCATTTTTTATGCTTTTCTCAACATTTTTTTCGTCTATATCATCATTCTGTAAAGACCCTTTTATAAAGTATTTCTGCGAAAAAGAATCCTTTTCTATAGAATGAATTTTACTTAAACCAACATCCACTGCCGCTAGGGGCAAGTCAAAATTATAATACTTATTCAAGTCACTTGTAAGTTCCTCAATAGAAAAAAGATGCTTAGGATTTTGTTTTAAATATTGCACAATAAACATCCCTATAACTTCACCAACATCTTTATTCTGATTATGGAATTGTTCAAACAATGCCATTGCTGCAAAATATTTTAAATTTTCCATTTTTTACCTGTTGTTAAATTGTATTCAAATTCTCTAAATGTTTTTAATATAAAATAACTAAAAAACATTAACCTCTTATGCAAAATATTTTTTTCTTTGAAACCGTTTTTTAACCCAATCTTTTTCCACTACTTATTCTCATCGTATCAAATTCTTCATCCATGCAAATCATTATCATCACAAGCAATTTGAGCAACTCAATATAATCCCAGTGTATTTTTCGTTCATCTGTAGGATAAGCGCCATGTAAATATCGGTTACGAATAGCAAGACCATTTTTAAACGAATCATCCCAAACGAACGAGATGTAGTCTTGTTCATTTCTAGAAAACAACGAGTCACTGTCTTCAATTACACCCGTTTCAATTAGCCCATCAATACATTGCCGATCCTGAGAATTTAACGGCAGAATGTTCAACAATTCATTGTCATATATTTCTTTTAAGGCATTACACTTTTCTTGGTCGTATTCAACAATTCCTTCTTTGACAGAAACACAGCCTGCATTTACTAAATGTTGCAAGAGTTCTCGACCACAATCATCCAATTCATTATATAGAACTGTCTCTTTTTGCAAACGTTCATGAAAACATTTATAAGATATATCCTTGGACTTTCGCAGTGGTGCTCTAGAGAGATGTTGGCTAAAAAGATCATTAAATACATCATATCCCTCTTTAGCCGGATAAACATATTTTCTTTTCGAAAGGCTTTTCAGTTCACGCCATTCACCCAAAGGGGCCGAAAAAGCATTTAGCAAATCCATATCAACATTCCCATTTTGGAACATTTTGTAAATCTTCAAAACCCTTTCAATTTCTGGAAGAATAATCTTTATTTTTTCAAGATTTGTCGTCTGAAGGCTTGGCGGATTAAAAGTGAACCTGTTTATCCCGTAAGCAACAGGAATCCATTTTTCAAAGAAACATTTGAAGATATTTTCAAAATATAGTCCATTCTTCCAAAGTTCTTCTCGATAAAAACCGATTAGCAGGCTGTACAAACAACTGTAATGCTTAAATATAATTCTATCGCATGGATATTCTTCTTTAGACAAGCTCCTTTCACAAAATGAAATAGAATCCTTTTCATAAAAAGGCAAAGAAGATCGATTATTTTGATCAACAAATCTAAACCCTCTTTTAAGCATCCAAAATATGGACCTAAAATCTAAATGCTCACTTATCCATTTAGAATTGCATTCAACAAAAGAGTATAAGGAACCTTCATTGGAGCCTTCATTATAACGAATTGGAGCATCCATTGACGGGAGAAAAGAAACCTGAACACTTGCCATACCAGTTTTTTCTTGTTTGGCAAACCATTTTTCGAAAGTTTCTTTAGCCATCAAACGGATTTTATTATCTATTTTCGGCTTCGCATCTCTTGATGCGTTTTGAATTCTTATTAAATAGTTAACATTGGCCATTTCGTTTCCGATATATCCAACGACCATTTCTATTTTATCAGAATCCGATAACGCTTTAGGCCAGTAGATTAGGTTTTGGGGATTAAACAAGGAGTATTCTATTAGCAATTCGGCAGCGATTTTAGACCCTTTTATCACAGGCAACAATTCAGCGGAGAAATAACTTACAAGTTTTTCATGTTTCAGGATATCGTACAATTCATGCTCATGGGTTTTCAGCCATATAGCAAAATTATCCTTCTCCAATGATTTAAAACAACCAAAATCAGCTATGGAAGTCCAAAAAATTTCCCGGTATTCATATTCAATAGAATCATATTCAGCACTAAATTTCGTGCCAAGCCAATTATTAAGAAAACGTGCTATTATTGGCGGGAACTTATCAACTGTATTTTTATAGTGACTAATTCTTTCTTTATCCCAAGACCTTAAGAATAACTCATTTTTGATGTACAATCTAATTGACGCCAATTCAAGAATGTCATTGATGTCTTCATATACAGCATTCTCGTCAAATGTATCTAAAACAATCTCTGCCAAAGACAGATGATGACCTGCAGCAAGATCTTCTTTGCTATAGAACACGACCCGTTCCCGTTTCATTGAGAATTATTCATCCTCTAAAACATCATCATTATTGAGAGGTTCTATTTCAAACTCAAGTAATGCCGCAGGGATTTCAAGTTCTTTGAAAATGTATTGAATGTTCTGTATTTTTCCCTGAGTTGTATAAGATACACGAATAAAAATGCCATCTGCAATTTGAGCTCGATCCGCCTTGTTTTGGGTAAAAAGGATTTTTTCCTTGCTTGCTAAATAAGCCATAGAAGGCGATTTCTCTTCATATACCTTTTTGCATAATTCTACAAGCATAGCCTTCCATGAATCAACCTCCATTTTTTGCCCTTTATAGGAGAAACTTTTGATAGTTCGACCCGTCATTTCAATTTCGTCATCATCAAAGGAAACGATTTCGTATTCGTTTGTTGATGGCATATATGATGTTGTAATCATCGGCCACAACTGGACAAATTCATTGTAAAGAATCTCATTTCTTGTAAGAATCTCGCTCTTAGTCCACTTGCCACAAGTCTTTAGATAATCGGACAAATGGAATTTTGAATCTTTAAAGCCCTTAATATCATTGCCTTTTTTGTCCTTAAATCCATTCTTCTTTTCTTCAAAAGGACGATTTCCATACGGAGTATTGTAACCAGTAATTGTAAGATTCGCCAGTGTATGAAGATAGGTACTATGGATGTTTTCAAAATCTTCACCTAAATCTTTTTTCCACTGATTATTGAGAGACTGAGGCATAATATGTTCTATACTAAAACGTCCATCCTTCATATTTTGAATCAAGGAAAAATCAGCCTCTTTTGAAGAACCATTTTCTAGACGTTCCAGCAAAAATAGTTTGTACCCGTTTGGAATTTTGTAAACACCTCTTTTAGGGAACCACTCCTTTACTAAATCGTTTGAAGGGAACAAAGAAACGCCCTGCTTTTTCAGCAGTATATATTTCAAAATTTCGGAATACGATGGTTTGGACTGAGGGTCTTCCGTTTTGTCATTTTCAATGTATCTCAGAATATCATAGTGAAGCAATGCGAATAGTTTTTGCATTGCATTTGCCGGATAATTACATATAATACGCCGCGCCCAATAATTTTCGACGACATCAAGAACTTGATATTTTTCTTCAAATGAAAGTTTTTCTCTTTCTGCATAGTCCCAAAAAGCCATGAAATACGGCATCATCACCAATGTTTCTAATGAAGCGAGTTGCTTTAACTTACGATCTATAGCAATTTTTTCATTTTTCCTTTTATTTGCCATTTTTTCATCATCAATAACAAGTTTAGACTCGCCTTTTCTCACCTGCATATAGAAATCAGCAAATTTAGTCATATCGGCAAGAATTGCCGCCCTGTCTATTTTTGATTCTTCCATATACTTTTTAAAATCAAAATACAAGTCTTCCAAGGAACTGATAGATTTCAATCTCATAGTGAGATAATCACGAATAAACATTGATGGTTGCATATCCGTGAAATGCTCTATTTTACTCCAATAATTTTTATAATACAATTTCTGTGTTTCAGCATCCAGAGACATCAACAGATAATTGCGCACCTTGTCAGATTCATCCAAATCCTTGCCACAAGAATTCAAACTTTCAAAAATCAATTGTGGATTATCAGACGAATCCAATCGAATATCAATTACCACTAATTTTTCTATAGCTTCAACAATTTCTTC
>Ga0310691_10006948_pt1 | contig 11941 bp, 9 predicted proteins | sample 176DNAGHGlowgp2_FD_203887 | JGI IMG/M metagenome (GOLD analysis project Ga0310691, IMG submission 203887) | Sheep rumen microbial communities from Palmerston North, Manawatu-Wanganui, New Zealand - 1766 DNA GHGlow gp2 (v2) (version 2) | ecosystem: Host-associated > Mammals > Digestive system >... | reverse complement strand
ATACGGAAAATATGCGTATCTTTGCATCGTTTTACTAAAGCGAATTCTAATAATTGATAATAATGAAGGAAAGTTACTTTGCGGACAAAAACCGTTACGACAATGGGATGGAATATGAGCGTTGTGGACGTTCGGGTGTGTTACTGCCAAAGGTGAGCCTCGGTTTCTGGCATAACTTCGGAAGTGTCGACCCCTATGAGCGCAGCCGTGAGATAACCCACTACGCCTTCGATCATGGTATCACGCACTTTGATCTGGCAAATAACTACGGTCCGGTATACGGTTCTGCGGAAGAGACGATGGGACGGCTGATGGATGAGGATTTCCGTCCGTATCGTGATGAACTCTTTATCTCTTCTAAGGCCGGTTACGATATGTGGCCTGGACCTTATGGCAACTGGGGATCGAGGAAATATCTTTTGGCAAGTCTCGATCAGAGTCTGAAACGTATGAAGATTGACTATGTAGACCTGTTCTATAGTCATCGTTACGACCCAGAGACCCCATTAGAAGAGACTTTGCAGGCTCTCGTAGATATTGTCCGTCAAGGAAAGGCCCTGTATGTCGGTATTTCTCGTTGGCCGCTCGAAGCAACTCGTTTTGCAGCAAAATATCTTAAGGAGCGCGATGTCCCTCTGTTGATATACCAGGGACGACTGAACATGCTCGACCGCGGACCTCAGGAGGAAGGCATCCTCGACTTCTGTGCAGAGGAAGGTATTGGCTTTATCTCATTCTCGCCACTCGCCCAGGGACTTTTGACTGACCGTTATCTGAATGGTATTCCGGAAGACTCACGCATGTCGAAGGGTAGGTTCCTGAAGGAGTCGATGCTCACGCCTGACTTGCTTGAGAAACTGCGTAGCTACAATAGTGTAGCGGAGAGTCGCGGCGAGACTCTTGCAGAGATGGCTCTGGCATGGATTCTGCATCAGAAGGGGGTTACTTCGGTGTTGGTGGGAGCTAGTTCTACTGCACAGTTAGAGAAGAACCTTCGTTGTGTGAATGCAGCGCCATTTGATGAAGAATTATAAATAGAAAAGATGAAAAGGATATTGTTTTTATTGTTGGCTTCTGCGGTGCTCATCGCTCAGGCGCAGGTGGCAGAGGCTCCTAAGGATGTCAATGGTGTGGTTGATAATACTCCCGACAGTATTGCAAAGGCATTGACAGCACGACCTGTTCCCGGGTCCAGCAGGGTAGGTAACAACCCCGTTTTGTTCCTGATAGGCAACTCCACGATGCGCACCGGTACTCTGGGTAATGGTAATAACGGTCAGTGGGGTTGGGGATATTACGCCCACGAATATTTCGACCCGACAAAGATTACGGTAGAGAATCAGGCGCTTGGCGGAATGAGCAGCCGTACCTTTTATAATAAGCTATGGCAACCGATAAAGCAGGCTATCCGTCCCGGTGACTGGGTGATTATCTCTATCGGGCATAACGATAACGGTCCATACGACGAGGGTCGTGCGAGGGCTAGTATTCCCGGTGTTGGTGATGAAACTCTGGATGTGGTTATCAAGGAGACCGGAGAGCATGAGACAGTATATACCTATGGAGGTTATATGCGTAAATATATCAATGATGTAAGGGCTCAGGGTGGTTATCCTATCCTGATGTCGCTGACACCTCGTAACGCATACGATGATAATGGTAAGATTATCCGTAAACCTCATACCCAGTGGCAGATGCAGGTAGCTGCAGAGGAAGGAGTACCATTTGTTGACCTCAATGAGATCTCTGCACAGAAACTCGATAAGTATGGCCCTTGGAAGACTAACTATCACTTTTTCCTGGATAAGATTCATACCAGCCGATTCGGAGCTATGATGAATGCCCGTTCTGCAGCAGAAGGACTGATGGCCAGCCATAACCCCGCCCTTAATCCTTTGAAAGCGATGATGCGCAACGTGGAGCTGCCCGTATATGACGTCACACGTACTGATGGTAAACCTGTGGTTTTCATCACCGGTGACAGTACCGTTAAGAATAAGGATAAGGATGAAGACGACATGTGGGGCTGGGGGGCTGTGGCAAATACAGTCTTTGACGAGACGAAGATAGATATCGTCAATGCAGCAATGGCAGGTCGCAGTTGCAGATCCTATCTTAATGAGGGTCGATGGGAGAAAGTGTATAACAGTCTGAAGCCAGGTGACTTCGTCTTGATTCAGTTTGGTCATAACGATATCAGTCCTATCGACAAACCCAAGTATCGCGGAGCCATAGCCACAGCTGACGACACCTGCCATGTGTATCGCATGCAGGCGGCAAAGGAGGACTTAACGAAACAGAATGTCATCGACCAGAAGCTGAAGAGCAATACTCTGGTTGGCTCATACGAGGTGGTATTCTCTTTCGGCTGGTATCTGAAAAAGTTTATCCAGGATGTGCGTGAGAAAGGAGCCACGCCAATCCTTGTATCGCTGACACCACGTAATGAGTGGCCTGAAGGAAAGATTGAACGTCGTAACGACTCGTATGGCGTATGGTATCGTCAGGTGGTGAAGGATACCGGCGTGGAGTTCGTCGACCTGCATAACCTCGCTGCAGACTTCTACGACAAGAAGTGTGGCAGTAAGGAGAAAGCCAACAAATATTTCAAGAAAGACCATACCCACACATCGCTCTTGGGGGCCAAGACCAATGCCAGGTGTGTGGCTCAGGGCTTGAAGGCCAATAACAGTCCTCTTGCGAAATATCTGAAATCAAAAATAAAATAACGATGAAACGTTTTGCATTCAAGATGCAGCTTAAACCCGGCTGCGAGAAGGAATACGAGAAGCGTCATGCAGAAATCTGGCCAGAACTGGTTAAGATGATTAAGGATGGCGGTGTAAGCAACTACAGTATCTACTGGGACAAGGAGACCAATATCCTTTTCGGATATCAGGAGTGCTCTGGCGACGGCAACTCTCAGGATACGGCCAATGTAGATCCTATAACCCAGAAATGGTGGGACATGATGGCAGATATCATGGAGGTTAACCCCGATAACTCACCAGTAACGATACCTCTCGTAGAGGTGTTCCATCTGGATTAAAACGATAATCCCCGCCATCCGGCGGGGATTATTGTTATTACATATCTTCCCAAGTGTCAAGGTATGTCACATGGGTAACGAGATACTCGTCAACACCGTGCTTTCCGTCGGCACCGCCGATACCAGACTTCTTAACACCTGCATGGAAGCCCTGGATAGCCTCGAAGTGCTCACGGTTGATGTAGGTCTCACCAAACTCCAGTTCGCGGCATGCCTTTACTGCAACATTCAGATCCTTGGTGAAGATTGATGATGCAAGACCGTACTCACAGTCGTTGGCATACTTGATAGCCTCGTCGAGGTCAGAGAACTCTACCAGTGGGATAACAGGACCGAATGTCTCCTCATGGATGATGTCCATGTCCTGAGTGCAGTTGTCAAGGACGGTAGCTGCATAGAAATATCCCTTCTCACCTACACGATGACCGCCACAGAGCAGTTTTGCTCCCTGTTTGATGGCGCGCTCCACCTTCTCTGTAACGCTCTCCAGGGCACGAGCCTCTACCAAAGGACCCATGTCTACGCTCTCGTCTGCGCAGACATCGCCCACCTTGACAGCACTCATCTTCTCAACAAGAATCTTTGTGAAGGCTTCCTTAACCTCCTTCTGAACATATACTCGCTCAGCATTGTTACAGATCTGACCGTTGTTTCCGATACGGCTGTCAACGATCCACTGAGCTGCACGCTCAAGGTCGGCATCCTTCATCACGATGGCTGGAGCCTTACCGCCAAGTTCGAGAGATACCTTGGTGATATTCTTAGATGCTGCGGCCATGATGCTCTCACCGGCACCAACAGAACCGGTAACACTTACGATGTCGATCTTTGGAGAACCGGCCATCTCATTACCGATGACACTTCCCTTACCTGTCACGATGTTGATAACACCTGCAGGGAGGCCAATCTCATCAACAATCTTACCAAACTCAGTACAGTTCTCTGGGGTGAGCTGAGAAGGCTTGATAACGATGGTACAACCAGCGATGAGCGCTGCACCGGCCTTACGTGCGATGAGGAAGAACGGGAAGTTCCAAGGCAGGATACCTGCAACCACACCGATAGGCTTCTTGGTGAGCAGGATGGTCTCGTTAGGACGGTCGGAAGGGATGATCTCACCCTCGATATGACGTGCGAAGGTTGCCATATACTCGAAATAAGCTATGGTGGCACCTACCTCGATAGAGGCCCAGGTACGGGTCTTACCCTGCTCACGCATGATAATCTCTGTGAACTCCTTCTCACGCTTCTTGATGCCCTCTGCCATCTTCAGCAGATAGCCGGCACGTTCGATGGCTGGAGTCTTTGCCCAAGCCTTCTGAGCAGCACGGGCTGCATCCAAAGCACGGTTTACATCTTCAATGGTTCCTTCTGGTTGACGGGAGATAACCTCCTCGGTTGATGGGTTTAATACGTCAATCCACTTGCCGTTTGAGCTCTCGCAGAACTGGCCGTTAATGTACATTTTCAATTCTTTCATAAACGATTGTTGTTTAATGTTTAAGTAGATAAGCTGTTTTGAATTCGTCAGCAAATATACGAATAAAAAGTGGAATAACCATTATTAAATACGTACTATTTTCCATAAATTAATATAAATCGTACGTTTTGGAAACTATTTGAACTATTTTTATGCTTTTATATAAATAAATATGTGTAACTTTGTGCACAAATAACAAATTACTGTTGCTAATTTACAAAAAAGGCGAAGATGAGAAAGATTTTTCTGCTGCTGTTTTCGATGGTTCTTATTTCGGGGTCGGCAAAGGTTAAGAAGAAGGTCGTGGTTGAGACATGGCCAGACAACACTCTGATGGATGCATGGTTCAAGGACACAACGAAGGTGGATGTTGCTACGCTTGGTCGTCAGTATGTCATTACCGACTACGGAGTGAAAAATGACTCAAATATCGTTCAGACTTCAGCCATACAGGCTGTTATTGACCGTGCTGCCCAAGAGGGTGGAGGAGTGGTGGTAATCCCAGAGGGAACATTCCTTACAGGAGGTCTGTTCTTCAAACAGGGTACCCATCTGCATGTGATTGGTCGTCTGAAAGGTTCAGAGCGGATCATTGATTTCCCGATTCTGCTGACACGCATAGAAGGAGAGACATGCAAATATTTCTCTGCATTGGTGAATGCCGATGGACTCGATGGTTTTACCATCAGCGGTAAGGGAACTATCGACGGCAATGGCCTCCACTACTGGCAGGAGTTCTGGATTCGCAGGAAGTGGAATCCCCAGTGTACCAACAAGGATGCTCAGCGTCCGAGACTGACATATATCTCTAATTCCAAGAACGTCACCATTCAGGATGTGCATCTTATCAATTCTCCTTTCTGGACCAATCACGTATATAAGAGTGACCATGTGCGTTATCTGGATTGCTATATCTATGCTCCCACAGAGAATATCTGGGCACCTGAACCAAGACGCGGAGCTCCTTCGTCGGATGCTATCGACATAGATGCCTGCACAGATGTGCTTATCAACGGCTGTTTTATGCACGTTAATGATGATGCTGTGGTGCTGAAAGGGGGAAAAGGCACTTGGGCAGACAAAGATGAGACCAATGGCGACTGCGAGCGCATTCTGATACAGAATTGCCATTACGGGAAGGTTCATGGCTGTCTGACTTTAGGCTCTGAGTCTTTGCACGACAGGAATGTCATCCTTCGTAACTGCTATACAGAAAGAGCCGACAGGGTGCTCTGGTTGAAGATGCGTCCTGACACCCCTCAGCATTATGAGTATGTGCTGGTGGAGAATATCACAGGTCATTGCAAGCGTTTCCTCTTCATCCATCCATGGAGTCAGTTCTTCAAACCCGAGAAACGTGATGATATGCCATTGTCACGTTGTAACAATATCACGATGCGTAACATTCAGGTGGATGCCGAGACGCAGTACGACGTAAAGACGTCAGATAAATACGAACTCATTGACTTCGTTATCGACGGAAAACCATTAGTATTTGAGAAATCACCAGAAAAAGTTGAGAATCCACAAAATATAGTATATGAGTAATAATAAATATTTCTTTGCCGTAGACCTGGGTGCCACGAGCGGCAGAACGATTATCGGCCGTATCAACGGTGATAAGTTTGAACTCGAGGAGGTGACCCGCTTCCCCAATAACCTCATCGTACAGGGAGGACACTATTACTGGGATATCTTCGCCCTCTATTTTGAAATCATCAAGGGACTGAAGGAAGTAGCCCGTCGTGGACTGGAGATTACCTCGATAGGTATTGATACCTGGGGTGTTGACTTCGTGTTTATCGGTGAAGACAACGCCATCCTCAGGAATCCGCGAGCCTATCGTGATCCTATCACCTTTGAGGCGATGGATGACTATCTGAAGAATGTCATCTCACAGAAAGAGGTATATGATGTCACTGGTATCCAGTTGATGAACTTCAACTCCATCTTCCAGCTCTATGCTATGAGGAAGGAGGATAACAGCGCATTTAATCATGCCAAGAAGATTCTCTTTGTGCCTGATGCGTTGAGTTGGATGCTCACTGGTAAGGAGGTATGCGAATATACCATTGCTTCAACATCACAGTTGCTCGACCCACGTACCAAGCAGCTTGATGAACGGCTGTTGGCTTCGATAGGACTCAACCGTTCTATGTTTGGTAAGATGGTGATGCCAGGAACACAGATTGGAGTGCTTACCGAAGAGGTACAAGAGCTGACAGGACTCGGAGCAGTACCTGTGATAGCTGTTGCCGGTCATGATACAGGTTCGGCTGTTGCTGCTGTTCCGGCAAAGAACGAACAGTTTGCTTATCTCTCGAGTGGTACCTGGAGTCTGATGGGTATCGAGACAAAGGATGCTATCATCAATGACCTGAGTTATGAGCGTAACTTCACCAATGAGGGTGGAGTAGAGGGAACAACCCGTTTCCTGAAGAATATCTGTGGTATGTGGCTCTATGAGCGTTGTCGTCTGGAATGGCCTGAGGAGGTCAGAAAACTGTCGCATCCGGAGTTGCAGGGATCGGCAATGCAGGTTGAGGCTTTTCGTTCTATCATCAATCCCGATGACAAACTGTTTGCTGCTCCTACGTCGATGATTGGTGCTATCCAGCAGTACTGCCGCGAGACTAATCAGCCTGTGCCAGAAACACCGGCAGAGATATGCCGTTGTATCTTCGACTCATTGGCTCTGCGATATAAGCAGGTGTTCCAGTGGTTGAAGGAGTTCGCTCCATTCAAACTCGAGGTGTTGCATGTTATTGGCGGTGGCAGTCTGAACAAATATCTGAACCAGTTTACTGCCAATGCTACAGGAGCTGTTGTCCTGGCTGGTCCTCAGGAGGGTACGGCTATCGGAAACATCATGCTTCAGGCCAAGGCTGCAGGAGAGGTAAGTGATATCTGGGATATGCGCCGAATCATTGCCAATAGTCTTGAACTCGTAAGATATGAGCCAACAGATGAGGCAGAATGGGACAAGGCATACGAGAAGTATTTGGAAATAAAAAATATAAAATAAAAAATAGAAAACAGATTATGGCAAAACCATTAGTAGAAACTAAAGCAAAGGTAGGTGTATTCTCAATTGCCCTTCAGGCATACCTGCCACAGTTCCCTCAGCTCGTTCCAGAGTTTGAGGCTCAGTATGAAGCATTCAAGAAGACATTGCCCGACACTATCGAGATTATCGATGGCGGTATGGTGACAAGTAAAGAACAGTCGATGGTTGCAGGTGATAAGTTCCGTGCTGCCGATGTAGACCTCGTAATTCTGCAGATGCTGACATATTGTACATCTTATAATATGTTGCCAGCCGTTCGCGACCTCGACGTTCCTGTAGTTATCGTGAACCTGCAGAAGAAACTGGCTCCCGACTATGCCAAGACAGATATCCCAACATGGTTGGGTGAGCTCTATGCATGTGGCGCTATCGGGGAGATGGTAGCCGACCTGAATCGTGCCGGCAAGCGTTCGGCTGTGATTACAGGTGTTGTAGAGGGTGGCGATCCAGGTGTCCAGGCAGAGATTGAAGACTGGTGTCGTGCTGCTCAGGTGCGTCGTCGTTTCCGCGATACCAACATCGCTCAGATTGGTCGTCCTTATCCTGGTATGATGGACCTCTATATAGATGAGACAAACCTCTATCACCGTATGTTTGTTTACACCAAGCAGTTCGACTGGGAGAAGATGTGGGCTATTGCCGATAACATCACCGACGAGGCAGCTATTAAGGCAAAGGCACAGGATATCCTCGACACCTTCGATATCGAGGGTGGTGGCACCATTGAGAAGGTTTGGGATATGGCAAAGTATGTTGTTGCCTTCGAACAGTGGGTAAAGGACGAGAAACTCGGTATGATTGCCTCTCACTATGACGGTTTTGCACAGGGTGTTGCCGGTAAACTCGACTCAATGCTTATTCCTGCTTTCTCTATGCTTATCAAGCAGCATACCGCTTGTGCCGTTGAGGGCGATATGAAGGTAGCGATGGCTATGTCTATTCTGAAGACTATCTCTGGCACAGGTACACTTGCCGAGATGTATTCTATCGACTTCCCTAAGGATATCTGTATCATCGGTCACTCCGGCTCAGGTGATTTTGATATCTCTCAGGCCAAGAAACCAACGATGAAGATTGTTCCTGTGTTCCACGGAAAGGCTGGTGGCGGTTATCTCACACAGTTCTATCCTCCCACAGGCCCTGTTACCTATCTGGCTATTACTCAGGATAAGAATGGTGTGTTTAAGTTCGTTGCTGCCGAGGGAGTAAACGAGGATGGTCCTATCTTCACCTTTGGTGATACCAACATGCGTACCAAGTTCTCTTTGAGTTGCCGTGAGTTTGTTAATAAGTGGAGTGAGGCTGGTCCTACCCACCATATGGCAGCTGCTGTAGGTCATCACATCGACACCATCCTGAAGGTTGCAAAGATCTTTAATATCGAGTGCGATGTGGTTTGTCGGTAATTAAGAATTAAGAAAAATGGCAAATTCTGGTTCTCTGAAGAGCACTATCGCGGTGTCTCTTACTAATTATCTCGATGCCGGAGCCATTGTGGCTGGTGCATCTGGTCTTACCTTGTGGCAGAACTACCTCGGACTGTCTGAGGTACATCTTGGATGGCTTAACTTTATCTCCGCCAACTGTCTTGGTGCTGCCATCGGTGCCATCATAGGTGGATTCCTGGCAGATAAGTATGGTCGTAAGTTTATCTTCACATACAACCTGTTAGTTTATATGACAGGTGTGCTGTTGGTGATGTTCTCGATGAATTTCCCAATGTTGCTGGCTGGATTCCTTGTGACAGGTATATCAGTTGGTGTGGGTGTTCCCGCATCATGGACCTATATCTCTGAGTCTTCGGAGGTAAACAATCGTGGTCGTAACATCTGTATCTCTCAGATGTCATGGGGCTTCGGACCGATGTGTATCCTGCTCTTCGGTATGCTCTTTGCCCCTGGTGGATATCTGTTCAGTTGGGTAGAGTCAGTGGCACATCTCTTTGGTGGTGCTGATATGAGTACTGAGGCGGTAAATGTGTTCTCATCTCGTATCGTCTTCTTCACATTGTTTGTTGTGGCTTTCATCGCATGGAACCTGCAGCGTCAACTTCAGGAGAGTGCGGAGTTTACGGCTCAGAAGGCTTCTGCCAAGAAGGACGGTCTGATGGACAATATCAAGGTGTTGTTCTCAAACAAGATAGCCGTTCGCACCGTTATCTTCCTGGCTACCATATATCTGACCTGGAACCTCGTGGCATCTGTTATGGGATTCTTCCAGCCGCATATCTATGAGACGGCAGGTGGTGTGACCAATGAACAGGCCAACTGGATGAACTGTATTCAGTGGTTTATCATCGTAGCTGTTACTTTCGTGGTGTCAAAGTTCATCGATAAGTCTTCTCATAAGATTATCTATGCTTTCGGACTCCTCGTGGCTATCGCTGCCTGGTTGGTAATCGTTACCATTGGTGTCAATGGCATGGTAGGCCTCTGGCTCTTTGCTATCCTTTGGGGCGTACAGGGTGGTTCGTCGCCACAGATTTTCTATGCTCTGTGGGGTTCGGAGTTGTTCCCTGCTAAGTTCCGTGCTGGTGCTCAGGGTCTGATGTTCTTCATCGTGCGGGGACTGTCAGCCGTATGGGGACTTATATTCACCATTATCTACGGTGAGAACGGTGAGGGATTCACTATCGCAGCCTTCTGTATGATAGCCCTGCTTACCATCTCTCTCGTTGTCGGCTTCCTTGGTGTTCCCAACACCCGTGGCCGTGCCCTCGAAGATATCACCAAGGAGCGTTATGGAGAGAATTATTAATTAAGAGTTGAGAATTAAGAGTTAAGAATTAAGAGTTAAGAAAATATGAAGAGTATATTAGAAGGCCGCGAAGAACTGAAGGCGGTTGTTTATCAGATTGCTGAGGTAACAGGTTATCTTTGGCAGAAAGGCTGGGCTGAACGTAACGGTGGAAACATCACTGTCAACGTCACCGAGTATATGGACGATGAGTGTAAGGCTCTGAAGGCTATCTCAGAAGTGAAGCAGATAGGTATGGTGTTACCTCAGTTGAAAGGAAAATATTTCTATTGCAAGGGAACAGGTAAGCGTATGCGTGACCTGGCTAAGGAGCCTATGCAGAACGGATCAATCATCCGTATCCTCGACGACTGTGCATCTTACGAGGTTATTGCCGACGAGAACGTGGTTCCTACATCAGAGTTGCCAACACACCTGGCTCTGCAGAACTATCTCCTCGAGACAGGCTCTTGCTATAAGGCAACACTCCATACCCATCCTATCGAACTGGTGGCTATGAGTCATATCCAGCGCTTCCTGAAGGGTGACGAGATGACCCGAGTACTGTGGTCGATGATTCCTGAGACACTGGCATTTGCACCACTTGGTATCGGTATCGTTCCTTACGCTCTGCCATCATCAGTAGATCTGGCTGAGGCAACACTCGAGCAGATCAAGACCCACGATGTGGTGATGTGGGAGAAGCATGGTACTGTAGCTGTTGGAACAGACATCATGGATGCCTTCGATCAGACCGATGTGCTCTGTAAGGCAGCAAATATCTATATGTGTGCCCGTGCCATGGGTTCTGAGCCTGATGGTATGACCGCCGAGCAGATGAAGGAGGTTCAGGATGTGTTCAAACTTCCTAAGAAGCGTCCTTGCTAAGTAATATCCAGAGGCAAATATTCAGAAAAATCCCCTCGTACCTTGTTGATTCAGGTGCGAGGGGATTATTATTGTGGCTTATTGCATCCTCTTTAGACCTTCCCATCTTACATCCCATTTACCATTCTTCGGGAAACCGGGATTTCCCTTGTCATCACATCCGTCCCATCCTGCACACATCATTGCGATAGCAGTAAGCAAGGCACCATTGCCGGGAAGATAGATACGCAGACGGTCGGGGGTCTGGAAATTATGTCCACTTGGCAGGTATGTATTCTTCTGAGTGTCGATAAGTAGAGCCTTGAGGGCTGTCTCCGGGTCTCCAAGTCGTGCTGCCGTCATGGCTATCATACCGTAGTCCCATCCCCATGTGGTCTGCCAGTTCCAGTTCTTCATCACCCAGTCAAGGGTTGTTTTCATCTTCTCCATATTATATAAAGAGGTATAAGGCAGCAGACCGCAAGCTCCAAGAACTGCCGGATGGTCATTACGGCATTTGTCGGCAAACGTCTCTACTTTCTTTGCCGGAGCGTCGAAGGGGTCGAAAGCCTCATGATTCTTTGCTGCTCCAATGGCTATTCCTGCTGTGTAGATATCACCAGCTTCGGGTAGTGGAGAGAGATTTTTGATGATATCATCCCACAGAGCTACTCTTGCCTTGCCCTGACGCTCGCGCCACTTCTGGGCTACAGAGAGACCATAGCTCCAATAAGCCAGTTCG
>Ga0310691_10006947_pt1 | contig 11942 bp, 5 predicted proteins | sample 176DNAGHGlowgp2_FD_203887 | JGI IMG/M metagenome (GOLD analysis project Ga0310691, IMG submission 203887) | Sheep rumen microbial communities from Palmerston North, Manawatu-Wanganui, New Zealand - 1766 DNA GHGlow gp2 (v2) (version 2) | ecosystem: Host-associated > Mammals > Digestive system >... | reverse complement strand
GCTACGTCGAAGGCGAAGCCGAGGCGCTGAACCACTTGTCGTTTGAGCGCCTGCAAAAGATGGACTTCGACAGCACGCTGCAACTGACACTGCAGGTGGAAGCGCTGACGTCAGACCCCATCGAGCGTTTGGTGGCTGACGTGACACAGATGCGCGTGGCACAGCGCACCAGCGACAACCTCGCCTTCTTCCGCCATCGAACGCAAGCCCAGCAGTATCTCTCCAAATTCACGTCGCGCAAACGCAAGCTGTCGCCACACCGGCGTCGCCGTCTGGAGTACGGCAGCGGTGACATGCACATCGTCGCTTCCACCTATTTCTACTACCTCGACCAACAGGAACGCGCCATCGAGGAGATCGACGCCGCCGAGCCCTTCTGCCTGCTGGCCAGCGACACGGCACAGTGGCTCTACTACAGTTATATGCGAGGCTCAGGCGGACTCAGCCGTCAGCATGACCCCGTCGCCGTGGCCAGCGAGGAGTTTGACTACCTGCTGCAGTGCTTCTGGGTGTCGCGTCGCGACGGCTACCTCTTCTTCGAGGCCAACGCCGAGCAATCGCTGGCCACGCTCTTCGCGGACTCTGCACGCCTGGAGATTGTCAGGAAACGACAGCCCGAGGTTGTGCACGTGCTGGAGACGAGTTTCGGCACGGAGAACCCTGCGATGCAGATGGCAGAGGCGGCATTGACGACTTTCGTGAGCTACGACGACCTGTACCAAAAGGCCAATGCCCTGCGCACGCTGGGGGAGCTGTCCTTTGCCGCAGGCAACTATCCTGAGGCCATCAGCTATTTCGACTGCGCACTGGAGTGCGTGGACTGGCAGATGAACACCCATCAGAAGACGGTGCCGATGTGGATTGCCAACATCCGCGAACAGATGTCCGTGGCCTACAGCGCCCTCGACATGAAAGCCGAAAGCGACTTCAACCGCAACGCCTATCTGGACTTGCTGGCAGACACGCGCGAGGATGCTGAACTGGAGAGCCGCGTGGAACAGCTGAAAATACGCAGCGACCGTCAGCGGCTGATGCTCATCATCATCGTGACGATGGCAGTTTTCACATGTCTGCTGGTCTATCTCCTGGCTCGCACATGGCGCCGCCGTCGTGTCTCAGACGAACGCCAGCTGCAGCAACGGCTGCATGAGATACAGACGACGGCCGACGCCCTGCAGCAGCAACAGATGGAGGCGCAGGAGACGCTGCAGGAACAGCAGGCTGCCACGGAGCTACGCCTGTTGCGCGACAAACGTCTGAATGTAGAGAAACGTGCCAAACTGCAGTTGGTGATGGGCATTGTCCCCTTCCTCGACCGCATTATCCATGAGGTGCAGCGCATGAAGAAACACGCCACACCCGACACAGCCTCACTGACATATATCGGAGAGCTCACAGACCAGATCACCCGCTACAACGACTTGCTGACAGACTGGATTCAGATGGAGCAGGGGCAGCTGAGCCTGCACATCTCGTCGTTCTCCCTGCAGCCGCTCTTCGACAGCCTCTCAAAGAGCCATTTTGCCTATGAGCAGAAAGGGCTGGAACTCTGCATAGAACCCACGGAACTCTGCGTCAAGGCCGATCGCGCTCTGACGCTGTTCATGCTGAACACGCTGGCGGACAACGCACGCAAGTTCACGCCCGAGGGCGGCACCGTCAGCATCAGCGCAATGGCCGACGAGGAGGACGGCGCTGCCTTCGTGGAACTCTCCGTGCAGGACACGGGCGTAGGCCTCACGGAAGAGGACATCGAACTCATTCTGACACACAAGGTTTATGATGCCTCCAAGATTGGCGAAGAAGAGAAGAGCGAGAAGGGATTCGGATTCGGGCTGATGAACTGCAAGGGCATCATAGAGAAATATCGCAAGACGAATCCGCTGTTCCGCGTATGCCAGATGGGCATCGACAGCAGCATAGGAGAGGGGAGCCGATTCTGGTTCCGACTGCCGCGAGTGGTGGAAGCAGTGCTCATGGTTTTGCTCCTGTGGTCGCTGCCCGAGAACATGGCGGCACAGACGAAGGCTGCGCACGACAACTCGCGCCAGACGTCACAGGTCTATGCCCTCGCAGACTCCGTCTATGAATGTAATGTGAGCGGTCGCTATGCTGACGCCATCGCCTACGCAGACAGCGCTTTCAAGGTCATCAGCCGCAACCACGTAACACACCATCGCAACACCCACGAGCGTCTGTCGCTGTCCGATACGGGACTGGAGCCGTTGGAGATTCTCTGGTGGCAACGCCAGGAACCGATGGACTACTCGCTGCTGCTGGGACTGCGCAATGAAATCGCCGTAGCAGCACTGGCACTGCACGACTGGCCGCTGTACCGCTTCAACAATCGCACCTACACCAGACTCTATAAACTGACGAACCAAGACCCGACGCTCGAAGCCTTCTGCGAACAGTACGACCGCGATCATGAACGGGACCGCATTGGACTGGTGATGCTGGTGATGTTGATTCTGACGAGCCTGCTGTCGTTCTATTTCCTGTGGCTGCGACCTCGCACGAAGTTCCGTAAGGCAATGAAGAACCTCAACGAACAGCAGCTACAACAACTGCAACAAGTCAAGGAGGCTGAACGCCTGCAACGCGAGGCGGACATCGAACTGGCTGAGGATGAGCACAACAGGCGCCTCTACGAGGAGGAACGCCTGCATGTGCAGAACCAGATTATCGACAACTGTCTCTCCACCATCAAGCATGAGACGATGTACTATCCGGGCCGCATTCAGCAGCTGGCAGTACGCCTGTCTGACGATACGACGGCAACGCCCTCGCTGCTGGACACGCTCAGCGAGACAGTGGATTACTACAAGGAGGTTCATTCGCTCTTGAGCGAGCAGGCTGTACGCCAGTCGGAAGCACTCAACTTCCGTCGTCGCAACATTGCCCCCGAGGATTTCATGGCAGCACTGCCCCAACGCTGTCAGGTCATAGCCCGAAAGGCACAGGTGGACACAATGTTGGAAATAGACAACCGTCTGGGGACAAATCAGTTCCGAGGCGACCCCGACCTGCTGCAGATGCTGATAGAGATGCTCCTGGAAGCTGAAATCTCCTTGACGAAAGGGCAGGGGAGTGGTACGCTGGAACACCTGCCCCTGCAGCTGACGGCAGCCATCGACGGCTCCTTTGCACGCTTCACGCTCAGCAACCCGTTCCTGACGCTCACACCAGAGGCGCTGCAGGAACTGTTTATGCCTCATGAACAAGCCATCCCACTCCTCGTGGCCAAGCAGATTATACGCGAACACGACACGTTCCTGGGACATCCTGGCTGTCGCATCGCAGCCGAAGCACTCGACGAGGGGCACGCTTTGTGGTTCACACTGCCACTGGTGGTAAGCTCCACACCCGGCTCCACTCCAAAGGGCGAGGGGAGTAGCAACACAAGTAGCCCAATAATAAAATAGTACAGAAATTGTAATTCTATAAATAGTAAATTGATATTAACAATATATGGAACCGTTTAAAGTCATTATTGTAGAAGACGTGAAGTTAGAGCTCAAGGGCACTGAGGAAATCTTCCGATCGGATATCCCTGAAGCCGAAATCCTTGGGACTGCCATGAACGAAAGCGAGCTGTGGTCGCTGATGCGGCAGCAGCTGCCAGACCTGTTGCTCCTGGATTTGGGACTGGGCGGTTCCACAACGGTGGGCGTGGACATCTGCCGGCAGGTGCACACTCGATATCCCGATGTGAAGGTGTTGATCTTCACCGGCGAGATTCTCAACGAACGCCTGTGGGTAGATGTGCTGACGGCAGGGGCCGACGGCATCATCCTGAAGACGGGCGAACTGCTCACACGCAACGATGTGCGACAGGTGATGAGCGGCAAGCGCCTGGTTTTCAACGAACCGATACTGGAAAAGATTGTGGCACGCTTCAAGAAGAGCGTGATCAACGAGACACGCCGCACTGACGCCGTCATCGACTTTGACATCGACGAGTACGACGAGCGTTTCCTGCGGCATTTGGCCCTGGGCTACACCAAGGACATGATAGCCAACCTCAAAGGGATGCCCTTCGGCGTCAAGAGCCTGGAGAAACGTCAGGTGGATCTCGTCAACCGACTTTTCCCAGAGAACGAGCGCAGCGGTGTCAACGCAACACGTCTGGTTGTGAGAGCGCTGCAGCTGCGTATCATCGATTTGGACGCTCTGAAAGCAGATGATGAGTAAGTGGGTAGGTGTTGAGTATTGAACGATATATAGTCATATATGATAAATCTTGATGAACTGAATCCGGCCCAGCGTGAGGCGGTGGAATATCTCGACGGACCGTCGCTGGTGATTGCAGGAGCGGGATCGGGAAAGACGCGTGTGCTAACCTATAAGATTGCCTACCTGCTCAGCCAAGGGATGGCACCATGGGGCATCCTGGCGCTGACCTTCACCAACAAGGCTGCCGATGAGATGAAGCAGCGCATTGCACAGCAGGTGGGAGGCGAGCAGGCACAGCGGCTGTGGATGGGAACATTCCACAGCATCTTTGCACGAATCCTGCGCGTGGAGCATGAGGCCATCAAGTTCAGTTCGGATTTCACCATCTACGACGCTGCCGACAGCAAAAGTCTCATCAAGACAATTGTGCGTGAGATGCAGCTCGACGAGAAAGTGTATAAGCCTGGTAACGTCCTCAGCCATATCTCAGCTGCCAAGAACCGATTGATACTGCCTGCACAGTACCAAAGCGACCCGCAGCTCTACAAAGCTGACCAGGCCAGCAAGATTCCGGCTACGGGAGAAATCTACAGGCGTTATTGGGCTCGCTGCCGACAGGCTGACGCCCTGGACTTCGATGACATCCTGCTTTATACGTATCTGCTCTTTGCACATTACCCTGAAATCCTTGCCAAATACGAGGACCGCTTCGAGTTCGTGCTCGTGGATGAGTACCAGGACACGAACTACGCCCAACACGCCATCGTGTGGCAGTTGACACAGCACAAGCAGAAGGTTTGCGTGGTCGGCGACGATGCACAGAGCATTTATAGCTTTCGTGGAGCCAACATCGACAACATCCTCAGCTTCCAAAAGTTATACCAAGGTTCACGGCTCTTCAAACTGGAACGCAACTACCGTTCAACACAGAACATCGTTGCCGCTGCCAACAGCGTCATCAAACACAACCGAGGACAAATCTACAAGGAGGTCTATTCGGAGAAGAGCAAGGGTGATCCCATCCACATCTACAGTTTCTACAGCGACCTGGAAGAGGCTGCTGGCGTTGCACGTAAGGTGCTGAACCTCAACAACTACGACCATATCCCATGGAATGACATCGCCATCCTTTATCGCACCAATGCCCAGAGCCGTACCTTCGAAGAAGCCTTCCGCAAGCAGGATATTCCGTACCGCATCTATGGGGGCCTCTCGTTCTATCAACGTAAGGAGATTAAAGACATGATTGCTTACTTCAGGCTGGCGGTGAACCCCAACGATGAGGAAGCTATCAAGCGTGTCATCAACTATCCTGTACGAGGCATTGGACAAACGACCGTGCAGAAGGTGCTCACAGCTGCTTCGGAACAAGGCATCAGCGTGTGGCAGGTGCTCTCGAATCCTGCAGCATATAACGTGGGACTGAATCGTGGAACAGAGGCTAAGATATACGCCTTTGTACAACTTATAGAAGGATTTAGAAGCGCTGTAAATCAAAATGATGCCGCTGTACTCGGTAAGCGCATAGCCCAGGAATCCGGCGTCATGAAAGACATCTTCAGCGGGCACGAACCAGAGGATATTTCACGACAGGAAAACCTACAGGAACTGATGGACGGCATACAACAATTTGTTGATGATAGGGGAGAGGAAGAGGGGAGTGACCGCATCTTTATGACGCACTATCTGCAGGAAGTGGCACTAATCAGCGACCTCGACGAAAGCGATGATGATCAGACGGAAAAGGTGTCACTGATGACAATCCACGCCGCTAAGGGCTTGGAATTCAAGGCTGTGTTTATCGTAGGAATGGAAGAGAACCTGTTCCCAAATCAGATGGCGTCTTCGTCGCCACGCGAAATGGAAGAAGAACGACGCCTGTTCTACGTGGCTATCACACGCGCCGAGGAACTTTGTTTTCTCACACACGCACAAAACCGTTATCGCTATGGCAAGAGCGAGTTCTGTGTGCCCAGCAGTTTCCTGAACGACATCGACGCGCGTTTCGTGAAGCAAGAAAATGAATCGTCAGCGCCCCCACGTCCGCGTAGCTTCGCCAGATTGTCGTTCGACGACGAATGGTCGCAACCACAGCGAACAAAAACGTCTTACGCTTCAACGAACAGCACCACACGTGGTTCATCAACAAGTTCACCATCTTCATCAACAAGTTCACGGACATCATTCAGCAGCGCCAGAACGTCTTTCGTAGGCGCTCGTCCTGCGGCAGCACAAGAACAAGCTGTCTCACAGACACAGACAGCTGCCGGAACACTTCAGGTGGGAACACGCATTGAACACATACGCTTTGGTCAAGGCACCATTACTGCGCTCTCTGGGACTGGCATTGATGCCAAAGCCACTGTAGCATTCGACAATGTCGGAAACAAGCAGTTGCTCCTTCGTTTTGCGAAGTTTACCATTTTGGGCTAACAAAAGACCTTTTTCTTAGAATGTATCCATTTTAAGCTAACCACTGTTATGTTTAATAAGAGATACGAGATAATAAAGAGGTAGCAACCATTCAACCAGCCTATCTGATGGATTTTGGTGAATTTCGAAGTTTTTCTTTCAGAAAAATTGGCTGGGTCAATTAAAAGGCGTACTTTTGCCGCAAAGAAATAGCTAACTAAGTAAATGATATGAGAAAATCTTACTTCTTCACCGTTTTATTGGCATTGAGCATGAACGGTTTATTGAATGACGTTCGCGCTGATGAAACTGATGTGACGACTTTCATTTTGAACCCGAGTTTTGAGTTCGGCTCAGATGGTTGGACAATCACGAATCTGAACCGTGCAAATAATGGCAATTTTTCACTGGTTGCAGGAAAATTTTTCTTGGAGAAATGGACTTCAAGCGGCACTGTAGGCTCAGCTTCCGTACAGCAGACGCTGAGCAATCTGCCCGCAGGTCACTACGTGCTCACGGCCGCAGCACAGAACATCCAGCAAAGCAGCGCCGACGATCAGACGGGCGCCAGCGTCTTTGCTGGAAGCACAAATACCACGGTCAAAGCCGCTGCAAATTATTCTGTGTCGTTCTCAACGCCTGGTACAGATGTCAAGATTGGCTTCAAGGCTGTCAATGCCAGCGGCAACTGGATCTGTGTTGACAACTTCCGACTGACTTACAAGAGTCCTGATTTCACGCTGCTACAGACGGCAGTGACGAACGCAGAGGCAACCATTGCGACTTCAGAGAAAGCATCCTATGCCGGCTTACAGCCTACCATCAGATTCAACCTGGAAAACGCTATTGCAGCTGCCAAGGAAGCTACAGAGACAACGCCTGCAGAAACGCTGCAGGGATATGCCTTCGAACTCGCTGAAAGACACGGCATTGCAAAGGATAATTTGGATGCACTGAAGTCCTTGAAGACTTTGGTGACTAAATCTAAGTCGTTGCTAACCAGGGATATGGCAGCTGTCTATCGTGCCTCACTGCAGGATGCTTATGACGATGCTGTAGAACTCCTGAAACTGGAATCCGACGAGAATGTCTATCTGATTATGAACCGTCTTCAGCTGCAATATGACGAAGCCGACGCCAGCAATAAAGCGTGGAAGGCTCTAAACAGCTCTATTACAACGGCTAACACTCAGCTGAACAAGGAATCTGCTACTAAAGGAAAAGCCGAACTGCAGGAAGCTATCACGTTGGCTGTGAGCATCCGCGACAATGAGAACGCAACGCCCGATGAAATGTCGGCTGCCAAGGAAGGGCTGGACAATGCCGTGCTCTACAACCGCATTCAGAATGCTACAGGAACGCCCTTGACCGTCAAGACATTAAGTGCTGTTCAGGGCGCTACCGAGATATTCGGACGTGCTTCTTTCTCAGGCACTACCGCCAAGGAGAAAGGCTTCTGCTGGAGCGAGGAGCCCTACCCCACTATCTTCGACAACCGTTCCACCACCGTCTATGACAACAACGGCGACATCTATGCAATGCAGGAACTCGACCCTGCCACTGTCTATTATGTTCGCGCTTACGCCATATCCTCAGGCTATCAGCTCTCTTACGGCGATGTATTGAAGGTGCCGACACGCCCGTTGGGAAACGTTCGTTTCAGCTATGGCAACGAGGGCGATGAAGCGACCAATAAGCGTATTTATGCGGCCTGCGAGGATGCGGTTTGGATGTGGAACAACATCGGTGGCATCCAGGATTTCTTCCTCAGTGCGCATTATAAGTATGGTGCCGGTGCTGGTTCGGGGACTGCTGAATGCAGCTATGGAGGCTACATGAGCGTGAGTCAGAATGAAGGTTGTCAGCGAACAGGAACCATCCTCCACGAAGGCGCTCATGGCTTAGGGATGGTGCCCTACACCGACTGGACGAATTCCATCTATCGCTCCAACGGAGACCGTGGCGACTGGCTCGGACCTCGTGTGGATCGTGTCATTCAGTTCTTGGATAATAATCCTTCGGCCAAGCTCCATGGTGACACCCAGCACATGTGGCCCTATGGTATCAATGGTGCCGGTGAGGACTCTGGGAGTCCGATTCTCTACCGCGCCAATGCCTTGCTGGTGGAAGCCTTATCAGAAGATGGCATCACGCATTCCGGACAGGCCTTCCTCACGCCGGGATACTCCTTCGCTCAGGATGATGAAACCAAGTACTATATCAAGAACGAGGCTACAACACGCGGTCTGGCCACATCCTATCTGCGCCAGAAGAATGCCACGAACATCCGTTTCGAGGAGATGAAAGCCGACGAGGCCTTTGCCAACGACTCCTGTGCCTGGTACATCAAGTTCAACCCTGCCACCTGCTACTACACTTTCGTTAACGTTGCCACGGGCAAGTATCTCTCCATGAGTTCTGGTTCCGCCACTGCTGCCACTTCGGCATTGAACGCCAGTTTCCAGTTGCTGGGTTCACGTAACAAGACAACCTATGAAGACTTCACATTCGCGGGCACTTCCTTCTGGGCTGTCACGGCCAATGGACACAACGCTTTGAATGCCACTGCAACGGGCGCTTCAAGTGCCAGTTTCAACCACGCCGATGCCTCCACGACACAGCGATGGCTCTTCCTTACGGCCGACGAAGTCAGCCGTTTCGCACAGGCTCAAGGTGAGACCGTTGGCATCAGCAAGCCCAAGGCTGTCGCTCATGCTGACATTCAGGTGATGGGCGGCAAGGGCGTTATCGGCATCACAGCTGCGGGCGAAGGCCAGGATGTGCAGATCTTTGCTGCCGACGGCCGACTCATCCGGCACCTTTATGTCCAGCGCGATGCCAACGCTCAGGTGGCAGTGTCGCGTGGCATCTACATCGTGAACGGCAAAAAGGTTCTCGTACGCTAATCCTTAAACTTTAAACTCACCACTTTAAACCTTAAACTTTAAACTTTAAACTAAAATACCCATGTACATCATCGGCATAGCAGGTGGCACAGGTTCTGGCAAGACCACCGTTGTTCGAAAGATTGTCGAGTCCCTGCCTGGTTCTCAGATTGCAGTGATTCCGCAAGACTCTTATTACAACGACAATACGGGTGTGCCTATGGAAGAGCGTCGGAAGATCAATTTCGACCACCCCAACGCTTTCGACTGGAAACTGTTGATTCACCAAATCAACGAGTTGCGCAACGGCAACGCCATCGAGCAACCCACTTATTCCTACATCGAGAGCAACCGTATGCCTGAGACCATTCACATTGAACCTTGCGAAGTCATTATCATCGAAGGCATTATGGCACTTTGTCGCAAGGAACTGCGCGACCTCATGGACTTGAAGATCTTCGTTGATGCCGACCCCGACGACCGACTGATTCGCGTCATCAGTCGCGATATGGCTGAACGCGGGCGCACGGCACAGATGGTGATGGACCGCTACATTGATGTCCTCAAGCCCATGCACCTGGAGTTCATAGAACCTACTAAGCGCTATGCAGACCTTATCATCCCGCAAGGCGGCGAGAACCAGAAGGCCATCGACATCATGCGGACATACATCATTCATCGGCTGAAACCTTGAAGCGTAACAGCCTTCTATCTCTGGTTGCTCTGTTCTCCTGGCTGACCCTCGTAGCATGTCGTCAGGAGAACAGAGCTTCTCAGTCCGTGATGTTCGGGCCTGCCGATGATGGTGCTGCAGGGGAAGCCTACGACCTCTCTGATGTTCAGGCTGCTGGTGAGCTGATTGCCGTTACACTCTCCGGTCCTGACACCTACTACGAATACCGTGGTCAGGGCTTTGGTCTTGAGTTCTCTTTGGCACAGGCATTCGCCAACAGCATTGGCGCCCGTTTGCGCATGGAGATGGCTTCGGATACGGCGCAACTGCTGCTGCGTCTCTTGTCCGGAGAGGTTGATCTCATCGCACTGGACATGGACAGCGTCCGCCTGACTGCAGACTGCAGCCTACTGCCCAACGGCTGGGTAGCCCGCAGTGCTTCTTCGCAACTTGTGGAGGCTGTACAGCGCTGGTGGAAGCCTGCTTTGCGCCAGCAGATGCTGGCCGCCGAGCAAGTCCGAAAAGCACCTGCCAACCGTGTTCGTCGCAGCATGCGACCTGCCATGCTCTCACGACAAAATGGTACCATCAGTCACTACGACGAACATTTTATCCGTGCTGCACAGCGCATCGGGTGGGATTGGCGTCTGCTGGCAGCACAATGCTACCAGGAGTCCGGCTTCGACCCGCAGGCACTGTCGTGGGCAGGCGCCTGCGGTCTCATGCAGATTATGCCTTCTACGGGCGAACGCCTGGGACTCTCGCGTGGTGACCTTTATGACCCCGCTCGCAATATCGAAGCTGCCGCACGCTATCTCTCGCAGTTGAACGGTTCCTTCTCCGACGTCGCCAATCCACACGAGCGCATCAATTTCGTGCTGGCAGCCTACAACGGAGGTGCCGGACACATTCGTGATGCCATGACGCTGGCACAGGCTGCAGGCCGCTCGGCACAGCGCTGGAGCGAGGTGGAACCCTATGTGCTCGCACTCGTCTCGCCCTCCACTTATCGCAACCCGCTCGTGAAATTTGGCTACCTACGTGGCGAAGAGACTGTGGATTATGTGCGCCAGATTCACAACCGATGGGCAGCCTATCGCGGAGTGGCACGCCCCCACTCCACCGGTCGCCAGCCTTCACCTTCCAGTTCGAAGCCCTCGCGCGTGCGCTCGCGTTCCGAGTTTCTTAATGACAGCCTCCAGTAAACGCGATGTTGAAGAAACTGCGCATCAAAGTTGACAGCTGGACCGACGACACCATCATCGCCGGCGAACGTCGAGTTGCCAACCCCAACCTCATCCCTACGGCCTATCTCTTCACGGGAGCCCAGCTCAATCTTCTCCTCTCAGAGGAGCATGCTGACGGCACTCTACTGCCACAGCATATCGTACTTGACCCAGATTTCCTGGTCGATGTAACGACCATCTGCCGCTGCTTCACGCACCACGGCGACGCGCCAGCAATGCACCTCCTTCAGAAGTTCACTCCAGCCACAACCAGTGCTGCCATTCTCTTGGGTAATGTGGCCAACCAGTTCCTTGACGACTGTGTGAACGCCTCACCACAGACCGCGCCCGAAGACCTCTTCCGCGCCTCACTGCGCAAGTCGTTTCGCACCGATGCCTTGCACTTCGCCACCACAGAGGGCATCGGCCAGAACTTCGCAGACCAGTGCCACACGCTTTTTGAGAACATCCATACCACCGTGCAGCACCGCTTGCCAGCAGCAGCTTCATTGGAGTCCGCCTTCCTGTGCGAAGCCCTTGGCATACAAGGACGTATGGATATGATGAGCA